>Ga0210388_10000109_pt1 | contig 99988 bp, 81 predicted proteins | sample IncBWC19OmetaG_FD_155485 | JGI IMG/M metagenome (GOLD analysis project Ga0210388, IMG submission 155485) | Forest soil microbial communities from Barre Woods Harvard Forest LTER site, Petersham, Massachusetts, United States - Inc-BW-C-19-O ... | reverse complement strand
GCATCATCCCCATTTCCAAAAACATAAGCCGAGCCACAGACTCAACCCGGAACAGAAATTGTCGGCTTGGGAGCTCGGAGAGTTCCCGCTGATGTTCACTCCGCCGCCCAAGCGTTTCATCCTGGGCGAAGAGGCCCGTTACTACCACCTGGAATGCATCGGCGCCTCCGGCACGGGCAAGAACCGTTTCTTCCTGCTCCCCTGCATCTACCAGGACATCCTCAGAGGCGTCTGCGTCATCGTCATAGACCCCAAGAGCGTCATGCTGCGGCAGATCGCGGCCTATGCCGCTTCCTGCGGTAGAAGCTCCCAGCTCCGCTACCTGGACCTCGCCAACCCGGCCAGATCCTTCACCTATTCCCCGTTCACCCGCGACGACCCCAGTCAGATGGCCGAAAGCCTGTATACCGCGCTCTTCCAGGACGACACAACCCCCACCCCCTTCTACAGGGAAACCGCCCAGTCCTGGGCCTACGGGATCTTCGCGGTGTTCCACCATCTCAAGGGCTGCCCGACTTTTGAGCAGATCCGACGTCTGGCCCTGGACCAGGACGCCTTGAAGGCGCTTCTAGGCCAAGCCCCTGACCTGGCCGCGTCCAAGGAACTACGCCAGCAATTTCTGACCAAAAGCCCGCAGGAATACACCGAGCTGATGCAAGGGGTCGCCAACAAGCTCACAGCCATCACCAGTGCCAAATACGCCCCACTGGTGAATACCACGGCCCCAGGCATCGACCTGGGGGAGGTGCTTTCCAAAAACCAAATCTTGTATGTGGGCACGGCCAAAGACCAATACCCCTCCAGTTCCCGACTGATCTCGACGCTATTGCTGCTGGACCTGCAATCCCGCCTCACCCCCCGCTTCGACAAGCCGGTGCGGCCCTGCTTCCTGTACATCGACGAATTCGCGGACGTGATCTATCCGGACGCCAGGGACTTGATCGCCAAAGCCAGGGCCGCCCGTGTCGGTGTCACCTTTGCCCATCAGACCAACGGTGACCTGAAGAAATACGGCCCGGCCGTGGCCGAGGGCATCTTCGACAGCGCCGGAAGCAAAGTGATCTTCCGCCTGGGCGCCGCGGAAACCGCCGAACTGTTCGCCAAGCTGGCAGGCACCTGGACCGAGAAAAAGGACTTGGTGAATTTCTCTCTGGACGGCCGCAGCCCCTTCGCCGGCAAGGTCGCCAAGGGCGTGACCACGGTCGAAGGGGAGACCTTCTTGATCCATCCCAACGCCATGAAGAACCTGCCTGTGGGCGAAGCATATATGATCCTGCAACGGCTGGGCCCCCGGCAAATCTTCAACGGACGGCTGATCGACGTGGACCGCATCGGCATACCGCCCCTGGATGAAGGCAAGGTGACGCCTCCCGCGGCGGGCCAGGCCCGTCAGCCCATCAAGCTGGACCTCCTGCCGCCGAAGGAGGAGCCGCCGCCCGGCCCGCCCCGTGACAAACCGTCCATGGACTGGCCGGAGGACGAAGGCCATGAACCTTGAACTGACGTCCAGGGACCGTTCCTTGCTTTGGGCCACCTGGCAGAACCGGCTCATGGCTCCAAGGCAATACCTCCGGCGCTTCTGGAACGGTGGCTCGCACCAAGCTGTGTCCAGGCGCCTGACGAAGCTCAAGGACGAAGGCCTCCTCCAATACATATCCGTCCCCTGGAACTTGGACCGGCGCCTCTATACCATCACCAAGGCGGGAAACCGAGCACTGGTGGATGCGGGCCTGCTGGACCCTGCCCTGGTTCTGGACTTCCCCCGAAGACCCAAGGAACTCTCCCCGGCGCTCCTGCACGACCTGAGCGTAGTCGACCTGCGCATCGCCTTCGAACTCACAGGAGGCAAGACCTGGGTTTCGGACCACCAATTACGCCTGGGCCGGCCCCAGCGCCTCGGAAACGTTCGCGTGGCCGATGGCATGTTCGACTTCGATGCCGACGGGCTCCGAAGGCGCGGCGTGCTCGAATTCGAGCGTCGCTCCTACCGCCGCCCCCAGATGGCCCAGGTCCTGTCCCGGCTGCGCTTCGACCACGGCGAAGACACCATCTTCTTCGTCACGCTCAACGCGGATCGGGCCCGGCGTGTCTGGTCCTGGACCGTGGAATCCGGGATCTGGGGCGATAGGCCGGCAAGCTTTCTGGTCGCGCCTCTGGGCTCAGCTCTTAAAAGCGGGCTAAAAGCAGGCTTCGTAGATCTGGAAGGACGGAGGTTCGAGTATTCACGGGGCTTCTAGGTGCTTAAAACAGTGCGTCAGGGCCATTGCCGATCTAGTCCAACGGTTGATTTGGCAACCAAACGACAAGAGTTGTCAAAAAGTCAACTGGCCGCGGAAATTAAAGCTTTCAGTCTGGTCCGAAGCCTCTAAATATCTCCTCTTCGGCTTGGAACCAGTCAACCCAATCACTGCCAATTGGCCTGCCTCGCTGTTCCCATGCGAGATAGGCTTTTTGACGAACGATGGAACCATAATCAAGGGCCGGGGACTTTTTTAGCTCTTCTAAATTCTCAATTTTCAATTCCATCTCGCCGAATAGCTTTTCAATTTCTGAGAACAAGCAGTCCCTCCACGATTCTGGGTCATCCGGGTGTTCAATGTCGAAATAGGATTCAAGGCTAATCGGATACAATTTTCCATCCAGATGTGGAACATCGGTCATTCGCACGGACCGAATTCGTCCAAATGCCCGAGCCTTCGCAACTAGCGATGCTTCGGATCTGAAAACTTCTCCAAAGATGGTGCACGTGAATCCACATTGGTAATTATCGTTTAGAAAGAGCCCGACCCTAATTCCCTCAAATTTTTGTTTGAACCTCCACATCCCCAAAGGAAAGTCGTCAGGTGGGGTAAGCGGATAGAACAAGTCATGCCAGGCTCTTCGGCTAGTTAGTTTTACGCCTATGATTTGGCTGCCAAGGGAATGATGTACCGTCTCTTCGGAATAGTTGATCCCACAGAGATCGTTTCCACTGGTAAATGCCGGGCCACCGCTCATTCCTGCAAGAGATACCGGAAGCGGCGTCCCATCCGGAACTTCACAACGGATGATTCCAGCCTGCGTTTCATTCTGAGCCACTATCTCTACTTGGGAGCGCTCTAATTTGTGGCCCCCACCTTTTTTAGGATCAACCTTTACGATACGCTCATATGGAAATCCCAGCGTTTGGATTATATCCCCGTTGTTGATCGTGGGACCATCGTCTGGGCGCCACTTAACTGGAATGGCCTTTTCCAGTTCTTCGTCCCTTTCCAAGACGATCAGCGCCGCATCTGACCGTCTTGCGAAGCGAATAGACTTAGGTCTAATGACCTTCAAGCTTAAACCCGGGAGTTGGATGCCCAGTGCCCCTCTTACCAACGGCGTGAGGACAACATGAACCGCGGTCAAAACCGCCAATTCGTAGGAATCTGGATGCCAGACTAAGACACCACTGCCATAAGCATCCCATTTTCCGGCGTTGTCTGGGTCGGGGCCAAGGAGCAGAGCCACCTTCCTACTCCTGTCTATGGCTGCAGCCTTCTCCATTTCTCCAAGATTCCTGCGATCCATGCTTGCCCCAAAAAAAAATACTTTCGATTCACGCCTACAACGATCTGAAGGTACTCCCAGAGTATTGCAGCATGAATCGGAATCAAGAAATACTAGTACGTTACGGACCAACCGGTGAAGTGCAAGACTGTTTCGAACATAAAGTTTCTGTTCCCAGAGCAACGGACTTCACGTTCCGTTGCTCTGCTCCGTGGACCTTTTTTATATGGCTCCGCAGACCTTTCCTAAACCTTTCCTATTTTCCCGACTTTTGCCCCTTTTTTCCATTCGTTGCCATTCAAATCAAAAAGCCCCTCCGCGACCCGGTCTGAAAAACCGTTGTCGCAGAAGGGCTTTTTTTGCTAATGGGCGTAAGTGTTTTTCGTCGTCGGGCCGCTTCCACAAGGAAAATCGGCCTCTTCGGATTAAAAGTCCGTTGCTCTACCAACTGAGCTACCTGGTCGTGTGTTTACAAGGGTTTTTCGGCGCTTTTCGCCCCTAGAGCAACGGACTAAAATACGTTGCTCTAGCGACTGAGCCAAGACCCTGCGCGGGCAGGAAGTATAAACCTTGGATCAGTTTCCGTCTATTCTGTAAGCACATTTTGGTTTGGCCGCGACTGAATATCTCCACGTTTACAACACATCAATAGGGATGCAAACGGCAAGCTTTCCTAAACCTTTCCTATTCTTCCATGCGCTACCGACTATTGCGCTGCCGCTTACTTGTTGTGCCAATCGAACCGATATGAAAGTTCCGGACTCGGCCCCGCCTCATATGCCAGCTGCCCAATCAATAGGCCGAACGGTTCGAGATATCGGGATACCTTCATCGGGCCAGCGTCCACTGCGTCGAAGCCCAGATCATGGATCAGGCCGCTTGCCACCTTCTTGGCTCCCCCGTCATCGCCGCAAATAATGACATTTGGCCGCTTTACGCCTTTTCGATCCGCAAAGACCTTAAATAGAACCTCGCTAGGTACCGTATTGAAAGCGGCCACAAAGCGCGATGTCGACGCCATTTTTTGGAGTTCTTCGCCCCCTGACGAGCGATGGGCCACCACTAAATCGGTATTTCCACCGTCCATCGGCAGGACGCAGCTGAGAATAATCTTGCCTGTTAAGTCCCCAGCTTGATCCAACACATCTTTGACATTGTCCCAATGCACTGCCAAGAGGAGGGCATCCGCTCCATCAGCCGCTTCGCGCGGCGTCCCGGCCGAAGCTTTCCCTTTTGCGTCTTTGGCCAAGCGCTCCAGCTTCTGCCGGCTATGGGAGTAACTGAAGACAACCTCGTAACCTGCCTGAGCCCAAAGAGTCCCGAGCTTGGCTCCCATCAAACCTGAACCCAGAACACCGATGCGCATGAAGTCCTCCAAGAGGCAGTGCCTTCGTCGACTGAATGACCGACTGGCCGGGCCTGGGCCACGAATGCTTAGGCCTCGTCGTAGGATAGAGAGGACGACAAGATCCGGTGTGCGTCCGCTTGGGCGAGCAAAAGATCGGCTTTGGTTTCAAAGGTATGCAAGGCGTCGGCACCGGCAGCGAAACGAGCCGGAGGATCCTCAAGGCCGGCAAGTTGTACGAGCGCGTGGGCGAGCTTTACCGGATCGCCTCCCTGCTTGCCGTCCATGCCGCTCCATGCGGCGACGGTCTCCCGGGTAAGCTTGGAGTAGTCTTCGATGGAGGGCTCGGCGTAAGTCGTCGACCCGGCGCTAAGCAATTCAGTGCGGAAAAAACCGGGCTCGACCAGCATTGTCCGGACTCCGAAGGGGGCTAGTTCCGGGGCAAGCGACTCCATCCAGCCTTCGATTCCGAATTTGGCGGCGGCATATGCCGAGCAAAACAATCCGCCCGATATGCCTGCGGTCGAGGAAATTGTGAGGACAAGGCCGCCTCGCTGCTTGCGCATCACCGGCAATACGGCGCGGGTGACGTTCATCGGTCCAAACAGCAGCGTCTCGATTTGATTGCGAACCTGTTCGGGGCTTAGTTCCTCGAAGAAACCGGCGAAAAAATTTCCGGCATTGTTAACCAAGACATCAACCCGTCCGAATCTCTCGACAGCCGCTCCGACCGCGGCCTCGGCTTCCTCGGGGCGGGTGACGTCAAGCTTCACGGCCAGCAAGTGGTCGTACTTACCGATGGCCTCAGTGACCTTTTTGGGGTCGCGACCGGTGGCGACGACCGCATGACCGGCTGCCAGCGCGGACTTGGCGATGTCAACGCCCAACCCACGTCCCGCGCCTGTGATGAGCCAAATTCGTTGCGGCATTTTATTCTCCGGAATGTGGGATTCGCCTAGGCCACGGCGGCTTGCTTGCGCAAGCGCTCGATGTCCCGTGTCGGCGGCTGTCCAAAAAGGCGGCCATACTCGCGGCTGAATTGGGATGGGCTGAGGTAGCCCACCCGTTGTCCGGCCGCGCCCGCGTCCACCATTTCCGCCAGCATCAGGTGCCGGGCTTCCTGTAAGCGCAACAGCTTCTGGTATTGGAGCGGGCTCATGGCCGTGGCTTCCTTGAAATGGTGGTGAAACGAGGACGGGCTCATGGCAGCCAAGCCTGCCAAGTCCTCCACCTTCAAAGGCTGGTCGTAATGGTCGCAGAGCCATGTCACGGCCTTGGACACGCCGGGCAGACCGGACTTGGCAAAACCCATCTGAGCAACCCGCGCGCCGATAGGGCTGCGCAAGAGCCGGATCAGAATCTCCTCCACCTTGAGGGGCGCCAGCAAGTCGGCATCCTCGGGCCGGGCCTGCAGTGATAGCAGCTCGGCGGCGGCCCGGAGAATACCTGATTCAGTCGGGCCGAGCATGATGGAACGATTGTCCTGAATCTTGGGCAAGCCATGGGGGAAGACCTTGGGCACCAAGTCCGCCATCTTGCGCGGGTCGAGGTCTAAGCGTATGCCTAAATAGGGCTCAAGCGCTGACACTTGCTTGAGCTGGAAGGCCAAGGGTAGATTCACGCAAAAGACCACCATGCGGTTGGCGTCGTAAGTGTAGGCCTCTTTGCCCAGCATGGCGGTCTTGGCTCCCTGGGCCACGATGCACAAGGCCGGCTTTTGAAGGTCGCGCACCATGCCCTTGTAGGGGCCGGAACGGCGGGTCAGGTGCAGCCCGGGAAGGCGCAAGTCAAAGGCTCCGTCGTGGGGAGCGAATTTTTTGATCTGCTCCGCCAAGAGGGACAGCTCAGGCGTTAATGAGGCAGGCCTACGGGATGGGGTTCGGCTCGGTTTCACGATCATCACCTCCTGCACCATTGTCCCAGAATTGGCCCGAGCTTTCGAATCCCATCCCAAAGGGCCCCAAACCAGGCGCAGCAATTATTCAGGACCCTGTTGGCCGCCACCCGCGTAATCCAGATCATCGACCTGCTCCAGCCAGTCCGCGGTCTTCCCGTCCAGCGCCTCCTGGATGGCCAGATGGGTCAGGGCCGTGGTGGCGGCTGCGCCGTGCCAGTGTTCCTCTCCGGCCGGGATCCAGACCACATCCCCCGGGCGTATGGTCTCCAGGGGGCCACCCCGGCGCTGGGCAAAGCCGCAACCGTCCGTTACCACCAGGGTCTGGCCCAGGGGATGTTTGTGCCAGGCCGTGCGCGCGCCCGGCTCAAAAGTCACTTTGGCACCGAGCACCCGTCCCGGCGCTTCGGCCTTGAACAGCGGATCCACCCGGACCGCACCGGTGAACCACTCGGCCGGGCCCTTGCCCGATGCCTGGGAACCGCTTCGCTGGATCTGCATGACCGACTCCCTTCAAAGTCCGACCATTTTAAGGAGCTTTTCAGGATACCGGGCTCCTTGGATACTGATCTTGGTTGAAGCGCTTTCAATCTCCTGCAGGTCCTGGGCAGTCAGGACTAGGCCGGCCGCTCCCAAGTTCTCGGTAAGGCGCGCCGCCTTGGTGGTGCCCGGGATGGGCACAATCCAGGACCTTTGGGCCAGGAGCCATGCCAGGGCCACTTGGGCCGTACTGGAGCCGGTCCGGGCGCCAATAGCGGCCAGCAGGTCCACCAGGGCCTGATTGGCCTGGCGTGCTTCCACGGTAAAGCGCGGCAGCGAGGTCCGGAAATCAGTGCTGTGGAATGCCGTATCCTTGGTGATCTTTCCGGCGAGGAAGCCCTTGCCCAGCGGGCTGAAGGGTACGAAGCCAATTCCCAGCTCCTCCAACGTGGGCAGGATTTCCTGCTCAGGATCGCGGGACCAAAGCGAGTACTCGCTTTGCAGCGCGCTCACGGGCTGGATCGCGTGGGCACGCCGAATGGTCTTGGCCCCGGCTTCGGACAGTCCAAAGTGCTTCACCTTGCCAGCCGCGATCAGACCCTTCACCGCGCCCGCCACGTCCTCGATGGGCACGGAAGGGTCGACGCGATGCTGGTAGTAAAGGTCTATCGCTTCCACCTTCAGGCGGCGCAGTGAGCCCTCCACGGCTTCCCGAATGTGCTCGGGCCGGCTGTTCAGGCCGGGCGATCCCGTCATTCCGCGGGGGTCCAGTCGGGGATCCACGTCAAAACCGAACTTGGAGGCGATGACCACCTTTCCTCGGAAAGGCGCCAGGGCCTCGCCCACCAGCTCCTCATTGGTGAACGGCCCGTAGGACTCGGCCGTATCAAAAAACGTCACCCCTTGCTCCACGGCCCCCCGGATCAGCTTGATCATCTCGCCTTTGTCCGCAGGCGGGCCGTAGGAGAAGCTCATGCCCATGCAGCCCAGGCCCAGGGCCGACACTTCCAGGCCACTCTTGCCCAAAACCCTTTTTTCCATGATAGCCTCCATGCTGGGAACAGCGGGGGCCGACGGGCCCTGGCTTCCTGCTTGAATAACCTTACGCCCGGCGCGGCTTCGCCCCTTGCCTGATCCTCCAAATATTTATAACGATCCTGCCAAATACGGGAAAAAAGGGGGCTAAAAATCCTGTGTGGCAACCGAAGGAATTAGAGTTCGCACCAAGCATTCCAAAAAAATAAGGCCCAGCGTTATAAACCGGGCCTTACTTGATCTTCGGCGGGGCGACGTTCCGATTGGGCTACACCAATTGGATCGAGACGCTACGGCCCACCGTAGCCGCCACGCGCTGCAAGCTGGAAAGCGTAATGTCGTTTTTCGGATCAAGCAGACGGTCCACCTACGCGCGGCTGGTCTTTGGCAGGACGGCCCTTTTGTTCTTGGAAGTTTTCTGTTTCTTCATGGCCTCCGCGAAATGCCAGGCCACGACTTCCTTGACGGCCAGCGCTTGCGTCTCCTCAAAGACACCTTCCTCCTTGAGAAAATCATCGATGCTGGAACCGATATGTTTTTCGCTCATAGTCCCTTCCGCAAGTCGAGCTTTTGAGTTTGTTTTTAAACCAAAATTTCTCGCAAAATCTTGATAAGCAGATCCATATCCATGGCGCCCAGATGTCCAAGACGCTTCAAGGCCAGACCTGTCTCCAGAGTGGCCAACACCGGCTTGAAAGCCGTGGGCTTCGGGAGCCCGGCCTCACGCCATTCAGACAATGGAGTATGGTCCCCGGTTAAATTGCTGGTCAACGCCATGATGATTATGTCCGACCTAGTCCGATGATACTCCGGCGAACTGACGACGACGGCGGGACGTTTCTTGTTGCTTTGTTGATCCGTAAACGGAAAAGGAACCAATATGACGTCGCCGGACTCAAAGGACGTCATAAGCCGAGTCTTCGGAATTATCCCAGACTTTGGCAAAAGCGGCCTGACTCAGATCGCTGAAATTGGCGGTATCCGATGCTTGGTCCTCGACCACTAGCGTCACCGGGTGCTCCCCGGGGACGGCCAAGCCTGGCGCCTTCAAGGTTACGCTGCCGTCGGCTGCGAAGCTTGCGATGGTATGAATGCTTTGCATGGCTTACCTCCCTGGACTATCTTAGACCTCTCTTGACAGCTTTTGCAAGAGGAGCGCCCCCCACTCCGATGCCCGTCCGTGCACCTTTCCTAAACCTTTCCAAATCTTCCGGGATTTGCCGTTCCCAACCGCTTACTGCCGTTCAAATCAAAAAGCCCTTGCGCGACCCGGGTCGATTTCCCGTTGTCGCTCAAGGGCTTTAAGATGCTAATGGGCATTACGTTTTTCGGCGCCAGCTTCTCCGAAATGGAAAAGTGGCTCTGACTGATTAAAAGTCCGTTGCTCCACCAACTAAGCTACCTGGTCGTCAATGTTTGTAAGGCTTTTTCGGTACCCGACCCACGGATTTTTGATCCGTCACACTGCCCCTACGCAACCGCGAGGTCTTGCAAGATACCCTATCCGGAAAAGCCTTGCAAGAATGGCGTTTTCAAAGTGTAGCAACATTGAAAACCGGCCTGCTCCGACGGCGCTGAGGTGCTTCTTTTATATTCTTTTTACACGCACCCATCGAAATTCAACATTGGCGGAAGAGCTTGCAGTGATTCGAACCTGTTCAAACCTTCTTGTCAAACGTGTACCAAAAGGTCGATTCCTTCTCAGGTTCTGATTATCCCTATCCGACCGCTCAAGGAATGCCCGCGGAGTCATAGCCCCCCGAAAAAAGGTTTTGGCGGATATTTTTCATCACCACACGGGCCAGCCGAATGGCCTTCAAAATCCCCCGTAGACCGCCTTTGATAAGAGTTATTCCGGCGCTCTGGATGGCCACCTCCATCCATATCCCAATGGCGATGCCGACCTAGGCCCCGATCTAGGCGTGCTCGTCGTTTAGACCAAAGGGGTTTTGAGACGCCCTGACTTCGGGAAAGGGGTCCTCAAAGTCACGGCGTCGCTTCTTCCGCTTAAAACGGCGGATAAGAAAGAAAATGGATGCATCCTGCGGGAGGCGAACCTTAACGTAATGCCTGCTTCGCGGCAGACATCAACTCTTCGGGATTCACGCGCACTTTGAAATCGGGATTGTAGTACAGGAATTGGATGGTCCCCTTGGTGTCCACGACATAAGCGGCGGGGACGGGCAGCTCGTGCAGGGCGTTCCCGGTGGCACGGTCTATGTCGTTCCCGTAACCCTTCAGCGCGGCGACCATGGCGTCGCCCATGTGGTAGGCCAGGCCAAACGCCTGGGTTACTTTCATTGCGGGATCGGAAAGCAGGGTGTAATTGATCTTCTCTTTTTCCAGACTCGCCCTCAGGCTTCCGGGACTGTCCGGGGTGATCGCCAGTATCTGATACCCCATATTCGCCAACTCCGGCTCGATTTTGACCAACTGGGACATCTGAAGGTTGCAGAAAGGGCACCATCCGCCCCGATAGAAAATGATCACGCTGGGCTTGCGGGCCACAAGCTCGTCCAAAGCCACATCCTTCCCATCCACATCCTTGAGCAGGCCGTCCGCGATCTTGTCGCCCACTTTTAGAGGTTGCACCTGATCAGGCTTGTCGTAAACAGGCTTTTCCATAGGGGATACTTTCGAGAGGAGGGATACGCTCGCGGCCAAACACAGCGCAACCGCTAGCAGTCCAAGGTGGGTGCGCATAAAGTCTCCGATGCTGCATTAGATTTTCGCCGTGCCTCCGTATGGGCACAGCCCGATCCCAGCAGAGGATCTTTTGAACTACGCCGTGGCGACCTGACCCGGATTCATTTCCCCTTCAAAAGTATCCTCCGGGACACAGCCACAGCGTTGATCTTTTGGAAAAAAACCACTTTGACGTTCCCTGCCCCTACCTCAATTTCAACTGTCCGGCGGCAAAAATGCGGCCACACTCAACCTCCGACTGGAAAGCCACCAACCGAAGATTTCCACGGATCCATGCGGGATCCAAGGTCAGGGCCATCCGCAGACTCGAACCGACGGCTTTCCCGTGCACAAGCTCCCGGACCACCGCGGACTGGGACAAGACCCTTCCGCCATTTTCTCCACCGCCCACTGAGGTGCTCAAACCGTCCTCGGCGACCGCGATCCAGACCAGGCGACCGGCGCCCAGACCGGTCACGGTCAGGGTGGGAGCGGCCCAACGTAGAACCAGCCGCCGGAGCGGCGAAAGGCGCCCGAGAATCGCGTGCTCGTCGCTTCCCACCTCCGAAGCGGAGCCATTGATGACGGCCTGAGGGGTGAAGACGCCACGCAGGCCAAGCGTTTGCGCATAGACATATTGCCGGACTGTGAAGGCGGCTTGGGAGTAGCGATCGGTCCAGCCCAATTGGTTCCAATAGTCCACGTGGTAGGCCAAAGGGATGATTTCAATACCCGGTAGGGGCTGGCCCTGGCTGAGACGGGTCAATAGCCCCTCAGCGGGCGGGCACGAAGAACAGCTTTGGGAAGTGAACAATTCGAGTAACACAGGAGATCGCCCGGCGTTTAAGGCGCTGGAGGCGAAAAAAATAGGGATAAACAAAAGTCGGGAGATTCCGGACTTGGTTCTCATGATTCAACTACGAAGCTAAGCCCCCTTGCGGATTAGGACCTATGAGGCGCTCAAAAACCGGAAAAAGCCCCTGGATTTAGCCGAAAGGCCGGTTATCATGGCTCTGGTTAAACCTTTGCCGACCCCAGGAGCGTAGTTCTATTGTACCCGCCCGACGAAATCGCCGCTCAGAAGGACTTCGTCCTCATCCGGAGCCAGCGGGATGAGGGCGCTTTCAATCGGCTTTATGATATCTACAGCCCCATCCTGTACCGGGTCTGCATCCTGATCCTCAAGGATGAAAGCGAGGCCCAAGAAGCCCTTCAGGACGCCTTTGTCCACCTCTGGGAACGCCCGGAGGGCTTTGATCCGGCCCGAGGAAAGCTATTCACCTGGCTGTGCCTCGTGACCCGCAGCAAGGCCATCGACCGGCTACGGAGCATGGCCCGCCGCGGCAAAAAAGTCACCCCGACCGCCAATGGGGATCTCGAACACTTGTTGGGTAGCAACCTGGCGAGCGGACCCGATGCCCTGGAAGACAGCGTCCAGGACGCCCGCAGGGAGGCGGTACGCGGCCTGCTCCGGCGCCTGAAACCGGGACAGGCTGAAGTCCTCTGGCTATCCTATTTCGAGCAGCTAAGCCAGAAGGAGATCGCGCAAAGACTGGGGAAGCCCCTGGGCACGGTCAAGTCTCTCATGCGGGCGGCGACCAGAAAACTTTCCGCCGTGGTGCCCCCGGAAATGAAGGCGTGGCTATGAATAAAGACAAGACAGCGGCCCTGCTAAGCTTGGCCCTGACTCCCAAAGTTCCTCCCAAATCCCTGAAGGACAGCATTTTGAGGGCGGTCGCCGCCCCCCCCTTGGAGCTGAGGGACAGCCACGGTCTGGTGTCACTGGATCACGGGGTCGCCCGCACTGGAGCCGGGGCCCGGGCGGAGTTGCGTATCCGGGGCCAGGCGCTGATCGCCCTGAACGAGAACACCCGGGCGACTTTGAGGCGGGGTGCTCGCGGCCTGGAACTCCTGCTAGAGGCGGGCGGAGCCATGGTCCATGTCGTCAAGAATACGGCTTTCTCAGTGCAACTGCCCCTGGGCCTGATCGAGGTGAAGGGAACCTGGTTCTACGCTGAAAGCCGCGGCCCCAAGGAATCCTATGTGTGCCTGTGCGAGGGCAAGCTCTGGCTGAGCGCGGGCGGCCTTCGCAAAGTGATGAAGAGCAGGGATCACGTTGCGGTGACCCTGGCTCACCGTAAGGGCAAGCCGACCTTGTCCAAGGCGCCGACCCTGCATTGGCACCCGGACACCGGCCCGGTGGGCTAGGCGGCCCAAGGCGGGAACGGAATTCCCAACCTCTGGCCTCCCGGCCAAGCCTGGAGAGTCTTCTATGAACTGGGATCAACATGTCCGGCCACCGGCACCGGTGGCGCCGGTGGCCGGCGTAGAGAAGACAACTCAGGCGGAGGATTTCGGCCAGCGCCTCGGCATCCGGGTTGCCTTGATTCTGCGCAGGTACACAGAGAGGGTCCTGCGCAGGGAGTCCCCGGACCACAGGGATTCAAAAGATTGGTCGCCCAAATACGGAGACCCTGAATCCTACGGATCAAAGAATGCGGCTTCGGACAAGACGGAGCCGCCGCAGCCGGAACTGCCGGGCCATATAAACAGGCAAGCTTGAAGCCTGCCCTCCCCAACGACGTTCCTTGCGGCGCCGATGACGGGCGTATTCGGAAGGTCGAAGGCCGAGGGTAGGGCCGACGCCCCAATGGGTATTTAGAACAATATGAGGGCCATCCAAGTTGCGGGGTGGAGCGTAAATGACCCGGAAGCCGCAAATTTCAAAACCCCTGCCTGAGGCCCTATGATAGTCCTGTTGTTATTCGCTTTTCTGGCGGGCGCGGCCACCATCCTCGCGCCCTGCATCTGGCCTGTCCTCCCCCTGGTGCTGTCGGTCTCCTCGACCGGCGGCAAGCGCAAGCCTTTCGGCCTCACCCTGGGGGTGATGACGAGCTTCGTCCTCTTCACCCTTTTCGTCTCGTATCTGGAACGCTTCCTCCATATCGACGCCAATGTCTTCCGCCTGATCGCGGTCATCCTGATCGCGATCCTGGGCATTGCCCTCGTCATCCCCTCACTGGCGGCGCATTTCGAGGTCTGGGTCAGCCGGGCGCTCCAACCCGTCCAGGGAAAGCTCCAGGGGCAGGGCAAAGGCCAGGGCTTTGGCCCGGGTTACCTGGCGGGATTTTCAGTGGGCCTGGTCTGGGCGCCCTGCGCCGGTCCCATCCTGGCCACCATCGCCACGCTGGCCGCCACCCAATCGCTGAGCGCCCAGGTGATCCTGGTCACCTGCACCTATGCCCTGGGCCTCGGTGTTCCCCTGCTGCTCGTGTCCCTGAGCGGCTCGTGGATCTTCACCCGCATGCGCAAGTTCAACAAGTTCACTGGCCGGGTCCAGCAGGTCTTCGGTGTCATCATGATCGGCGTGGCCGTGCTTATGTACACCAACTATGACAAAGTCATCCAGCTGAAGATCCTCGAAGCCTTCCCTTCTTACGGCAACCTGGTCAACGGCGTCGAGAACAACGCGACCGTGACCCAGCAGTTGAACGCGCTCAGGGGCACGAAGGCCGCGCAGGCGAGCGCCGAAACGGGAGGCCAACTCTCGGATCTGGGTCCAGCGCCGGAGTTCACCGGCATCACGCATTGGCTCAACAGCCCGCCGCTGACCCTGGCGAGCCTGAAGGGCAAGGTCGTCCTGGTCGACTTCTGGACCTACAGCTGCATCAACTGCCTGCGGACCCTGCCCAACACCAAGGCCTGGTACAAGGAGTACGGCCCGGACCATTTTGTGCTCATCGGCGTGCATGCCCCTGAGTTCGCGTTCGAAAAGGAGACCTCCAACGTCCAAAACGCCCTCAAAGAATTCTCCATCACGTATCCAGTGGCCCAGGACAACGCCTTCGCGACATGGTCGGCCTACCATAATGAATACTGGCCGGCGGAATACTTGATTGATGCGAATGGGCACATCCGGCTGGCGGATTTCGGAGAGGGCGACTACGACAAGATGGACGCGGCCATCCGGAAGCTTTTGGCCGAATCCGGGCACCCCGCCCAGGGAACCGCGACCCTGGTCCAGGCCCAGGACGACGACTATGACCAGACGCCGGAATCCTACCTGGGACTTGCGCGGCTTGCGCGCTTCGCGTCCCCGGAACGGCCGGTCGCGGGAAGACGACTCTACACCTTGCCGGCCGGCCTCGGGAACGACCGGATCGCCTATGAAGGACCTTGGACCCTCACACAGGAGGCCGCCAAACCGGACCAAGGCTCGGCGCTGGAGATCCATTTCACCGCGGATAAAGTCTACCTGGTGATCGGGCCCGGCCCCCACGGAGGACGGGTTTCGCTGTACCTGGACGGCAAGCCCATCGCCTCGGCGGGAGGGGCTGACGTCAAAAACAACCAGGTGCAGCTTGACACCCACCGCCTGTACAACCTGGTGGACCTGCAAGGAAAGCCCGGATCGCACAGATTGCGCATCGTCTTCAGCGGGGCGGGGACCGGTGTGTACGCGTTCACCTTCGGTTAACAATCGACTTTTGATGCGCGGCACCACCCGTCGCAACCGTGGGGCCTTGCGGCATACTCTATCTTGAGAAACCCTGCAAAAGGGCGTTTCAAAACGCGCCAACTTTGAAAGGTCACGCGCTCGGATAGGTTTGGGAAGTTTTTTTTCATGTTCCTTTCGGACGTGTCCGTCAATATCCGACCTCTGCGGTTTGGATGGGCTCCACATTTTTTAGTGATCCACTTTCCGGGCGTCATTTCGCCTCGAAGGAAACCATGTCCCCGTAAGCAAAAAGGCCGATGAACCGGCCCTGTCGGTCGACGACGGGCAGTTCCACGAGGCCTTCGGCCTTCATCCGCCTCACCGCCTCGCCTAAGATCTGGTCCGCCCGCAATGGCAGGCAGCCCTTGTCCTCACTGTCCCAAGCTCCCGCATTCCTGCAAAGCTGGCCGACGGTGCGGGAAGCGAGAAAGTCGCTCTGCAATTCGTCACGATGCATCGGCGAATCCACGCTACTCGCCGCCTGGTCCTTAAACAGGCATGGCCTGGGCCTCAAAAGGTAAGCCAACGCCACCACCCACATCAGGGCCGGCAACAGATGATAGCCCTGGGCGACCTCCGTGATGATGATGATGGATGCGAGCGGGCAGGCGGTGCCCGCCGCGAAAAAGGCCGCCATCCCGGCGAGGACATAGGCTTTGGGGTCCCCGTCGGAGCAACCCAGCGCATGCAAGCCCAGGAAAACCAAGGCTCCCAGGCACCCTCCGATGATCATGCTGGGCGCGAAAACGCCCGCGGATCCGCCCGACCCCACGGTTAGTCCGGACGCGAGCAGCTTGCCCACGGCCACCAGGATGAGCAAGAGCGGCAGGGCCTGGGCCAAAACCGCGGAATTCAAGATCGGATAACCTTCGCCCAAAACCGAGAGCACGCGCGCGTCGCTTCCGAGCCAGCGTTTGGATGCAAAAAGCAGGCCCAAGGCGAGTCCGCCGACCATCAGCCCGCCCATGGCCGGACGCCACGGCTGCGGCAAGGCGGCTTTCATGCGTCGTGAACAGAGGTCCATCCACGCCACATAGGCGCGGGCCCCGATCGCGCAAATCAACGCCATTGCCCCCAGCGCCGCAAAATTGACCAAGCTGAGGGTGAACACGGTATCGCCCGGCAGCAATGGCTGGTAACCCAAAAACAAGCCGAACAGAAAATAGGCGCAGACGGAAGCGGTCAACGACGGCAACAAAGCGTCGCTCTCGAATTCAGAACTGGAATAGTACATTTCGCAGGCGAAGAGGGCTCCGCCCAAGGGGGCCCTAAAAATGGCCCCCACTCCCGCCGCGATGCCGGCGGAAAAAAGGAGGCCGCGTTCCGAGGCGCTCAAATTCAGGCGCCGCGCCAGCCAAGACCCCGTGGCCGACCCGATCAGGGCCGCGGGCCCCTCGTTTCCCCCCGCCCCTCCCGTCCCCAAGGTCAGGCAGGACGCGAGCCATTTGAACGGAACCAGGCGTCCAGGCAACTGCGCGCCGCCTCGATGGTAGGACCTCAGGATTTCCCCGGTGCCGCCCCCCGCGGCTTCGCCGCAGGCGTATTTGGCGATCAAGCCAACGGCAAGGCCGCCCAAGGCTGGAATCGCAATGATAAGCGCAATGCCCCGGGGACCGAGGAAAAAAGTCCCGGCAAGCCCGTCAGGAATGCTCAATGGCTCCTGCCAAAGCATGCGTTCCGCGACATGGACTCCCCAATAAAGGAAAGCGGCTAGGGCCCCGACGCCAATTCCCAGAACCGCTGAAAGAGCATTGACGCGGGCCCAGGACGGCCAAACCCGCCAAGCGGATAGCCGCAGCGTTGGATTAACAATGCTGCCATTTGAACCTGAATGGGGCCTTGATCCGTTCGGAGCCATAGTCCTAATCAAGGAAATGTAAGTGAGGTGCGGATCCCACGTTACTGTACCTGGATTTTTCCGGGTCCCCAAAACCACCATTGGCGCCCAAGGATAAATTGGGCGCCAATGGATAGATGCTTTTGGACGGACCTATTCAGGGATTTCGTGTTCGGCGTCATTCACCGCCATAGTCGGACGGGAAAAAGCGCCGATAGCTGGAAGCTTTCCGCCAAACCGACGCCATCTCAGTCTTTAGGAAACTAAAATCGAAAGTGCGGCGGAAAGCGCCCTGAACGCCGGGACGGGGAAATTTCAGCCCCTGTCAGGCGCCATGTCGCCATCCCAAGGCGCGTGGTCGCCCGCTTGGTGTTCCATTTTTCTAAAAGAACGCGCCTGAAGACGAGCCCTGGAAAAAGGATGTCCGTCGGCCGCTATCTCGTGCCGTCCCCGCAAATACCGTTCAAAACGTCCATTTCCGAACCGGCCAGTGGCGGATCCGTCCCAGGGCATGCCTCTAAGTGATCGCCTCCGCGCCGTTCGGAGGGCACGCTTGATGCCGTCATAGATACCGGCATAATAATCCTGATGCCCGCTCGCTTTGAACGCCATTTGAGCATACCAGTGCGCCTTTTCCAGCCTTTCCAGAAGATCCTCGGCCGGCCCAGGACATACCTTTCGGACGAGACGTCCGTGGGCTTGCGGGTCGTCGTCGGCCGACAAACAAATCCGCAGAAACTGAGCTATTTCCAAGGCCTGTTTCACGCCATCGTAAACGCCGGCTTCGTAGTCCTTATATCCATTGGCATCAAAGGATTTCAGGGCGTCCCGCACGGCCTTCTCGAATTCTCGAATAAGGTCGCGAAGCGCCCCCAATCGCCATCCTCCCTCGCATGCCACCTCACGTTGACGGTCTTGGTGCGGCCCTCGGCGCAGGCGCCGGAAATTCAACTCGAATTTGGTCGACCCCGACTCCCCTTCTCGTCGACCTGACCTTGCCGATGACCGGCCTTACCAAAACGGCCTCCGGGTGACCAGGCCTGTCCGTGCGCTGAAGCCCTCAACTCCAGATCTTCCACCAAGGAGATTTGGTGGAGATGCTGGCGGATCGGGATGCGCCTCGAGGCACAGCGGGTGCCACCTCGGCGAGGATCGCGTGATGCATGTGATGGCGTTTATGGTGGATCGCCGGGACCAAAGCGGGCGCCCGCGCGGGCACCGTGCCTGCACTCGAATCCATGGTTCCCGTGTATGCCAGGACCGCCAAGCCCAACATAAAGGCGAGGGAGAAGATCAGCCAGTGTATCTTCTTCATGGTGCTCTCCTTTGAGCGAAGCGGTTCGATGGGCCTTTAAAAAAACTGCGGCCAGGCCCCGGGGTGGGAGGGGAATCCTACGAAGCCTGGCCGCGTCCGCCGTCGAGCTGTCGGCCTGAGCAGTCGACGGCCAGTTGGAACCGGCATGCAGACCGTGACATCAGCCGGTTAGAACGGGCGCTCATTAGAGACGTCTCTCCCGGTCTTTTTCCCAAACGTTTGTTCAATCTCCATCCACGCCCGGCGGCGAAACTCACCCTAAGGGAAGCAAATGTCGGCGTGCGTGCCGGTGGTAGGGCGGCGTCGATTCGGCGATTTTTCTTATCTCCTTCAGCTCTTGCGCGGATATTGCGTTCGAGTAACTCAGGTCCTGTTTCGGGAAGATCAGGTCCGGATCCTGGATCTGGTCGCGATTCTCACGGAACAACAGCGGCCATTCGAACGAATCTCCGAAGATCTGATCTCTCCCGGCTATATCCCAAAGGTTATCGCCCTTGTGCACGACGTAGTGCCTGAATTCCATCGGAATCCTGGAAGGTGCGGCGGCAAGCGGGGTCGGCGCAGGCGTAGGAGCAAGGCCCGTGGTTTTCAACATCTGCCTATTGGCAGCGCAACCGGCTATGAGGATCGGGATAAGGATTGCACAGCCAATCCCCGAGGCGATTTTCGCGGCCATTCTCGTCTGCTCCCAGTGGGTAAGCCCCGTTTTTATTCGCCCAATAATCAGGGGGCCTCGCGTGCGTCAGGCTTTATAGAGCAATATCTATGCCATCGGCCCAAGGCCGGTGTTGCGCGTTTTTCTCCGTTTTCCGGGAAGGCATTGCTAAAACTGTATCCTTAAGGTACAGCGTGTATTTTTGAGTGTATAAAATATCCACGGTATAACCGTCGCCTCTCCGTGTTTTTTTGCCGGCTTCCCTGTCAATCTTGCTTCAGGTGTTGAGAAATGGCCGGTTTTTCTTGGTCCGGAAAGACGCTAAGTATTGAAATGGCCAGATTGGGAAAGAGCTCCCGGGCTCCATAGGCGATCGCCCACGCATCACCTGACTTGTCCCTAAAGGATGCATCAATGATCAATCCAAGGGACTTACCCAAACGCAGCCGGACTACGGCATTTTTAAGCGAACGGAAAATCTTTGTATTCGTGAGGCGTAAGTTGGGCCGCCGGGTCAGCAGGATCCATTGTGGTGTGCCGGGTTTCATGGGAGGTGACTCCGTTTCGACTGGGACAACTATAGATATAGCAATTAACCTGCCAAACGCTTATTTGTCGTGGGAACGCTTCAAAATTGCGTATAAAGATTTCCGGGTAATTCCCAGTCGGTCGGCGGCCTTGCTCTTGTTTCCGCCGCAGGCCGCGAGTACGTGTCTGGAGTAGGCGGCGGTTAGGGCCTTTAATGAAAGGTCATCCGGAACCTTGAACGAGTCTCCGTCCGGCTTGGACTGAAGTATGCGCTCGGGCAGGTGCTGCGGCCCCAACATCCCGGTCCTGGCGATAAGGAGCGCGCTCTGAATGACATTCTTGAGTTCCCGCACGTTTCCAGGCCAGGGATAGGATTCCAACAACGCGGCGGCCTGCTCGTCGATCCCCTTCACGGAAAGCCCGTGAGCGGCGTTAAATTCCCTTAAAAATTGCTGCGCGAGGAGCGGCACGGCGCCCGGACGTTCGCGCAGGGGAGGAAGATGGAGGATGAAGGTCTCCAGACGCCAATATAGATCCAGCCTAAACAATCCCTTGGCCGCAAGTGCCTGCAAATCCGCGTTGCTGGCGGCGATGATCCGAACATCCGCGGTCCGGGATTGGTCGCTTCCCACCGGAAAGTAGGAGCCGTTCTCCAGAACCCGCAGAAGCGCGGCCTGGGCCTGGAGGTCCATGCTGTTGATCTCGTCCAAAAACAGGGTGCCGCCCTGGGCCCTCGCCAGTTTTCCCTGGCGCCGCGTCTGGGCGCCGGTGAAGGAACCGGCTTCGTGTCCAAAAAGTTCGCTCGCCACCAGGTCCCGGGGTATGGCCCCTACGTTGAGGGCCACAAAGGGGCCTTCCCTATGACGGCTCCGCAAATGGATGCTTTCAGCCGCCAGATCCTTGCCGGTCCCGGTCTCCCCCAGGATCAAGACCGCGACATTCGTCTGGGCGGCGGCCAAAAGCCGGTTCAAGACCCGTTTCATCACTTTAGCCCGCGCCAGGATGTGGTCAAAACGCACCGGAGTGTCGTCAAGGGGCAGGGGCTCTACCCGCAAATTGGGCGGAACGCTGGTCACCTTAAAATCCTTGGGCTGGGTCATGGCATCATTATTGCAAAAACAATCTCCGAAACCAAGATTGGGCTGGTAACGAATGTCTACGGTTGGAACCTTTGACCGGGGCGTCCGTCTCCTTAGCCATGGGGACACATATGACGTACCGATATTCAGTAGGCCTGTGCGCCAATTGCGGCCAGATATTGAGCTTCTTCGCCAGCGTCCTGGAAAAGGAGTTTCCGGTACGCGTGACTGCTTGCTGCCCACTCTGCCATGAATTCAATTTATTCGGGGCCTGGCACCTCCCCATACCCTGGTCGGATGGCGTGAGGCTGGCTCCGCGGGAATGCGTCCAAGCGGAGATACTTGTGGAAGGCGAATGGCTGGCCGGGGCGAGGGAGCGCGCCAGGGCGATCGTGCGTTGCGGCTTCAATGAAATTCGAGAAAAAATATCGGATCAAATCAGATTCACCGACGCCGACGTCGAAACAGAGATCCAGGCCAGGCTCGTCCGGCAAATCGCCCATTTCCTCGTGGATTCGGTGCGGGGCGCGGACCGGGAAGGGATTTACCTCCTCGCCGGGCAGTTGGAATGCCTGATGCTCAGAAAATCCGGGGGCGCCCCGGAACAATGGGGGGCCAAAGAGTGGCAACGCTTCCGCGAAACCGTTGCGGCCTTCACCAGGCGCCTGACTGAAATGATGCCGCAGGCACACGGTGCCTAAGCGAGAAACCTGAGCCAAAGCGGGGCTCCCAAAACCGTTTGAGGATCAGGGTCGTACACCGGTCCAAAAGAATCGGCGCCCAGCGTTATCCCTCGTTGAAGCAGGTCCACGAAGATCAAACCCAATTCATTCGAGGCGCCTGCGACGTGCCGGCCTGCCGATTTGAGCGCGGCCCTGGAGAACCTCTTCAAGTGGCGGAGGCGGTAGACGACATAGCAGGAAGCGAAAGCCTTAGTCTGGGCTTGGATGCGGCGCGTCAAGGCCAGGCGGTTCCCGATGCCCGAAGGCTCCACATGGCCGCCTATCATCTGGACGAAGATGCCGTACCGGCCGTTCCAATCTGAATCCACGGCTCCTTGGGCGGCGTAGGTCTCGATGGCCTCCGGGACGGTCGAAAAGGTGCCGCCATCCGGGGCAGTGACCCTGGGCCCCGCCTTACGGTCCCGAGCCACCAGGTATCCGGCCAAATCCCCTTCCAGATTGGCGGTCAGATCATACTGATCGGGCGAAAAAAGGAGGTCCACCGCTCGTGTGCTGGGCGCGTCCATGCGTTGGATGGCCAAAAGGCCGGCTGCGCCGCCCAAGTCCCCCAGCCAAGTGGCCAGCTCCAAACCCGTTCCGCCGTGAATGGGGAGCGGAACCCGCCTGACGCGACGCTTGCAGCGCGCCTCCAACCCCACAAACACATGCCCCAGGTCAAGGGTCCTGCCCTCATGGCTAACTTCGGCCGAATCTTTCAAGGATCGAAGCAAGGCCGCCCCAAGCAGATAACTGGGGTCGGCCGGCGGCCAACTTTGGAGGTACAAATTGAACCCGACGTTTCGCAATCCGCTGCGCCGTCTCTCGAAATCGAGGCTGTGCCGGGTACCGTAGTATATTCCGCGAAGGGTCCGGATCCGGGCGGGAAAATCTTGGCCGGCAAAAGCCAGGCGGGCGACCGCTTCATGCAGAAGCGGCAGGACCTCCTTGAGCGGTCGAATTGGCCGGATTTGCGGCATGACGACTCGGGGTTCCCGTTCGAGCTTTTGGGTGAAAAAGCGGGGGGCATCCGCACATTGACGCGTTGTATCCAAGGGCAGTATACATCAAGCCCTTCGTCTCCCAAAGACGGGCGCGATCGCGGAAATCGGGCCCATTGTTGCCGGTAACTGCAAATGCTACTCTAAGCAACTCCTTGGAGGTCCTGAAAATATGAAGAAAAAACCGCTCTTTTTCCTGCTTGGCCTGGCTTGCACCTGCTGCATGCCGAGGGCGGCCCTGGCCGCGGAGCTTTTTCACGGGCGTGGAGTAGTCATTGAAATAAAGGACAAAGGCGCGGTCCTGGTCATTGAACACGAGGACATCCCCGGCTTGATGAAGGCCATGACCATGCCCTTTGAACTGGCCGATCCCAGCCTGTCCAAAGGCGTAAAGGTCGGGGACACCATTCGATTCACGCTGGAACACAAGGGACACTTCTGGCCCATAATCGCCCTGAAAAAAACGAAGACGCGGAAGCCGGCCTTGTCCAAGACACCCGAATCCGCCCCGACCATGGCACCCATGAACATGCAGATGTGATGGACGGTCCCGAAAAATTCCTCAAACAGGCTCTCGCGTTCATGGCCGTCGTGGTCCTGGCCTTGGGGGCCTGGGCCGTCGCGACCTGGCGCACCCCCACTGAAGCCGACAAAATGGGTTTCGTTGCTTTGGGGCGCGTCCCGAGATTCATCCTGGCCGACCAGGATGGACGCCCTTTCGACTCCGCCGCCCTGAAGGGCAAGGTCTGGGCCGCAGCGTTCATTTATACCCGCTGCACCACGTCCTGTCCCCTGATCACATACCAGATGGCGCAGCTTCAAAAAAAATGGGCCAAGCAGGCGGACTTCCGACTCGTATCGGTCACCGTGGATCCCCTTCACGACACTCCCCAAATCCTCCAGGACTATGCCCGAACCTATGGCGCCGATCCTAAGACCTGGACCTTTCTGACCGGTCCCCCGGGCCAGGTCTACGATCTGATAGAAAAAGGTTTCCTCGCCTCCGTGCACCGTATGAGCGTGGAAGAAAAAGGCAAAAAAGTGGATATCCCGCATTCCACGAATATCGTGGTGGTGGATCGCCAGGGCAATCTGCGGGGCATATTCGAAGGCGTTTTGGAGTCGGATTGGACCCGCATGGACGCCGCCATCGGGGCTTTGCTGAAGGAATAGACGAGGAGCGGGGCCTCGGCTAGGCGTCCCTCTTGTCCATCCATTCATAAAGGACTTCCGGCGCCAAATCCGCACCGTTTTCCCACTGCACCGTGCCAAGCTCGGCGTTCAATTTCATTGTTGCGAACACCCTTTCGTCCAGAAGCCCCGCAAAAACGCCCCTGAATTCCAAAAACTTCTCCAGCTCGATCACGCCCTCCGTGCCGTCCTTAAACCGAAGATGGATGCGATGTCCGGCTAGCGCCCTGGCCGCTATGACTTCGTTGGTCATTTATACCCTCGACGTACACATACCAGGCCGTTCTGTGTACTAGGTTAGGTGACTTAATTCCCTTTGAAGGGATTGTCCCTCGACTATCATGAAGTAAGCCATCGAAAGGCCCGTTCCACGAAAGCCTTGGCATCCTTTTCGATGCAATCGCCATGAGCAATGATCAACCTGTCGAAATCCCACGCCAATATCCTTTTTAGCGATTCTCTCGCAAGATTTCTACGGGTAAATGTGAGCTTGATATCGAGCCCGACACCGCCATCGGGGGACGCAACGCCTTCCAACTTGACCAGCAAGTTTTGAAACGGTCTCGCTTTGACGACCGGGTGGATTTGAATCAGGTCGTCCAATATGACCGTTCGAGACCTTTTGTGAAAAAAATGATTTCCTCAATTAAAGCGCTTCCTTTGAATGCCACTTGGTCGAGATCATTTTCCCAAGCCTGCGGTGGATTAGCCCCCAAAACGCCCGCAGATGGCAGCGTCCCTTTCTTCAGCGTAAAAAGGCTCGGTCGCGCCGACCACAATTGGGCTTCCGGGAACAGCTTGTGCCAACTATCCAGCCGCCAGACGTGCCTAGGCGTCCCCGCCACAAGGTATCGGATAGGCCCCAATTCAGTGATTTTTTTGACCGTATCGAACGGAAGCGACACCGGCGAATCCACCCACAACGATCCGTCAGTCAGCTTCACAATGGTCATTCGTGTGGTGAACATAAGGCCCATATCCCGGACATCAGGTCCTTCGATCGTCCAGATATTCTTCGCGAACTCATGAAGATCAGCCATGGTTTTCTCTGAAGCGATGTATAGCGGGCGCGCGCGGATCATTTGAGGCAGCCGGGGCACCTCCATTGGCGCGTCTGTTGGGCGCTGAAGGGACGTATCTGCCCGACCCATGGCCCGACGCGGAATACCTTCCTTATTCCTTTCATACTCAACCCGCTTTTGCCATCGTTTTCCAGCTTCTCCCGTCAAAATCAATAAACCCCTCCTCGGCACCGGCCCGATTAACCGTGGCCAAGGAGGGGCTTTTCGACGCTGCTGGGCCTTGCGTTTTTAAAAATTGTGTCGCTTCCGCCTGTAAATCTTCCCTTTCTTATTAAAAGTCCCTCGCACTTCCAACTGAGCCACCTGGTCGCCAATGTTTGAAAAGGTTTTTGGCTTTCCAGCCCGAGAGCAGCGGACCTTTATCCGCGGCAATACCCGATGCAAGCGCGAGGCCTTGCAAGAAGGACATTTCCAAAGCGCGCAAACTAAAAGGCTTCCATGCTTCGGCAAATTTCAGGAGCGCCGTTCATAATCCTTTCCTATTTATCCGTCAAAATCCGACATCGATGGCCATCACAGGGCCAAGTCCCCAAACCTATACGAGGACGTAACTCCGCCATCGTTAAGTGGGTCGCTCCCGCTGATGTAGCCTCCATCCCGGCCCACGAACGGTGCCTCGACATCCGCCACTTCATCAGGAGTGCCGGCTCTCCCGACAGGGGGCGAACCGATCATGCGGCGGTAAGCTGCCCCGCAGGGTCCCCTTAGCTCATCCTTAAGGAACTGATCGCCCGGCGTGGTTGCGGGGAGCCTATCTTGTTCGTCCGTAAGCGGGCCCAAACGGTGCCCGGACATCGAAGCGATCGCGACGCCGATCAGGCCTGATCCGATCGATACGGTCACATTTCCCATCTCTGCCTGCTGCCCAAATGGCCTCTAATATTCCTCCTCCCGGCGCATGTCCCTCTCCATTGCGGCCCCTTCGCCCGACCCGGTATTGAGTCGCCGCCGTCGCAGACGCCAATCCGGCATATGCCGATCCAAGATGCTTTTAAACCGCACTCCGTGGCTGCGGACCTTGAAATGCGCCAACTCGTGAACCAAAATGTAGTCCAGGGCCTCGGCCGGCTTTTGGGCCAATTGGCCGGCCAGCGTCACCACGCCGGTGCGGGCGTTGCAGGAGCCCCAACGGCTGCTCATGAAACGCACCCTGAGCAGACAGCTCCCCACCCCCATTGCCGCCTGCCAGGCCGGGAGGCGGGCCGCAGCCGCAGCCAGCAGTTCCCGTCCCAGCCAGCGCCGTACCAAGGCCTGCCGCTTGCGCCTGGTGCTGCCTTCGGGCAAACGTAGCTCCAGGACGCCAGGCTGGGCCAATACCGCCCGCCCGACTTTGCCGCCGGTGAGGACCTTGAGCCGGATTTGATCTCCCCAAAAGGGCAGGGTATCCCCATCCAGGTAGTCAAAACGCGGCTGGCTCCCTTGGTCCAGGAGTTCGAGGCGCCGTGCCTCGATCCAGGCCCTGTGCCCGCGCACAAAAGCCGTGATGGCCGCGTCCGACGAGCTCAACGGCGCGGACACCCGTATCTGCGCATCCGGACCCAGGCTGAGGCGCAGGGTGCGCATGGCCTTGCGCCGCACCCACACGTCGAGGTCGTCCACAAGCAGGACACAAGGGGGACGCTGCATGCCTAAGGGACGCGGCGCGGAAGTGCGGAAGAAATCGAGGAATGCTGAAGGGAGCATAGTCGGCCAACTTTAACAGAATCCGCCCCAAAAACCTCCCCGCCGGACATTTTCAGGCAATGAATTTGACCCGAAATGACGGCGCCCTAAGTCCCACCTGTATTCAGATCCGTCTTTGGGTGTGAAAGCCCAAGATTACAGGACTTAACGCCTTCAACGCTTGCGGGCCTTGCGTTTTTCAAATTTACGCCGCCTCCGCGCGGGGAGTCCGCCCATACCTATTAGAAGTCCGCTGCTCCGCAGCCAGGGTGCCCGGTCATGCAGGTTCACGAGGCTTTTGGGATACCGGACCCGCGTTTTTTGTCCCTTGCTCAAGCCGAGATGAAAAATGGAGGAATTCTTCAAATGACTGTCCCAAAAACACGGGATAGAATGACCGCCTAATCCAAAAAAGAGGCCGCCATGCCACCGAAAAAAGCCGTTAAAAACAGCCCGAAATTGAATCTGCTCTACCGCATCAGCCAGGTCGTGGGCAGCGACCTGGGCATGAGCGACATCCTCAACGTCATCGTCTCGACGGCGGCGGACCTCATGCAAAGCAAGATCGTAACGATTTTGCTCTATGACGAGGATTCCGGGACCCTCAACGTCGCGGCCGTCCGCAGCACCCAGGCGGCCCCGCCCGACGTGGCGAGCATCCCCGTGGATAAAAGCGTGTCCGGGAAAGCCGTCAAGACGGGCACCCCGCAGTTGATCACCGATATCTCCACCCTGTCACCGGCCATCCGCGGATTCGCCAAGCAGCAGGGCATAAAGACCGTTTTGTGCATGCCGATGATGCTGGGCGGCCGGGCCATCGGCGTGATCAACAGCTACTCCCAAAAAAGCGGCGGATTCGCCAGGAACGAAATGAAATTGCTCTCCTTGGTGGCCAGCCAGGCGGCCATTGCCGTTGAAAACGCGCGCATGTGCGCCCTCAAGGCCGCCTTCCGCCAGCTAAAGGCCGCGTCCTAGGCGCCCGGCCGGGCAAACGTTCCTGGATTTTTTCCATCCTTTCACACATTGCAGGCCCGGCGGCTGTTTCAATGGCACCGCCGTTTCCCGGCGCTTGACGCCCCGCCGCGGGATGGAAATAATCCGGTTTTCCTTCGATTCCACCCGCCGGTGCCGTGGGAAGGTCCATGAAAATAGAATGCCTGACCGTAGTTTTCGTTGATATCGAAGGCTACACCTCCAAAACCAATGACCAAAGCCGGGGCGCCAATGAGCGCCTTCTCGGACGCTTCGCCGCGCTGGTGAAGCCCTTGGTCCGGGCCTTCAACGGCAGGATCGTGAAGGGGATGGGCGACGCTTACCTGGTGGTCTTCAAGTCCCCCACGGACGCCCTGCTCTGCGCCATGGCCGTGCAGGACCTGCTGGCCGAACGCAGCCCCCAGCTTCCAAAACACGAACGCTTCAGGCTCCGCTTCGCGGCCAGCGCCGGCGAGGTCCGGGTGGAGCACAATGACGTCTTCGGCGAGGCGGTGAACATCGCGTCCCGCATCGAAGCGCTGGCAAGCGGCGGGGAAATCTATTTCTCCGAGGCCGTCTACCTGATGATGAACCGGAGCGAAGTGCCCTTCCTGGACGCCGGAAGGCACAAGCTCAAGGGGATCCACGAACAGGTGCGTTTGTACCGGATCCCCAAGCTCAGCGAGGTCGGCGCCTACAAGCTCGCCCCTCCGGTGGAGGCCAAAGACGGCTCAGCCGAGCCCGAGCTCCTGCCCTTCGGCGGCCTGGCCCTGAAACGCGTGCACTCCCGCGTCACCGAGGGGTCCGTCGCAAAGGACGGCTCCTTTTACCTGTTGGGCGCCCTGGCCGAAGTCCATTACACGTCCGGATCGAAATCCGCGCTCCTGGCGCGGCGCTCCTGGCCGCACAAAATTCTGGCCCCTTTTTATTACCTCTCCCTGTTCGCCATGGGAGTCGCGGCCATCCCCTTCCACGGCGGCACCTACCGCGGCCTATACTCCCGCTTCAGAAAAGGCCTAAGGCTGTTCAAAGGGAGCCGCTCCTACCGCTTCAAGGTCATCACCAACATGCTCCTGCTGACCTTTGTCCTGGGAGGGACGGCCGTCGGGTGGCGGCAATACGTCCTGGCAAAGCAGGCCGAACAGCAGGCTGAAACCCTGAAAATCCTGGTCCAACAAAAGGAGAAGGCTGCCGCGCAAGCCAGGGCCCGTGAAGTGGCCGTCCAAAAAGCCTTGAACAAGGAAAAGAAAAAGTTTCACTTCCCGTGGTGACGGAAAATCCCGGGCAATTCATCCCTCGCCTTTCCGCGCCGGCGGGGCTATTTTAGGGCCTCGCTCTTACTTCCATTCCGATGAAGCGCATCCGGACATGACCCCCGCATGAAAATCTTCCTGACCGGCTCGACCGGCTTCGTGGGAGGGCACGTCGCCCGCGCCCTGGCCGACCAGGGCGGCGATCTGCGCCTGCTCGTCCGCAAGGCCAGCAAGCTGGATTCCCTGCAGGGGATCCGCGCCGAGACCCACCTGGGTGACCTCGCCGAGCCGGAATCGCTGCGCTCCGGGCTCGCCGGATGCGAGGCTCTGGTCCACGTGGCCGCAGACTACAGGCTGTGGATCCCGGACCCCGAGGCGATGTACCGTGTCAACGTGGACGGCACGCGCGCCCTGCTCAGGCTGGCCCGCGAGGCCGGCGTGAAGCGCGTGGTCTACACCTCCAGCGTTGCCACGCTGCGCTTCCACACGGACGGTCGCAACAGCGACGAAGACACCCCCACCCGGCTCGACGACATGGTGGGCCACTACAAGCGCTCGAAGTTCCTGGCCGAGCAGGAGGCCCTGTCCGCGGCGCGCGCCGGCCAGGCCGTGGTGGTGCTCAATCCCAGCGCGCCCGTCGGCCCGGGCGACGCCAAGCCCACGCCCACCGGCCGCATCCTCGTGGACTTCCTGAACGGCCGCTTCCCCGCCTACATGGATACCGGCCTGAACCTCGTGGACGTCCGCGAGGTCGCCCGGGCCCACGCTGCCGCGTTGACCCGCGGCGAAGCCGGCCGGCGCTACGTGCTGGGGGGCGAAAACCTGACCCTGAAACAGATCCTGGATGCGCTGTCCGCGCTGAGCGGGCGCCCCTCCCCCAGACTCAGGGTCCCCTACGCCGCCGCGCTCGCATACGCCGGCTTCGAGGAATGGTTCAGCGGACGCTTGCTCAAGCGGGAGCCCCGCGCCACGCTGGAGGAGGTGCGCATGGGGAAGAAAAAGATGTACGTCTCCAGCGAACGCGCCCGACGCGAGCTCGGCTTCAATATTCTGCCGGCGGCCCCCGCCCTGGAGGCGGCCGTGGCCTGGTTCCGGGAGCGCGGCTACGCGCCGAAAGCATGAGCCGCGGCGCCGTGATCGCGGCGTTTGAGGGTGAATTGGGGCCCCTGACCCGCGGCTGGGGGCGCGCGAACGCCGCGGGCGCAGCGCTGTGGTCCCGGCGCTCCGGGGAAACGGAAATCACCGCCGCCTGCGCCGGGGCCGGGGCCGCCGCCGCGGAACGGGCCTTCCGCGCCGCGGAAGAGGGCGGGCGGATCGATTGGGTGGCTTCAATCGGATGGGCCGGGGCCTTGAACGAGGGCCTGGTCGCGGGGAAGGCCTACCCGGTCGCGGAGCTCGTGGATGCGGCCGGCGGCGAGCGCTTCAAGGCCGCTTCCCTGCCCCTCGCCGCCGCGCCCCCGGGGCTTAGGCTGGTCAGCGTGCAACGCGTGGCGGGCTTGGAGGAGAAACAAGGGCTGCGCGCGGATTTCGGCGCGGACTTGGTGGACATGGAGGGGGCCGCGGTCGCGCGGATGGCGAAGGAGCGCGGCATCCCTTTCTATTGCGTCAAAGGCGTGAGCGACGGGGCCGGGGAGCCTTTGCCGGACCTCAACCGTTTCATGGGCGCCGACGGCGCTTTCCGCACGGCCCCCTTCGTGGGTTACGCCCTGCTGAGGCCCCGCTATTGGGCCGGGCTCATCCGCATGGGGATCCACAGCCGCCGGGCGGCCGGGGATATCGCCAAAATTTTGGAAGACCTCATAGCGCCCCGCTGAGCGTCCGCGGGCGCCGGCGAAACTAAAACATCCGCTAACGCAAAGACCCGTCCACCATATGCACCCGTTTGGGGGCGAGGGCCGCGAAGTCCGGGTCGTGCGTCGCCAGGATGATGGTGGTCCCGAGGCGGGCATGGCAGTCCCGCAGGATTTCCATGACCGCCGTCCCGCTGGCCGAATCCAGGGCCCCCGTGGGTTCGTCGGCCAGAAGGTACTCCGGCTCCATCACCAGGGCCCGGGCGATGGCAACGCGCTGCTGCTCCCCTCCCGAAAGCTGGCGCGGCAGACGGTGCAGGCCGTGGCCCAATCCGAAGCGGCGCAGCAGCTCCTCGGCGCGGGGGCGGCAACGCGCTTTGGCGCCGGCCTTATGCGCCGGCAGGAGCACGTTTTCGAGGGCGCTGAGCTCCGCCAGAAGGTAATGGAACTGGAACACGAAGCCCAGCTTGCGGTTACGGAAGGCGTCCAGGTCGCGCCGCACCAGGGACCCGACTTCGCTGCCGTCCAGCCAAAGCATCCCTTCGGAGGCGCGGTCCAGCGTCCCCAGGATGTGCAGCAGGGTGCTCTTGCCCGACCCCGAGCGCCCGGTCAGGGAGACGAAGTCCCCCCGCGCGATGTCTAGATTGACTCCGGAAAGGATGCGCACCGGCGGGTTTCCGACGGTTTTGCCGATCCCCAAGGCAGAGATGCCCATCAAGAGGCCCCCGCCCGGATGATTTCGATGGGATCCAGCTTCGCCGCGGCGTAGGCCGGCAGGATCGTGGACAGGCAGGCGGACACGAGGGCGAAGGCGGCCCCCTCGCAGAAGATGCGCGGGGCCAGGGACACGGCCAGGGTGCCGGTGCCGGAACCCAGGGGATTGCCGCCGACGGAGACGGTGCGGAGGTAGAGGTCCAAGCCCCAGCCCGCCAGGCAGCCCAGAAGGATCCCGGCCAGTCCGAGCAGAAAGCCCTGCCAAAGGAAGAGGGCCAGGACATCGCCCCTCCCGTATCCCAGGGAACGAAGGATGGCTATGTCCATCCGCTTCTGCGTGACGGTCATGTTCAGGACATTGTAGATGCCGAAGCCGGCGACGAGCAGGACCGCGGCCAGCGACAGGAAGCGGATCATGTCCTCGGACTTGAAGGTGTCCACGATGTTGGCGTTCTTCTGGTCCCAGCTTTCGGCCTTGTCCGGCCCGATGCGGCTCCAGGCTCCTGCCTTCGTCCCCGCCAGGCTATAGTCCTCCAGGCGCACCGCGATCTCGTTGATGCGGGCCCTTGCCCCGGACAAGGCCTGGACCTCGGCCAAGGGGGCGTATGCCAGGGAGTCCTGCTGTTCCACGCCGGTCTTGAACACGGCCGCGACGCGGAAGCTTTCGGGCCGCCCGCGGGACGTGGAAATCGACACGGTCTGGCCCAGTTCCAGGCCCAACTTCGAGGCCAGGACTGCGCCCAGGGCCACCCGGGCACCGCCCTGGGCCAGATCCGCGAAGCGGCCTTGTGCCACGTATGAGGAGATGGTGGAGACCCGGGCCTGGCGCGCGGGGTCGCAGCCGGCCAGCAGCCCGGCCGCGCTGGATCCGGACCGGGTGAAGAGGGCCGGGACGATGAGCTGGGGGGACCAGGCGGCCACTGCGCGGTCGGAGTCCAGGCGCCGGGACCAAGCCGAAAGGTCGCGGATGAAGCCCCCGTCCTTGGCCGGCTCGATGTGGACGGACGCGGAATTGTTGACCAGCTGGTTGACCAGGTAATCCTTGAACCCGATCAAAAGCCCGGACAAGGCGATGAAGGCGGCGGTGCCGAGCAGGACCCCAAGGAGCATCAGGAGGGTCTGCCGCGGGCGGGCCGAAAGATAGCGCAGGGACAGTTCGAACACGGCGTTCCTAACGCGACCGCGGACGGCGCGGCATCCGTTCTTCGATTTTCTTGACCTGTTGGGCGGCCAGGCTGCCGAGGTAGCCCGGGGCGGGCGTGGCGCTCAGGACAAAAACAAAGGCGAGTACCGAAAGCGCGGCTCCGGCCAGGGCCAGGATGAGGAGCAAGGGGGAGAGGGCCGACGCGTCGGCCAGGCTGAGGACCGCCAATGCCGCCCGGTGCACGGCCTGGACGTGGCGCAGCAGAGCCAGGGAAAAGGCGGCGAAAAACGCGAAGAGGAGGCCCGTGAACGCGGCCAAGCTAAGGTCCAGGCGGCGATGGAAGCGCTGGCGGAACGCGCAATAGTCGCATTCCGCGAGATGCCGCTCGTAGTCTTTGCGCATTTCCGGGGTGAGCCCGGATATGTCGTAGCGCCAGCCGGCCAGGATGGAATTGATGGTCGGGTCGGTGCAGGGGGGGCTTGCCACAAGGAATCCCTTCAAAAGAGGGGGCTTAAGCCCCCTAGGAGGCCTTCAAATACGAGGTCAGGCGTTCAAGGTCCCGGCTGAAACGCCGGCGTTCCTCGACGCTGAAGGGGCGGAAGGTCTTCCGCTCCAGCAAGCGGTACTGACGCAACACCAAACGGGCCTGTTCCGCCCCCAGCGCGGTCAGGCTAAGGCGGCAGCAGCGCCGGTCCTCAGGATCCTTGACCTGCTTGATCCAGCCCCGCACGACCGACTGGGCCACGGTGCGATTGACCGTGGCCGGGTCCAAAAGGGTGGCCTGGCAAAGGTCCACCGCCGAGGAGGAGCCCAAGTCGGCCAGGGCCTTGAGCACGGCGGCTTGCCGCATGTCCAAATTGATGCTGCGGCAGCTCTGTTTGAAGGCCGATGCGAGGGCCTTTCTGAAGCCCTGGAAATGGCGGAAAATCTCGGGCATGCGTCGCTCGTCCCTTTCCACACTCGGTGCGTCCCCGAACAATCATTGATTTTTCAATCAATCTATCGGATAGTAGCACCCGGTCGGCAGCACTGTCAAGCGGGCCCCACGGTCCCCCCCGGCCACGAACGCATTTCTCCCTTTCTCTTGGACGAGACCGTGAACGCCGCATCTTCAGCCAAAAAAGTTCTTCTGCTCAAACCACGCGGCTTTTGCGCCGGCGTGGTGCGCGCGATCGACGTCGTCAACATCGCCCTGGAAACCTTCGGGGCCCCCATCTATGTCCGCCGCGAGATCGTGCACAACCGCCACGTCGTCAGCGAATTGGCCGCGAAAGGCGCCATCTTTGTGCGCGAAGTGGACGAGGTCCCGGCCGGGGAACGCGTGATTTTTTCGGCCCACGGAATCTCCCCGGCGGTGCGCGAAGGGGCCAAAGCGCGCGGCCTGAAGGTGATCGACGCCACCTGCCCGCTGGTGACCAAGGTGCACCTGGAGGCCCTCCGTTTCGCCAAGCAGGGCTATTCCCTGCTCCTGGTCGGCCACCGCGACCACGAAGAGGTCGAAGGCACCCTGGGCGAGGCGCCCCAAGTGACCCAGGTCGTGTCCAGTCCCGCCGAGGCCGCCACGGTTTCCGTGCCCGACCCAAACCGGGTGGCCTACCTGACGCAGACCACCTTGAGCCTGAGCGAGGCCGGGATCATCATCGCGGCCCTCAAGGCCCGCTTCCCCGCCATCATGGCCCCGCCCTCCCAGGACATCTGCTACGCCACGGAAAACCGCCAGGTGGCCGTGCGCAACGGGGCGCCCAAAGCCGGCCTGGTGCTGGTGGTGGGCTCCAAGAACAGCTCCAACTCCAACCGCCTCGTCGAGGTCGCCCGCGACCTCGGCACGGCCAGCCACCTGATCGACGACGCCCAGGCGATCGACCCGGCCTGGCTAGTGGGCGTGGACACCGTCGCGGTGACCGCAGGGGCCTCCGCCCCGGAGGTACTGGTGGCCGCGGTCCTGAAACACCTGGCCGGGCTCGGATATACCGGGCTTGAGGAACTGGAATCGGTCCCCGAGGACGTCCACTTCGCGCTTCCCCGTGAGATCGCGCGCAAAGGCCCGTCCGGAAACCCGGCGGCGGTCCCGATCTGAATCCGGCCCATGGCACGGCCATAAGCGCTCCGCCCGAGCCCGGACGGTCGGCCGCGGGGCGTCCGGACCTCGGGACGGCCGTGGACCGTTCGCGCGATTTCCTGCTGGGCCTGCAGAAGCCCGAGGGCTGGTGGTGCGGGGAGCTGGAAGCCGACTCCATGCTGGAGGCGGACTACATCTTCCTGCACGTCCTGCTCGACAGCGGGGACCCCGGCCGCCTGAGCCGGGCCCTGGCCGAGATGATGCGCGTCCAGAGCGAGGACGGCTCCTGGAGCATCTATCCCGGCGGCCCCGGCAACCTGTCGCTTTCGGTCAAATGCTATTCCGCGGCCAAGCTGATGGGCATAGGCGCGGAGGACCCCCGGCTGGCGAAGTGCCGGGCCTGGATCCTGGCGCACGGAGGCGTGATCCTGGTGAACACCTTCACCAAGATTTACCTCTGCGCCCTGGGCGAATACGACTATGACGCGGCCCCGGCCATCCCGCCGGAGATAGTCCTTTTTCCGCGTTGGTTCTACTTCAACCTGAGCGAAATCTCGGCCTGGTCCCGCTCCATCCTGGTGCCCTTGGCGGTCATCTACGCCAAGAAGCCCTTCAAAAAGATCCCCAAGGAGCGGGGCATCGACGAGCTCTTCGTGGGGGGCCGCGCCCAGTCCGTGCTGCGCCTGCGGCGGGACCGTTCGGCCCTGGTCTCCTGGCGGAACTTCTTCATCATCCTGGACCGCCTGACCCATTGGTTCGAGGCCGTGCACCTGCGCCCTCTGCGCTGGCTGGCGCTGCGCCGGGCGGAGCGCTGGATCCTCGAGCGCCTCGAGATGACCGACGGCCTGGGCGCCATCTACCCGGCCATGCTCAACGCCATCATCGCGCTGCGCTGCCTGGGTTACCCCGAGGACGACCCGCGCGTCCAAAGGGCCCGCGCCGAGTTCGAACGGCTGGGCATCGAGAAGCCCGCCGGCCCCGACGGCGAGGCCACCTTCCGCATGCAGCCCTGCTTCGCGCCGGTCTGGGACACGGCCCAGACGGTCTTCGCCCTGAGCGAAGCCGGCGTGCCCCGGGACGACCCCCGCATGGTCAAGGCGGCCCAATGGCTGCTTTCCAAGGAGGTCCGCCACAAGGGCGACTGGGCGGACAAGGTCTGGGGGGTCGAGCCGGGCGGCTGGTACTTCGAGTTCAACAACGAATTCTACCCGGACACGGACGACACCGCGCAGGTCCTGCTGGCGCTGAAAAACGCGGGCGACCCCGGGACCGGACGCCAGAAAGAGGCGATCCGACGGGGCCTGGCCTGGGAGCTGGCCATGCAGTGCCGGGGCGGCGGATGGGGCAGCTTCGACAAGGACAACACCAAGATGATCTTCCAGTACATCCCCTTCGCGGACCACAACGCGATGCTGGATCCGCCCACCTCGGACATCACCGGGCGCATGCTGGAGACCCTGGCCGCCTTCGGCTTCGACCGCAGCGACCCCCGCGTGGAGCGGGCCGTCAGCTTCGTGCTTTCCGAACAGGAGCCCGACGGGAGCTGGTTCGGGCGCTGGGGCGTCAATTACACCTACGGCACCTTCCTGGCCCTGCGCGGCCTCGCCGCGGTGGGCTTCGACCGCCTGGACCCCCGGGTGCGCCGGGCCAGCGACTGGCTGGCCGGGGCCCAGAACCCGGACGGCGGCTGGGGCGAGACCTGCGGCAGCTACGACGACCCTTCCCTGCGGGGCCGGGGCCTGAGCACCCCTTCGCAGACGGCCTGGGCCCTCCTGGGGCTGCTCGCCGCGGGGGACGAGTCCCGCCCCGAGGCGGCCAAGGGCCTGCATTGGCTGCTGCAGCGCCAGCTGCCGGACGGGAGCTGGGACGAGTCCACGGGCGAGGGCCGCAACCGCCAGAGCATCATCACGGGGACCGGCTTCCCCAAGGTTTTTTACCTGGCATACGGCATGTACCGTCATTACTTCCCGCTGCTCGCCTTGGCGGGTTACCAAAAGGCATTTTCCGCGCGCAGCCCGGCCTAGCCGGACCAGCGCGTCCCAAGGAGGTTCCATGGCAGTCCCGGTGTCCCAAATGTGGACGGTCTCCACCTATGTGCTCAAAAAGCGCCTGACGCGCGTGAAACAATACCCCCTGGTGCTGATGCTGGAGCCCCTGTTCCGGTGCAACCTGGCCTGCGCGGGCTGCGGCAAGATCCAGTACCCGCCCCACATCCTGAAGAAGCAGCTCAGCCCCGAGGAGTGCTTCGCGGCTGTGGAGGAATGCGGCGCGCCCATGGTTTCCATCCCCGGCGGCGAGCCCCTGCTGCACCCCCAGATCGCCGAGATCGTCGAGGGTCTGGTCGCCCGCAAGAAGTACATCTACCTCTGCACCAACGCCCTCGAGCTCAAGCGCCGGCTGCCCGAGTTCAAGCCGTCGAAGTACCTCACCTTCTCGGTCCACCTCGACGGCCAAAAGGACCACCACGACATGTCGGTGTGCCGCGAAGGCGGTTACGACATCGCTGTGGAGGCCATCCAGGCTGCGGTGGCAGCCGGCTTCCGCGTGACGACCAACGCGACCTTTTTCGACGGGGCCGACCCCAACGGCATCCGCGACTTCTTCGACGAGGTCATGGCCTACGGCGTGGAGGGCATCGTGCTCTCGCCGGGCTACAGCTACGACAAGGCCCCGGACCAGGAGCACTTTATGGGGCGGGCCCACTCGCGCCGCCTGTTCAAGGCGGCCCTGTCCAACCGCAAGGAGTCGTGGAAGTTCAACATGTCCCCCCTCTTCCTTGAGTTCCTGATGGGCAAGCGCGACTACGACTGCACCCCCTGGGGCATGCCCGCCTACAACGTCTTCGGCTGGCAGAAACCCTGCTACCTTCTGCAGGAAGGCTACGCCGACAGCTACCAGGAACTGCTGGCCTCCACGCGCTGGGAGGAATACGGCACGGCCAGCGGCAACCCCAAATGCGCCAACTGCATGGTGAGCTGCGGCTACGAGGCCACCGCGGTGGTGGACGGATTCGGTTCGGCCAAGGGTTTCATGGACATGGTCAAGGGCACCTTCAGCCGCTACAAGGACCCCGGCGCGATGAAGCTGCTGCAGGAGCCGGCCAAGGCCCACGCGACGACGGCGCCGGAGTCCCGGCCATGAGCGGGGAGCAGCGCAAGTATTCCCGCGAGGAGATCGACGCGCTGGAAGTCGCCCCCGGGGCGGAGCGCCGCGACCTGAAGGGCTGGGTCCCGGACCTGGGCAACGACGAGGATCTGCGCCGCGCCCTGGACGCGGCCCTGGACTACCGCGGAGACGTGACCCTGACCCTCAAGAGCGACGAACGCATTGAGGCCTACATCTTCGACCGCAGGCCCGGCCCCACCCTGGCGGATTCCTTCGTGCGCTACTTCACGCCCGCGGCGCCGGACAAGCGCAGCGTCAGCTACGCCGAGATCGCGCGCCTGGAGTTCAGCGGGCGGGACTGCGCCGCCGGCAAACAGTGGGAGGACTGGGTGAAGCGATACAACGAACGCAAGGCCGCGGGCGAAAAAAACATCGCCCTCATGCCCGAGGCTTTGGATTGAGCGGCTTCCCGTCCGGCCGGACGATGCCCAAAACCTCGTTGATCTTGGCTTTCAAGGCGGCCAGCCTGACGGGCTTGGGCATGAAGGCCGCGACCTTGTAGCCCTTGCTCGTGAAATCCTCCGGATGGTCCTTGTATTTCCCCGAGACGACGATGACCGGCAACTTCGGGAATTTTTCCCTCACCAAATCGAATAGTTCGAAGGTGTTCGCCTGGGGCATGACCAGGTCGGTGACCAGCAGGTCCACTTTTTCGTCCTGAAGTTCCGCCATGGCCTCGGCGGCGTTGGAGCTGGTCAGAATCCGGTGGCCGTCCTCGGCGAAACTGGTCTTGTACAGGTTCATGACCATGGGGTCATCGTCCGCGAAAAGAAGGGTGAAGCCCGAAGCTGGGGTCATGGTTTCTTGTATGGACGCGTTCCGTTCGGCACCTTGATTTCAGCAACGCCGTTTCAAGCCACCGACCGTCCGACGACCCTACACCTTTCAAAAATGGGAATGCGTTCAAGCCGGGGCGGGCTCGTGCCCGCCCCGGGTGCTGCGGTTGGATCCCGATCAAAGCAGGCCCGTTTCCCTCGTCTTCTCCGCAAATCCGAAGGGCCGGGGATTGGACATGGCCTCCCGGACGGCCTTCACCAGCTCCTCGACATTGAAGGGCTTGATCAGCAGCCCGGATCCGCCTTCATCCAGCGCGTCGCCGCGGCTGGTCGTGAACAGGACGCGGGTGGTGGGGCGCTTCTGGGCGACCAGGCGGCGCGCCAGTTCGCGGCCGTCCATGCCCCCGGCCAGCCCCAGGTCCGCCAGGAGCAGGTGGATCGTGCCCGGATGGAGCCGGCCCAGCTCCAGCGCCTGTTCCCCGTCCGCGGCCGCCAGCACGTGGAAGCCCCGGCGGGACAGCGCGAGCCGGATGTAGTCGCGCAGGGACTCCGAGTCCTCGGCCACCAGCACCGTCTCCACCCCGCGCGGCGCCTCCTTGGACTTGGCGCGCTCGTAATTTTGCGGACCCTCGGACTCCTCCGCGAGGACCTGCGGGAAGAACATGCTGAACACGGTTCCTTGGCCCGCTTCGCTCCGGACGCCGATGCTGCCCTCGTTCTGCTGGACAGCCGCGAAAACGATGGCGAGACCCAGGCCCGTGCCCTTGCCGTTCGCCTTGGTGGTGTAAAAGGGCTCGAACAGGTGGCTCATGACCTCGGCGGACATGCCCTGCCCGTTGTCCTCGATCTCCAGCAGCACATGGGGCCCCGGCCGCATCTGCGGGCTCGCCGCCAAATCCTGTTCGGTCAGGTTGCGCGCCGCGAGGCTGACGCGGAGCTTTCCCATCCCGTTCATCGCGTCGCGGGCGTTGACCGCCAGGTTGGTGAGGATGCGGCCCAGCTGGTCCGGATCGGCCAGGATCCAGCAGGGCTCCTCCGGGATCCGCAGGTCGAGCTCGATCCCCGAACCCACCATGCGCTTCAGCAGGATCGAGGCGTTGCTGACGATCAGGTTGATGTCCACCCGGCGGCGCCGGGCCGATTCGTTGCCCCCGAACTGCAGCAACTGCCGGGTCAGGGCCGCGGCCCGCTCGGAGCAGTCCTGGATCTCGTTGAGTCCCTGCCAATGTTCGTTGGTCTCCTCAAGGTCCCTGAGCATCAGGTCGGTGTGGCCGAGGATGACGGTCAGGAGGTTGTTGAAGTCGTGGGCCACACCCCCGGCCAGGCGCCCCATGACCTCCAGCCGCTGGGAGATCCTCAGCTTCTGTTCGGCCTCCCGCAGGGCGGCCTCGGCCCGGCGGTAGCGCCGGCGGTCCTCCGACTTGCCCAATTCGCGGCGGATGGCCGGGACCAGCCGCTTGAGGCTTCCCTTGACGATGTAGTCGCTGACCCCCGAGCGCATGGCCTCGACGGCCTTGTCCTCCCCCAGGGTGCCGGACACGAAGATGAAGGGGATGTCCTTGCCGGAATCCCGCAGCGTGAGGTAGGCGGAAATGCCGTCGAAGGTGGGCATGGAATAGTCCGAAATCACCAGGTCCCATTCCCGCTCGTCCAGGGCGGCGCGCATGGCCCCTTCGGTCTGCACCTGGCGGTAATCCGTCTCGAAACCCCCGTCCCGCAGGTTGCGCAGCAGGAGGGTCGCGTCGTCGTCCGAATCCTCGACGAGCAGCAAACTCAGCGCTTCAGTCATGGTCCACTCCCCGCTCAGGGCTCCCCCCCGCGGCGGCGCCGGCGGGGGGAGCCTCGTTCAGCACCAGCCAATACAGCCCCAGCTGGCGCACGGCCTCCACGAACTTGGTGAATTCCACCGGCTTGCGGATGTAGCTGTTGGCGCCGAGCCTGTAGCTGGCCACCAGGTCCTGCTCCTCCTTGGAGGAGGTCAGCACCACCACCGGCAGCAGCCGGGTGCGCGGATCGGAGCGCACCGCCTTGAGCACTTCGAGCCCGTCGACCTTGGGCAGCTTGAGGTCCAGGAGCACGAGCGCCGGCGGAGGGTCGGCCGGCGCGGAGGCGGGGCCTCCGAGCAGGATCTCGAGCGCATGCACCCCGTCCTCGGCGATGAGCACCGGGTTGAGCATCTGGTTCTTTTGCAGCGCGCGCATGGTCAGGGCCCGGTCATCCGGGTTGTCCTCGACAAGAAGGATGCTTCGCTCCATGGGATACCCCCTCACCAGGTGAAATGGAAAGCCGCGCCCTCGCCCGGCCTGCCTTCGGCCCAGATGCGGCCGCGGTGCCTGCCCACGATGCGCGAAACCGTTGCCAGCCCCACCCCGGTCCCGGGGAATTCGGCGGCGGAGTGCAGGCGTTGGAAGACGCCGAAAAGCTTGTGGGCGTAAGCCATGTCAAAGCCCGCCCCGTCGTCGCGCAGCGTGAAGGCGGGATTCCCTTCGGCCGTCGTTTCGGCGAAAAACGCGATGTGCGCCTCGTCCCGCCCCTTGGTGAACTTCCAGGCGTTGTTCAGCAGGTTCTCCAGGAGGATGCGGACCAGGCCCGCGTCGCCCTTCAGCCTCAGGTCCGGCTGGACGTCCAGGCGGACCTTGCGTCCGGGTTCCCGGGCCGCCAGCTCCTCGCCGATCCTGCGGACCATGTCCGACAGGTCGAGGTCCTCAAGCGCCATCTCCTTGCGGCTCACCTTGGCCAGGCCGAGCATGTCGTCGATCAGCTGCCCCATCCTCTGCGTGGCGGCGCGTATCCTTCGCAGGTGCCCCATACCGGCCTCGTCCAGCCGCTCCGCGTCGTCCTCCATCAGCGCCAGGCTGAATCCGTCGATGCTGCGCAGGGGCGCCCGCAGGTCGTGGGACACGGAATAGCTGAAGGACTCCAGCTCCTTGGCCAGGGCCAGGGCCTCCTCGCGCGCCTTGGACAGCTCGCGGTTGTTCTCCTCCAGGGCCGCGATGTGGGCCGCCCGGCTCTCGGCCAGCTCCTTCACCGCCTGCATCTCAAGCGCCTCCATCTCCTGGCGCAGGATGCGCTCCCGGAAGACCCGGTTCTCGTCCTCGAACTGCCGGCGGCGCAGCTGCGCCTTGAGGCGGGCCTTGAGCACGTTGAAGTCGTCGGACTTGATGATGTAGTCGTCGGCCCCGGCCTGGATGCCGTCCAGGACGTCCTGGCGGTCCTGGGAGGCGGTGAGCAGGAGCAGCGGAATGTCCCGCCAGGACGGATTGGCCTTGATGCGCCGGCAGGTCTCCTGGCCCGACAAGCCCGGCATCATGCGGTCCAGGAGTATGGCGTCCACGCTCTGGGCGGCCAGCAGTTGCAGGGCGTCCTCGCCCGACGCGGCGCCGATCACGTCGTAGGCGTCCTCCCGGAGGCGGTCCGAGAGCTCGGCCAGGTAGCTGGGGCTGTCGTCCACGGCCAGGACCCGTTTGGCCTCCAAAAGGCTGGTGCCGGTCTCGCTGCCCGGGTCGCGGGGGCCGGCGCCGGACCTCAGGAGGGCGGCCAGCTTGGCCAGGACCAGGTCCGTCTCCCCGCTCTTGGGCAGGTAGGCGTCGGCCCCCGACTCCAGGGCCCGCAGTTCCGCGTCCGGCTCCTGGGACGCGGTCAAAAGCAGGCAGGGCAGCCTGCGCAGGGCCGCGTCGGCCCTCAGCATCCTCAGCACGCCGACCCCGTCCAGGCCGGGCATCTGCTGGTCGACCAGCATCGCGTCGGGCCGCAGCTCGGCCGCGAGGCGCAGTCCGTCCTCTCCGTTGGCGGCCTCCGCCACCTCATAGCCGCCCTCTTCCAGCGCCTCGGTGATCCTCCCGCGGAAGCTGGGGCTGTCGTCCACGACCAGCACCAGGCGTTTTTCCCGGCCCTGGGAACGCCCCTTCCTGCACAGGGCCCGGGTCCTTGAGACGACCTGCACGCGGTTGTAGGGCTTGCCCAGGTATTCGTCCGCGCCGACGGCCATCCCCCGCACCCTGTCCCGCACCTCCCCCTCGGAGGACAGGAGCATGACCGGGATGCCCGCGGTCGCCGGATCCGACTTCAAATCTCGCAGAAGCTCCAGGCCGTCCGCGTCGGGCAGCATCACGTCCAGGATCACGACGTCAAAGGCGGTGCGGGCCAGGGCGTCGCGGGCGGCCGCGGCCGTGGCGCTGAGGGCGACGGAGATGCCCGCCTCCTCAAGGGAGTCCTTGAGGTCCATGCGCACGGTGATGCTGTCGTCCACGATGAGCGCCCGGGGCTTCACGAGGGCCCCCGGTCCAGGCCGCGCACCAGGGACGCGATCTCCCCCAGCGGCAGCCCCCTATCCACGGCGCCCAGGGCCAGGGCCTCGCGCGGCATGCCGTAGACCACGCTGGTGGCCTCGTCCTGGGCGACGGTCATGGCCCCGGCCCCGCGCATGGCCAGCAGGCCCTCGGCCCCGTCCCGTCCCATCCCCGTCAATAGGACCCCCGCGGCCTGGGGGCCCAGTTCGCCGGCCGCGGAGGCGAAAAGGCGGTCCACGGAGGGCCGGCAGGAATGCAGCTCGGGCGTGTCCTCCAGCCAGAGGCGACCCTCCCGCAGGACCAGGTGGCGGTCCGGCGGGGCAAGCAGGACCCTGGCCTGCCCGGGCTCCGGCCCGGGCAGGGCCTGCCCATGCGTGGCGAAGGCCACCCGGATCGGGGATTCCGCGTCCAGCCATTCGGCCAGCGCCGAGTTGAAAGTCTTGCCGATATGCAGGACCAGGACGATGGACAGGGAAAAGTCGCGGGGCAGACCCATCAATATTTCCCGCACCGCACCGGGCCCTCCGGTGGAGGCGCCCATGAAGATGGCCCTGAAAACCCAGCCCGCGGGGACGCGGGGGGCCAGGATCGGGGGGGCTCCCGCCGCGGCCCGCCCCGTGCGGGCCCGCAGATGGGTGATGACCTTGATGCGGGAGATGATCCTGAGCGTCCCGACGAGCTTAGCCTCCCAGGCCAGGTCCGTCTCGCCGCCGTCGGGCTTCTCCAGGACGTCCACGGCCCCGGCGGCCAGGGCCTCATACATCTTGAACAGCTCGCCGCGGTTGGTGGACGAGGACACGATCAGGATGGGCGTGGGGCAATAGGCCATGATGTATTCGGTGGCGGACAGGCCGCTCATGCCCGGCATCGCCATATCCAGCGTGATCACGTCGGGCCGCAGGGACAGGCAGAGCTCGATGGCCTGCTTGCCGTCCTCGGCCTGCCCGACCACCTCGAAATCCGCCTGCGCCGAGAGCACCTCCGCGATGCGGTGGCGCACCGTAGGCGAGTCGTCCACGACCAGGGCCCTCTGCCTGCTCACGCCGTCAACTCGCGGATGCGGCCCAAAAGGCGGGCCTGGTCGAATTCCCCTTTGACGATGTAATCCCGGGCTCCGGCGGCTTCCCCTCTGCGGCGGTCCTCGGGGGCGTTGCGGGAGGTGACCAGGATGGCCGGCGTCGCCCGGAGCGCCGGGTCGGCCGCCAGGCTTTCCAGGAACTCAAAGCCGTTCATTCCCGGCATCTCCACGTCCACCAGGATCAGGCCGAAGCGTTCCTGGCGGGCCTTGGCCAGGCCCTCCTCGCCCGAGGACGCAAGCTCGACCCGGTAGCCGGCGGTCTCGAGGATGCTCTGCTCGAGCATGCGGGTGGTGAGCGAGTCGTCCACCACCAGGATCCGCGGCGCCGCCGCGAGGGACCCGGGCGCCGGGCTGCCGCGCATCAGGCGGGCCTCCTCGACCAGGCCCTCGGGGTCGAGGACCACGCAGGCCGCCCCGGCCGCGTCCAGGCTGGCTCCCGACGCGAAGCGCGGCCGCGGGGACAGTTCGGGCATGGGCTGCACCACGGATTCCCGTATGCCGACGATGCGGTCAACGCCCAGCACCGCCTCCCCGGCCCCCGACCACACCACCACCCCGGCCCCTGGAAGCCGGCCGGACTCCGTCTCCGATGCGGCCAGGAGGGGGCGCAGGGCCAGGTAGGGCAGGCCCCCCTGCGGGAGCAGGACCGTGTCCCCCTCCGGGGAGCGCGCGATGTCCTTGGGGTCCAGGCGCAGGGCCCGGCGCACCGATTGGAAAGGGATCAGGGCCTGCCGTCCGCCGGCCTCCACGGCCAGGGTCTCGAAGCTGACCAGGGAGCCCGGAACCTGCAGCTCCACTTCCGTGCCCTGGCCCGGGGTGCTGCGGATGTCCAGCCTGCCTCGCATGCGTTCCACCACCGCCCTCGCCGCGTCCAGGCCCACCCCCCGGCCGGACAGCTCGGAAACGGACTTGGCCGTGCTGATGCCGCCCTTGAGCAGGAGCGCCACGGCGGCCTGCTCGTCAAGGGCCTCCGCCTGCGCCTTGGACAGCAGTCCCCGGGAAACTGCGACCCTCCGCACCTCGTCGTGGCGTATGCCCCGGCCGTCGTCCGAGCAGGCCAGGAAGAGGTTCTCGCCCCTCCGGATCAGGCGGATGCGCACCAGACCCCGGACGTCCTTGCCCGCGGCCCTGCGCCCGGCCGCGTCCTCGAGCCCATGGACGACGGCGTTGCGGACCACATGCTGCAAGGCGTCCTGGAGGGCGGCCAGCACCGCCGCGTCCAGGCGCTGGTCCGCCCCCTCGGAAACGAAGCGGATCTGCCTGTCCAGCACCCGGGCCGCGTCCCGGGCCACCCGTTCCAGGAAATCGAAAAGCAGCGTGGCGGGCAGGAGCCGGAGACGCGCGGCCTTGTCGTGCGCCTGGGCGAGGTCCCGCTCGGCCTGGTCCAGCGTGGCCAGGGCCCGGCGATCGAAACCCTCCAGCCAAGCGTTGAGTTCGTGCGCCCCGGCCCGCCCCTCCGCAGGGCCCTCCACCGCGAGATCCCTGGCCAGGCGCCGGGCGCGCTTCAGGCCCGAGGTCTGGCTTTTGAGGGCCGCCAGCCTTCCCCCCGCCTCGCGCAGGCCGTTCAGCACGGAATCGAGCTCCGCGATCTCGAGGCGCACGGTGTCCGGACGGGGCGCTTCCCGCGCCGCCGTGTTGTCCAGCGGAGCCTCCGGCGCGGCCTTGGGGACGGAGTCCGGCGGGGCGCCTTCAGGCGCATCAAGACCGTCGAGCCCCTGGGCGATCGCGCGCAGGAAGCCGGACAGCGCGGCGAGGCCCGCGACCGGGATCCCGGAATCCGCGGAGGGCGATTGCAGGACCTCCTCCACCCGGTGGGCCAGATCGGCCAACTCGGGAAGGCGGACCACGCGGGACGCGCCCTTCAAGGTATGGGCGAGGCGCAGGAGGCGCTTGATGGCCTCCCCAGGCGCCCCGCCGCGTTCGAGCTCCAGGACGCCCTGGTTCAGGCCGTCCAGCAGTTCCCTGGCTTCCACCCGGAAATATCGGAAGGGGTCGCGCGGGGCCATCGGACTCAGGCCCTCACCAAAGCCCGGTCCTGTGCCTGGATGAGCCGGGCCAATTCCCCGGCCAAAGCGGTCAGCTCACCGGCGGTCTGAAGGGTCTGGTTGGCGCTGGCCTCGGTCTCCCGGGTGGCCTGGGCCACGTTGCTCACGGCCACCGTGACCTGGTCCACGGCCGTGGCCTGCTGTTTGGTGGACAGCTCGATCTCGCGGGCGGCCTCGGTCGATGTCGAGACCATGGAGGAGATGCCCTGGAAGGAGGCGGCCACCTCGGAGAACTGGCGGGTCCCGGCCTCGACCGCCTTGGCCCCGCCTTCGGTGGCCATGACCGTGGTGTTGACCGCCGAACGGACCTCCTCGACCAGCGTGCGTATCTCCTTGGTGGAGGCCCCCACCCGGTCGGCCAGCTTCCTGATCTCGTCGGCCACCACCGAGAAACGGCGGCCCGCCTCGCCCGCGCCTGCCGCCTCCACCGAGGCGTTGATGGACAGGATGTTGGTCTGTTCGGCCAGCTCGTTGATGATCTCCAGGATCCCGCCTATCTGCTGGGATTTGCGCCCCAGCTCAAGCATGTGCCCGACGATGAGGTCCACCTGGCGCCGGATGGAGGAGATGGCCTCCTGGCAGCGGTCCACGGTCTGCCCCCCGCGTCCTGCGGCCTGGGCCGTGTCCCCGGCGATGTGGGCCACCCGCTGGGCGCTCTCCGCGATCTGGCGCGAGGTGGCCAGCAGTTCGCTGATCGTGGTCGAAATTTCGCTCATGGAGGTGGCCTGCTCGCGGGCGCCGGAGGCCTGCTGGTTGGCCGCGGCCTGAAGTTCCGCGGAGGAGCTCTGGATGCGCCCGACCGAGGAACCGACCTGCTTGGTGAGGCTGGCGGCGATGAACCAGCCCAAAAGCCCGATGAAGAGCATGCCCCCCAGGCTTCCCCACACGATGACCGTGCGGGCCGTCTGGGCGCTGGCCTCGGCCTCGGAGGAGCGTTTGAGCAGCAGGGCCGTCTCGTCCGCGTCCATTTCCGCGACGATACGCCTGAAGTCGTCCATGGTGCTGATGCCCACCCCGGACATCACGATCTTTTGCGTCGCCTCGAAGCCCTTGCTCCGGCGCGTGGCGATCGTGAGCTTCAGTTCGGCCATCTTTGAGTCGATCAGGGGCCTCGCCAGGTCCAGGCGCCGCTGCTCGTCCGCGTTGTCCGCGGTGAGGGTCCGCAGGTCGTCGAAGGTTGCGTCGATGCGCCCCAGGGCGCTGTTGTATGGGTCGAGGTATGCGTCATCGCCGGTGATGACGAATCCGCGTTGGCCGGTCTCGGCGTCGGTGAGCTCGTCCTGCAGCACCGTCAGCTGGCGCTGCACCTCATGGGTGTGGTCCACCCAATGGTTGTTGTCGATGAGGTGGTTGATGCTCTGGTAGCCGAAGATGGCCACCAGCACCACGGTCAAAGCGGCCGCGGAAAAGGCCGCCAAGAGCTTCTGTCCTACCGTCCATGGGACCCCGTTCATCGTTTGCTCCCTTCACGAATGGCCTGAGAAATCAGACGCAGATCGAGCACCGGCCTGCACACACCTGAGGCCCTGCAGATCCCGCGCGCGAAGCGCGAGACAAGGGCCGGACCGCCGCCCGGGTTTGGCTCGAGCTCGGTGTCGGAGGCGTGCAGCAGGCCCCCGAAGCGCCCGAAGGCCGCGGCCCAGCGGGGCGTGTCGGCGCTGCAGGCCATCCACAGCTGCCCCAGGGGCCGGACGGGATATCCCAGCAGGCCGGCCAGGTCCCAGACCGGCAGGACCTCGCCGCGCAGGCCGGCCAGGCCCAGGAAGGACGGCGCGCCCGTCGCAAGGAAAGCCGGGCTCGCGCCGCGCTCCAGGAAGGCCAGGTCCCCAAGGCGCAAGGCATAGGGGTCGCCCGCCACCTCCACCGCCAGCAGGCTTTCGCCGGGATTGGAAGGGGGGGGCTCCGCCTCGGCGAAGACGCGGTCGAAATCCGCCCTCAAACGGGAGGCTTCCAGGAACAGGGGCGCGTCGCTCACCTAAGCCACCTCGCAGGAGTCCAGGGCGTTGCGGCAGATCTGCAGCAGGCCTTGCCGGCTGAAGCCTCCGCCGAAGAGCAGCACCCGCGAGGAGTCCTCCCGGGCCAGCAATTGGAGGGCCTGCTCCAGGTACACCCGCGAACGCCGGGGCTCCTCCTTGCGCGCCAGGAGACCGAGGTGCAGGTGGGGCAGGGCGAAGGAGGGATCCAGGTAGACGGCGGTGCGGTCCTCCTCCGCGGCGGCCGCGACTTCGCCCGCGTGCTCCCGGCAGAGGGCCATGACGTAGTGGGCGCCGGCGTTGAATTCGTCGCCCACCAGCAGGCGCTGGCAGGCCTCGCGGGCCTCGGCTAGGCGCCCCAAATTGGCCTGCAGAACGGCGCCCAGGAGGAGCGCGTCCCCGTCCTGCTGGCCGCCTTGGGTGATGCGCTCCAGGGATTCCAGGGCGTCCGCGAAGCGTTCCCGGCCCATCAATTCAAGGACAGGGGCCAGGTTCCGGGATTCCGCGGCCGGGCCCGTCCGGGGCGGCGCGCTGCTGTCCCCCGGCGGGGCGGCTTGAGCCAGTTCCGCGATGCGGTTGGAGGAACGCTGGATGGCATCCATCCACGAAAGCGTCCCGAGCCAGGCGGCGGCAGGCTCCACCGCGGCCGGAGCCGGGGATTCGCGGGGGATGGAAAGGTCCAAAATATCCGCGCCGTCCTGGCGCCGGTAATAGAAGGTCTCATGGGTATGGCACAGGTGGAAATCGCGGGACAGCCCCCTCAGGGTCTCGGCGTGCCCCAGGAACAGGTAGCCCCCCGGCGCCAGGGCCCGCGCGATGCGCGAGACCAGGACCACCGCGGCTTCGGGGCTCAAGTACATGAGCATGTTCCGGCAGAAAACGACGTCGAGCGAGGAAGGCTGCCAAAGATCGCTGTTGGGCTCGACCAGGTTGCGGTGCTCAAAACGGACCGCGTCGCGGATGTCCTCCCGCACCTGGAAGTTCTTCCCGACGGCGCGGAAATACGTGTCCCTCATGGCGGGCGGGGTTTCGCGCATGGCCCAGGGGGAGTATAGGGCCGCGGCGGCCAGGCGCAGCATCGCGGGATTGATGTCGACGGCCGTGATGCTCAAGTCCCCGGGGGCGAGCTCGGGGAAATTTTCCCGGAGGACCATGGCCAGGCTGTAGGCCTCCTCCCCGGACGCGCAGGCCGCCGAGACCATGCGCAGGCGCCTGGAAGGGAGTCCCGCCTGCAGCCGCCTCGGGATGGCTTCCGACACCAGGGCCCTGAAGTGGTCCCCGTTCCGCAAAAAAAAGGTCTCCGTGACGGTCAGGGCTTCGGCCAGGGCCCCCGCTTCCCCGGAGCCGGTCGGCCCCTCCGCCAGTCCTCGGAGATAGGAGCCCGTATCCTGGCCCGCCTCTTTGGCGCGCCGCGCAAGGACGGATTCCAGAAAATCGAGTTTGTCGTCGCCGAATTGCAGGCCCAGCAGGCGGGTCACGGCGCTCCGGAAGATCTGGGCCTCCTGGGATGCCACGCTAGGACCCGCTCTCCGCGGAGCGCTCCCAGTCCCCTTCAGGCAGGAGTTTGGCCGCGCTGAGGACGACCAAGAGTCCCTCATCCAGCGAAGCCAGGGCCTGGAAGCGCTCCCCGCCCTCGCCCAAAAGGGGCGGCAGACCGGCCAGGATGGCGGAATCAAGGGTCCTCAGTTCCCTGGCCGATTCCACGGCCAGGGCCACGCTGCGCCCATCCATGCGCAGGCTCACATAGCGCCCTGCTTCGGCATCCTGCGGCGCGCCCAGAAGGCGGTTAAGATCCACCACCACTGTCGCCCGGCCGCGTATCCGCGCCAGCCCCCGGACAAAAGCGGGCGCTCCGGAAACCGTTTGGGTGGGCAAAGGGCGATACACCTCAAGCACCGCCGCCAGCGGCAACGCGAGGCTCAAACCATGGGCCTGCACCACGAGCACAGCCAAGGAATCGGACATGAGGCTTTTCAGGGTGTTCACCAAGCGGGGCAAGCAGGCTGATACAAGGTAAAATAATGACATAAAATTTATATTTTTTTATAACTTTCATGCAAATATTCTGAAAATATCCGTTACTTTAATGATATATGATTGTAAAATAGTGTAATTTTATACAAAAAATGTCTTTTATACAATATTTGTATTAAAATTTAAACACATTTAATCACTGATTTCGTTCATTAAACTAAAAATAACGACTATTTTTACCTACCTGTGAAATTATCGGACTTTTTAGCATTGAATTTATAAATAAATGAAGATTGGTATCCTAAAAAAATATAAAAATCCAGCGGTCTATGGGTTCCCAATATAACCAAGTACCTGTCTAATGCCCTAATAAAAACAGCGCCTTGATCCCCGCTCTCGCTCCGGAAACACCATGTCCCCATCCAGCCTGCCTGCCCTGATTCTCATCGTCGACGACGATCCCGGCGTCCTGCGGGTCATGCGCCTGATGATGGTTCGCGAGGGCTACGCGGTGCAAACCGCCGGCGACGGCCAGGCGGCCCTGAACCTCATGGAACTGGAAAAGCCCGACTTGGTGCTCCTGGACATGCAGATGCCGGGCCTCGACGGCAACCAGGTGTGCGCGCAAATCAAACGCAATCCGCGCACGCGGCTGATCCCGGTGGTGATGCACACCGGCGTGGACGACCTGATCCCGCGCCTGATGGCCCGCGAATTCGACGCCGACGACTACCTGATCAAGGGATCCAGCATGGAGGAGCTGCTGGCGCGGGTGCGTTCACTGCTGAGGCTCAAGCACTACACCGACGAGCTTGAAAACGCGTCCGCGGTGCTGGCCACGGTGGCCCGCATCGTCGAAAAACGCGATTTCACCGTCCGTGAACACTGCAGCAAGGTGGCGACGCTGTGCGAAAAATTGGGCGAGCGCCTGTACCTGGACGAGGAGGTGGTGGCCAGGCTGCGTCTGGGGGCCACCTTCCACGACATCGGCAAAATCGTCATCGAGGACGCCATCCTTCAAAAACAGGGGCCCTTGAACGAGGAGGAACGCGCCAAAATGATGACCCACGCCGCGATGGGCAGCGAATTGATCGAGCCCATGCATACCCTGGCCGCCGTCGTTCCCTTGATCCGCCACCACCACGAGAAACTGGACGGCAGCGGCTACCCCGACGGCCTGAAGGGCGATCAAATCAGCCAGGAGGTCCGCGTGCTCACCGTGGCCGACATCTACCAGGCCCTGGTTTCCGTGCGGCCCTACAAACCGGCCCTCTCCCCGGCCAAGGCGGTGGAGATCCTCCGAGGCGAGTGCGCCAAAGGTTGGTGGGATACCACGGTGGTCGAGGCCCTGGCCGGCCTGGTGGGGGATGGCGCGCTGGAGGCCGCCGGCTAGAGCGGACGCCGTCAAAAAAATTGTTCAAGCGCAGGAATCCGGCCTCCAGTGGAACCAACGCCGGTGCGCCCATTCATACAGAAGGTTTCCCGACAAAATCCCGGCCACCGTGGCCAACGCGATGAAGTGCCCCTCGCCCACCTGCACCGCGGCGGGGCCCGGGCAGGTGCCGGTGACGGCCCAGCCCACGCCGAAGATGGCGGCGCCCGGCAGGGTCCCGGGGGTCAGGCGGCGATGCGGCCAGGGCAGGCTCTTGGGCCCGCGGGCGTGGAGCCAGGCGAAGAGGGGCAGGGCCACGGCGATGGCCCCTCCGATGACGAAGTACAGCTGGGGGCTGCGCAGCAGGAACATGTCGCGGATGTAGTCAAAACGGGTGGCCCCGGCGCGGCTGATGATGAAGCCGAAGCCCAGGCCCCAAAACAGGTACGGAATGTGATTTCGTAATTTCATGACAGCGCCCTGTTCCACAGGAAAGCCACCGCCATCCCCACCGCGAAAAAGACCAGGGTCGCGTAGAGGCTGGGCGCCTGCCGCTGGCTGATCCCGAAGATGGCGTGGCCGCTGGTGCAGCCCCCGCTCATGCGGGTCCCGAACCCGATGAAAATCCCGCCGCAGAAAAGGACCCCCGCTTCGCCCCACAGCGGCCAGCCCGGAAAGGACTGCCCCAGTCCGGGCAATTCAAGCCCGCCCGTGCCTTCCCCTCCAAGGCTCCAAGCGAGCGCCCCGGCCGTGAACAAGCCCGCCAGCCACCACAGGCGCCAACGCGGGGCCTGATCCCGCGGGTCGAAGGGCAGGCGCAAAGGATCATCCGCTTGCGCCAGGTCCAAACCGTCCTTTCCGCGGGCGGCCTCCAGAGCCGAGGCGAAGGAGCTGCTGGCCCCGAGGTTGCGGCGCTGAAAAACGAAAAACGCGACCACGTACAGGCCGATCAAGGGGCCGGCCACCCAACCGGGCCAAGACGCCACGAACAGTGCGTGAAGCATGGTTCAAACCCCCGAAAAAGGTCCGCCTGAGCGGGGCGGAGCCCTGGGCGCCCTCGCCCAAGGCCCCGGTCCAGGAACTAAAAAGCGAACTGCCCCCGCACCTGGAGGGCCTGCTCCGCCGGACGATCGGCAAGGACGGTGCCGACGATCGCCTTGTTCGCGCCGATCAGGTTGTTCACCCCTCCGTTCTGGAAGTTGGTCTGGTCCCAGTCCACCTGGAACTCCACATCGTTCACGGGGATGTAGTTCAGGCCCAGGGACCAGCTCGTCAGGCCCGTCACGGAGGCCCTCGGATCGATCAGGCCCAGGCCCTTCACCGTGGTGGAATTATTCGCCGCGTACTGGGTGATCGCGTCCTCGTCATAGGCCGCGCCCTGCACCCGGGCGACCAATTGCAGGCCTCCCCAGGGATACGAGCCCTTGTCCAGCCTCCATCCATTATAGGCCGTATGCTCGCCGGTGACGACCCAGCCCAGCTGCGCCTGCCAGGCCTTGCTGGCGCTGACGTAGTCGTTGACCTGGCTGGGGACCCTGTAGCTCTCGTCCTCATGCGCGAACTCGCCCAAAAGGCTCAGGTTCCTCCAGAACCAGTAGGCCTGGGGAACATAACGGTAAGCGGCGCCCTGGAGATAGGCCGTGGTCCAGGCGTTTCCCGTGAGGGGCGTCACGATGGTCAGCTGGCCGAGGCTCTTGTAGGTGGAGATCGGATCGCCGCTGTGGTTGCCCGCGGTGCCGGCTATGCCCAGACCCAGGTCGCCCAGCCCATTGCCGGCTATCCCGTTGAAGGGCTGGATGAAGGCCTTCGCCACGGCGTCCTTGTTGCCGTTGTAGGCCTGCACGACCGGCGTGGATCCCGCGTCCGCCGCCCCGTCGAAGGCTCCGCCGGCCAGGTAATAGACCTGTTTGGGATCGGAGATCTCGAGCAAAGCCCCTTGGCTGCGGTCCACCACGAGGTTGGCGGTGTAGCTGTACTGGACGAAGTCCAGGGCGGCCGTCGGGCGCTGGCGTTCCAGGTCCACCGGTTCCTTGAACTGCCCCACGCGCAGGAGCGTCCAGGGCGCCAATTTCAGCTCGCCATAGGCGTCCAGGAGCAGGGCCCCGTCGCCGCCCGCCGCCCCGGTGGCGCCGGTGACGCCGCTGTTGCCGCCGTTGTTGGAGAAATCCTCCTGGTAGCGCAGATGCACCCTGGGCCCAAGATAGCCGTCCACCTGCAGGCGGGCCCGGGCTAGCACGAACTCGTTGACCGGCTGCGCCGTGAGTCCGGTCTTGGTGTTGAGCCCCTTATACAGGTAGTTCCGGCTGTCCTCCTGGATCAGGCCGCTGAACTGGATGCCGTAGCTTCCGTCGCTGTTGTAGATGCCGATCCCGCTGTAGGGGGAAATGTCGGCTTTGAGGGTGAGGGCCGTCCCGGTCACCGGGCTGAGGGCCGCGAGTTTCCCTTCCAGTGCGTTCACGCGCTGATCCAGGCTCGGCTGGCCGGATGAGGCCTCTTCGTCCGCCCGAACCAATGTCGCCGGCGCCAAGGCCAGGACGAGTGCGATCGCCAGAAATCTTTTCATGGTTCTCCTTAAGTCCGCCGCTTCCTGGTGGGATCACAGCTTCATCATTGGGATATAAATTCCGCCTCGCCAGGGAGCGTCGGCGTCGGATCCGAACCCGCCTAAACGGCGTTCACGACTTTGTGCCGACCGCGATCACGGCCGCCATGGGCAGGAGGTATTCCGCCCCCACCCTGTATCTGGCGACTTCCGCGGCCAGTTCTTCGCGTATCTTCCGCAAGGCCCCCGGCGCCTGCCCGCGGAGCAGGGCCCCGGTCCGCACCGTGCCGTGGATGAAGGTGTCAAAGACCTCGTCGGGATCCCTGAGCCTCCAGAATTGCTGGAACAGTTCGCTGCGCGCCTGCCTGAAGCCCGCGGCGCTCAGGCTGCGCAGGTTCTCTCCGATATCGGAAAAGCGGAAAAAATCGGGGCCCTCCGGCAGGCGCAGGTCGGGCTCCCCGTGCTTAGCCACGATGGACAGTATGAGCGTGAAGGCGGCTGCCTCCCCGCCGGAGGTCCAGGCGGAAAAGGCCACCCGCCCGCCCGGCCTCAGGACACGGTATGCCTCCCTCAGGGCCTTGTCCGGATCGGCCAGGTGCATCAAGGCGTAGTTCAAGAGCACCGCGTCGAAGCTCGCGTCCGGCAGTTCCAGGGACTCGGCGTCGCCCAGGCGCACTTCCAGGCCGGGGTTTTCCGCCCGCGCCAGGGCCACGACCGCTTCGGCGATGTCTATGCCCAGGACCTGGGCGCCGCGCAAGGCGGCTGCGGCCGCGGCGTAGCCCGGGCCGCTCGCCACATCCAGCACCCTCTGGCCCGCGGCCACCCCTGCCTCCCGCACCAGGGCCTGGGCGGTCAGGGGCGTGATCTTCGAGAATCCCTTGTGGTAGGGGCCGGCGGCCCGTTCCCAGCCCTTTTTTTCGAATTCCCGGAAATCGAGTTCCTCTGAAAACTGCGCCAGGGTAGGCGCCTTCGAAATCGTCTTGTCGCTCATGTCGGACTCCCGATTGTCGCGCAGGGTATCGACGGATAAATCCGTCACCTCGACGCCGGCGCGTAAATTTGATCGAAGATGCCGCCGTCGGCGAAATGGGCGGCCTGCGCCTTTTTCCAACCGCCAAAGAGCTTCTCGATCGTGAACAGTTTCACCTTGGCGAACTCCCTGGAATGCTCCGCCAGCACCTTTGGGTCGCGGGGGCGGTAGAAATACTTCGCCGCGATTTCCTGGCCCTCATGGCTGTAGAGGTACTTCAGATAGGCTTGCGCCACCTCGGTCGTTCCGTGCCTCTCGGCGTTCTTTTCGACCACGGCGACGGGCGGTTCCGCCAGGATGCTGGCCGAAGGCACCACCACCTCGAACTCGCCCGGAGCCTGCCTCTTCGCCAGGTAGGCCTCGTTCTCCCAGCCCACCAGGACGTCCCCGATGCCCCGTTCCACGAAGGTGGTGGTGGCCCCGCGTGCGCCCGCGTCGAGCACCGGCGCATGCTGGTAGAACGCCGTGACGTAGGCCCTGGCGGCCGCCTCGTCGCCATGGTGGCGCTTCAGGGCCGCGCCCCAGGCCGCCAGGTAGGTCCAACGGGCGCCGCCGCTCGTCTTCGGGTTCGCGGGGATCACGCTGACGCCGGTCCTGATGAGGTCATCCCAATCCTTGACGTGCTTGGGGTTTCCTTTGCGCACCAGGAATACGATGGTGCTGGTGTAGGGCGTGCTGTGGTCGGGGAGCTTCGTCTCCCAGTCCTGGGGCAGCAGTTCGGCCTTGTCGGCGATGGCGTCGATGTCCGCGGATAGGGCCAGCGTCACCACGTCGGCCTGCAGGCCGTCGATGACCGCCCGGGCCTGGGCCCCTGAGCCGCCATGGGACTGGTTGACGGTCACGGTCTCCCCGGTCTCCTTGAGCCAGTGCGCCTCAAAAGCCTTGTTGTATTCCTCGTAGAGCTCGCGGGTGGGGTCGTAGGACACGTTCAGCAGGGCCACGTCGGCGCGGAGGGCGGAGGATAGGGCCAAGGCGCCGGTCAGTAGCGCAGCTTTAAAATGTCCGTTTCTGAGAATGTTCATGGTGCCTCCCGGGATGAAGGGTAAGGGTGTCAGGCGGGCTTGGTCTTGGAGCCCCCGGCGAGCCGCAGGCGCTCGTGCCGGTCGATCTGTACGACCTGTCCGTCGTGGACGGTGATGGATACGGTTCCGTAGCGCAGGCCCCGCAGGGCCCCAAAAATTTCCAGCGCCAAACTTCGGTGCTCCTCGTTCTCGAGGTCGTAATCCTTGACGGGTATCGCCACGGCTCCTCCTGTAGTCAGCGGCCCGCGCCATCGCGTGGGAGCCCGCTATCCGTGATGCTTGCGCAAAACAAAAAGCCCGGACCATGGGGATGGGCCGGGCTACAGGGGTAGCTGGTTTCATCCGCTTTAGCCCCCAGTTCAGTCCGGCCCCCTCCACCAAGGTGGAAGGATCCGGTCACGGTCGGGGCAAGTTGGTCCTTAAAGCCTCACCGCAGTACTTGGGGATAATAATCCATGTTATAAAATATGTCAATATAAGTTTATCATTTTGATATGTTATTTTTTTGATTTATCTAAAAATAATGAGAATCACAATTCGCTCTTTTTTCCTTAAATATCAACCACTTTTAAGGTTTAGCCGAATGAAAGTCGCGGCGGTATAATGGTTCCATGATCCAGCTGCGCCGTTTTCTCGGAAGTCTGGCCCCCTACCGCGACAGGGTGGCCTTGTCCGTTTTCCTGATGATGCTCGTCACCGCGCTGACGCTGACCTACCCCTACCTGTTCAAGCTGATGATCGACCGTGCCATCCCGCGCCACGACCTGCGGCTGGTGTGGCTGCTCAGCGGACTGTTCACCCTCTTCTTCCTGACGCGCGGCCTGGTCTCCTACCTCAACCGCAACCTGCTTCAAAAGCTGGGCATGCGGGTCTGCGTGGACATGCGCAAGGACTGCTTCGCCCACCTGCAGAACCTGTCCCTCAAATACTATGAGCGCCAGCAGACCGGGCAGATCGTGGCCCGCGTGACCGAGGACACCGGGGCGATCTACAACCTGATCTCAACGGTGCTGATCAACCTGGTCAGCGATTCGGTGACGGTCCTGGGCGTGCTGGTGATGATGTTCCTGGTGAACGTGGAACTGGCCCTGCTGACGGTGGCGGTGCTTCCCATCTTCCTGCTGAACTACCGTTTCCACCAACGGCGCCTGAAGGCCATCAGCCGGCGCCACCGCCGCAATTGGGTGCGCGCGGTCGGCTTCCTGACCGAACGGGTGGCCTCGACCCGCCTGGTGAAGTCCTTCGCCATGGAGGAGCGGGAAAAGGCGGGCTTCAACCGGGCCATGGAGAACGACTTCTCGAACTTCAACACCCTGACCCTTTTCAACGCCCGCCTGTGGGTGATCGCCGACATGATCTCCTCCTTCGGGACCCTGGTCACGCTGTGCTTCGGCGGCTGGCTGGCCGCGCGCGGGGTCTTCAGCGTCGGCGACCTGGTGATGTTCATCACCCTCATCGGCTTCCTCTTCACGCCCATCGTCCGCCTCAGCGACCTCAACGTGACGGTCGACCGCGCCCTGGTGGGCCTGGAGAAGATCTACGAGGTCCTGGACACACCGTCCTTTGTCCAGGAGTCGCCGGAGGCCCTGCCGCTGCCCCCCGCCCGCGGCGAGGTGGACTTCAGGGACGTGCATTTCAGCTACGACGCGGGGCGCCGGGTGCTGGACGCCATCAACCTGCACGTGCCGGCGGGCAGCCGGGTGGCCCTGGTGGGCCCCAGCGGCTCGGGAAAGACGACCCTGATCAACCTGCTGTGCCGCTTCTACGACGTGGATTCGGGGTGCATCGCCATCGACGGGCACGACCTGCGCACGCTCAAGATACGGTCCCTGCGCCGCCAGATCGGCGTGGTCATGCAGGACAACCTGCTCTTCTCGGGCAGCCTCCTGGACAACATCCGCTACGGGGCCCCGGACGCGCCCCTGGAAAGCGTGGTCCAGGCGGCCAGGGCGGCCAACGCCCACGACTTCATATCCCTCCTGCCGCAGGGCTACGACAGCGTGGTGGGCGAGCGCGGGGTCATGCTCTCGGGCGGCCAGCGCCAGCGCATCGCCATCGCCCGGGCCGTCCTCACCGACCCGCGCCTGCTCATCCTGGACGAGGCCACCTCGGCCCTGGACGCCGAATCCGAGCGCCTGATCCAGGAGGCCCTGCAATCCTTCACACGCGGCCGCACCACCTTCATCATCGCCCACCGCCTGTCCACCATACTGGGCGCGGACCTGATCGTGGTGCTTGAGGGCGGCCGCATCGTCGAACAAGGCGGCCACGCGGATCTGATGGCCAAAGGCGGCCTCTACGCGCGCCTGGTCGGACTGCAGACCAGCGCGGGCCCCCTGCTCTTCCCGCCGGCCACCGCCACGGCATAAAACGTCACGACCTCTCCCCCTTGCCCGGAGGCTCCCATTCCGAATCCCATCCGTTCGAAATTCGCCGCGCTCGCCCTGGCTCTCTGCCTGCCGCCCGCCCCGGGCCGCCCGGCCACGGTCCGTTACCAGGCCGACACCAGCACGGATTTCAAGAACCCCGAACGCGGGCTATTCGTGCAGACCTATTTCTACGGCGCGGGAAGCCCAGGCAACCAGGACTTGAACGCGAACGCCTTCAAGGACCAGGTGGCCTCCAACCCCACCGGCCACGGCGCCATCACCCTGATGCGCCGCTATTTCTGCCTTCGGGACTTCCGCGACCGGCCCCTCAGCGCTTCCCTGCTCGCGCAGATCGACGCCGACTTCGCCGAGGCCCGGACCCTGGGCATCAAGCTGATCCCGCGTTTCTCCTACAACGAGGGCCCCATCGGGGAGGCGGACGCGCCGGAAAGCGTCGTGGAGGGGCACATCAAGCAGCTGGCCCCCATCCTGCGGGCCAACGAGGACGTCATCGCCTATCTGGAGGCCGGTTTCGTCGGCACCTGGGGGGAATGGCACCACTCCACCAACGGACTGACCGACAAGTCGCGCCAGGCCACCCCTGCCATGGGCCGCATCCTGCGCGCCGAATTGGCGGCCCTCCCCGCCGACCGCATGGTGGCCATGCGCTACCCGGGCTACACCAGCCAGATCTTCGGGCGCAGCCAGCCCATCACCTCAGCCGAGGCCTTCGGCGGCTCGGACTACGCCCGCATCGGCACCTACGACGACTGCTTCGAGGCCGATTTCTGGGACAGGGGCACCTACGACACCGCCGGCGCGACGCCGGGGGCCACCAAGGCCTTCCTGGGCCTGCAGAACCTCTACACCGTGGAGGGCGGCGAGACCTGCGGGATGTCCGATTTCGCCGACTGCGCCAACACCCTGGCCGACCTCAGGGCCCTGCATTGGAGCGCCGTGCACGCGGGCTACCATCCCCAGGTCATCCAAGGCTGGGTCAAGGGCGGCTGCATGGACCTGGTGGCCGCGCTGGGCTACCGGTACCGCCTTGTGAGCTCCTCCTTGCCCTCGGCCCGGATCAAACGGGGCGCCGTGCTGCGCATGAGCATCCGGGTGGCCAACGACGGCACCGCCAACTGCTACAATCCGCGGGGTTTTGAGCTCATTCTCCGGAAAACCGGAGAAAAGGGCGGGGGCACGGCCCTGGCGCTGAGGCCCGACCGTTCCAAGGGGACGGACCCGAGGTTCTGGCAGCCCGGCGCGGGGACATACACCGCGCATGTGGACGTGCGTGTGCCCGCCACCCTTGCCCCGGGCCGCTATGATGTCCTCTTGAACCTGCCCGACCCGGCGCCCAGCCTGCACGGGCGTCCCGACTATTCCATCCGCCTGGCGAACACCGGGAACCTTTGGGAAGCGGCCACGGGATACAATGATTTGAAGCAAACGCTCAAGGTCCTGCCCCGCTGAGTCCGGCCCAAAAACAAAGGGTGTCCGCAGTGTTCGGCGGACACCCTCGAACGACCCCAAACGACCCTTTCACGAGCCAAACAAATCCGGACGCGGACCGCCGCGGCAGGGGCCCTCAGCCCTTGCCGCCGGTGGTGCTGATGCCTTCGATGAATGTCTTCTGGGTGAAGAAGAAGAGCACGATGATGGGCACGGTGAAGATCGTGGCCGCGGCCATGAGCTGGCCCCAGTAGCTGCCGTAGTTGCTGACGAACTGCTGCAGGCCGTAGGCGACCGTGTACTGGCTCGGGTCGTCGAGATAGAGCAGGGGGCCGAAGAAATCGTTCCAGGTGAAGAGGAACTGGAACAGGGCGCAGGTCGCCAGGGCCGGGCCGGCCAAGGGCAGGTAGAGCTGCCAGAAGATGCGCCACTCGCTGGCGCCGTCGATGCAGCCGGCCTCGGAGATGTCCTCCGGGATGGTCATGAAGAACTGCCGCAGCAGGAAGACGTAAAAGGGGCTGGCGAAGAAGGCCGGCACCACCAGAGGCAGGTAGGTCCCGGTCCAGTGCAGGGCCCTGAACAGGGCGAAGACCGGGATCATGGTGACCTGACTGGGCAGGGCGATGGTGGCCACCATGGCCCAGAACAGCGTCTCACGGAACCGGAACTCCATGCGCGCGAAGCCGTAGGCGACCACCGCGCTGGACGCCACCGCCCCGGCCACGTTCAGCGCGCAAAGCATCATCGTGTTGCGCAGGTAGGTGGCGAAAGGCACCAGCTTCATGGCGTCTGTGAAGTTCTGCCAGCGCAGCGGCCAGGGGAAGAAGCTCGACAGGCTCAGGCCCTGGGCTCCGGTGAATATCTGGGCGTTGGACTTGAAGGCCGTGCACACCATCCAGATCAGCGGCAGCATGAAGGGGATGCTGATCAAGATGATGACCGTGTGGGCCAGCACCTGGTGCGAACGCTTGAATCCGAAGATCCCGAGCTTAGTCGACATAGCCGTATTCCTTCCTAAGCCTCAATTCGCGCTTCATCTCCAGCAGCAGCCGGTCCATGGCCTGCCTGGGCGACACGCTGCCGATGCACGCGCTTTCCTCCATGCGGTCAATCCGGTCCGAAAGATAGACCTGGTAGGGCACCGGCGGGATGGGGTAGAGGTTGGGGCTCTCCAGCAGGTCCACGAAGGTCTTGAACTGCGGATTTTGGCGGATGTAATCCTGGTACAGGGGCGCGTCCCTGACCTCGCGGTTCATGGGCAGCCAGCCGCCCGAGGTGTAGAAAGAGGCGGCCCGCTGGGGATTGACCAGCCCCGACCAGAATTTGATGAAGGCCCAGGCGCCCGCCACATCGTGGGCGCTGGTGGGGATGACCATGAAGTTCCCGTTGCAGAATCCGGCGTTTGAGCGCCCCCCGGCCGGCGGCGGGATCGGCGCCGTGCGGTAGTCGAAATCCGGGGCCAGGCGCTTCACTTCCTGCACCCGCCATTGGCCGTCCAGGTCCATGGCCATGGCCCCGGTCATGAAGGGCCAGTCGCCCTGGCCGCCGCTGGCCGTGTGTTGGGACGCCTCGAAACGCACCACCTTGTCGAAGCCCAGGCGTTCGTGCTGGTCCGTGAGCCACTCCAGGGCCCGCATGTTCTCGGGCGTGTCCAGGTTCAGGCTGCCCTTGGCCCAGTCGAAAAAGCCGCCCCCGAAGATCGGCGCGAAATTCCGCATGCCCCATGGCAGGAAGCCCACCCGGATCAGGTTGCCGTTGGCGTCCACCTTGTCCATCTTCGCGGCCCAGGCCGAGAGGCCCTCCAGGGTGCCGGGGAGATGGTCCGGATCCAGGCCGGCTTCGCGGAAGTAGTCCGGGCGGTAGTAGAGCCCGTAGACGTTCATGCCCACGGTCAGGCCGTACAAATGCCCTTTATACATCCCTATCCGCAGGGCCGCCGGGAAGATCGACTTCTGCTGGTGCTCCCATTCGTCGGGCGCCATCAGCGTGTCCAAAGGCACCACCAGCTTGCTTTCCGCCCAGTTCGGGATCACGTCCTGCCATTGGGCCATGCAATCCGGCGGATTGTCCCCGGCCACGGCGATGAGGAACTTCGAGTCCGCTTCGTCGCCCGGCACGCTGAGGGGGATCACCTCGTATTCGGTCTGGCTTTCGTTGAACTGGTCGCAAATCCCGTCCACGACCTTTTCCCAGTCGCCGGTCCAGACGTGCCAGAAGCGGACCACTTTGCGGTGCGGATAATGGCGCTGGCCGGGGCCCGGCACGATCCAGGGCACCGCCACCGCCACCACCAGGATCACCGCCAGGCCCAGCCAAAGGCCCCGGGAGGAGGACTCATCGGCCATAGAACACCCACTTCGAATGGGTCTTGAAGATCACCGCGGTCACGCAGGTGATGGCCAGGAAGAGCACCCAGGCCAGGGCGCTGGCGTAGCCCATGTCCAGGTAGCGCCAGGCCCTGAAAAAGATATACAGGCCGTAGAAGGTGGTGCTGTCCTCGGGTCCGCCCTGGGTCATGATGTAGGCCTGGGTGAAGTACTGGAAAGCGCCGATCACGCCCATCACCAGGTTGAAGAAGATCACCGGGGTCAGCAGGGGGAGGGTGATGTGCCGGGTCCGGTTCCAGGCCCCGGCGCCGTCGATCACCGCCGCCTCGTACAGGGTCGTGGGGACGTCCTTCAGGCCGGCGAGGTAGATGATCATGCTGCCCCCCAGGCTCCACAGGGACATGCCCACCAGGGACCAGAAGGCGAAGGGGCGTTTCTGCAGCCAATTGGGACCTTCCACCCCGAGCAGGCGGATGAGGCTGTTGACCAGGCCGATCTGAGGGTTAAGCAGCCACATGAACACGACCGAACTCGCCACCACCGGCACGATGGAAGGAAGGTAAAAGATCGTGCGATAGATGCCCATGCCGGGGAGTTCAAGGTTCAGGAGCAGGGCCAGGCCCACGCCCCCGATGATCCCCAGGGGGACGGCCACGGCCGCGTACTCCAGGGTGGTCAGCAGGCCGTTCCAAAAGAGGGGGTCGTCGAAAAAGAGGGTCTTGTAATTCGCCATGCCCACCCATACCGGCGAATTGACGATGTCATAGCGGGTAAAGGAGAAATACACGCTGGCGATGAAGGGGCCCACCACGAAGAAGAGCGCGCCGATCAACCAAGGGCTGATGAACAGATAGCCCCAACGATTTTTCATTCAAAACTCCTTAAAGCGCATTCCAAGACCGCTTCATTATAAGCCAGAGTCCCCCAGGCACCCATGGGAAAACGGGGGTTTCCCCGTCCCATGGGGGAGCCCCTCACAGAAGCCGGGCCGTGCGCCCCGCCTTGAACACGAAGGGCTGGGCTTCCTTGCCGGTGGCCTGGCGGTAGGTCTTGACCACGTTCTTGATGAAGGCGGGCACCGCCTCCTTGGCCACCAGGCTGATCGTGCAGCCGCCGAATCCCGCCCCCGTCAAACGAGAGCCGAAACAGCCCTCCTGTGCCAGCGCGGTCTCGACCAGCACGTCCAATTCCGCGCAGCTCACCTCATAGTCGTCCTTGAGGCTGGCGTGGGACTCGGTCATGAGCTTGCCGAAGGCGGAGGGGTCCCCGGAGCGCAGGGCCTCCAGGGCCTTCAGGACGCGGCCGTCCTCGGAGACCACATGCCGGGCCCTGCGCCACCAGGTCCCTTTGTCGTCCGGGACCTCCTTCAGCATCTCCAGGGTGGCGTCCCTCAAGGAAGCCACCTTGGGGAAGCGCACGGACAGCTTGCGGACCGCCAGATCGCATTCCTCGCGCCGTTCATTGTACTTGCTGGAATTCAGGGAGCGGCTGACCCCGGAATTGATGACCACGAATTCCGCGTCCTTCCACAGCACCGGCAGGCTTTCGTGGGCCAAGGTGCGGCAGTCCAGGAAGAGCGCGGAGTGGGGCTCGCCCACCGCCACCGCGAACTGGTCCATGATCCCGCAGTTGACCCCGACGTAGCCGTTCTCCGCCTTCTGGCAGAGCAGGGCCATGGCTTCCCCGTCCCATTGCCAGTTCCCCAGGGCGCAGGCCGCCCGGGCCACGGCCAGCTCCAGGGCCGCGGAGGAGGACAACCCGGTGCCCTGCGGCAGGTCCCCCATCAGCAGCATGTCCGCCCCGCGCACGGTATAGCCCTCCTTCTTGAGGGCCCAGTACACGGCCGCGACATAGCCCAGCCAGCCCTTGATCGCGCCGGGCTGGAGGTCCGTCAGGCTGAAGCTCCCTTCCGTTTTGTAGTCCGCGGACAGGACGCGCACCTTGAGGTCGTCGCGCAGGCGGACGCAGGCGTAGACGCCCTTGTCCAGGGCCATGGGCAGGACGAAGCCGTCGTTGTAGTCCGTGTGCTCGCCGATGAGGTTGACGCGGCCGGGGGCCGCGGCCACGTGGCTGCAGGCTCCGTTGAAGTGCTGCGCGAAGGCCTTTTCCGCTTCCTGCATCATCCCGTTTTTGGTCGGGGTGGTCATATGCGCTCCGTTCAGGGGAAATTAGGGCGCCGGACGGACGTCCAGGTCAAGGCCGAGGCCTTGGAGGCGTATGCCGGCGGAAGCCCCCGGGACGTCCACGCTGGGGCCGAGGGGCTGGCCGTTGACCGAGGCGCTCAGGCTTCCGTCGCGGCAGCGTTGCACTTCCACCAGGTTCCAACCCGGATGCCAGGCCGGGGCCGGAAAGCTTTCAGGCGTGTAATCGCCGTCCCGGACCACGTTTCCGTGGGCCACGCCGCCGCCGTCATACTGTAGATCCCAGCCGTCGCGGCCCTGGTCCCCGGCCAGGATTTCAAAGGCCTGACCGAGTTTGCCGGTGCCGTCCGCGCCCGTCGATTCGACCTGGAGCGCGCAGTAGGAGCCCTGCGGCAGGCCCAGGAGGAGCGGGCTGGCTGCCGGATCCTCGTCCGAGGTAAGGCTCAGGTCGCGGGGCTGCCCCTGCTCCCAGCCCAGCATCCAATTGCGCTCCCGCACCAGGCTGTCGCAGAGCCCCTTGCCCACCGGCTCCGGCGCGAACAGCTTGGGCATGGGGTCCATGGGGCCTTTGATGACCGGGCCGGGCTGCATCAGCACGATGTTCGCCTCGCCGGTGCCCACGCTGACGCCCTCCATGACGAAGTCGTCCGCCTGCTCCATGCCCACGCTTTCGATCATCAGCAGGTGGTCGCCCGCGTCCAGGTCCGCGGCCAATTGGGGGGGCGTGGCGAAGCCGGTCTTGTTCTCCGCGGCGTCCAGACGGCCCATCAGTTTGCCGTCGATCCAGACCAGGTCCTTGCAGTATTCGCAGTCGTCCACGCCCCATAGGTGGCGGATGTTCACCTTCACCCGGTCGCGGCGGTCCATGCGGAAGCCCTCCACCCACTGCTTCCCCACCAAGGGATAGGTGCCCACGAACATCGCGTCCCCGGACTCGGCGGATTTCCCGTCGCCGATGTGGTAGCGCACGCCCTGGTTGATGTAATAGAGCTTCGCCCAGGCCTGCGATGCCAGGAGGCTCAGGAGCAGGAATCCCGCCGCGAAACGCCGCATCATTGGCCCTTGTCCGAGGCGCGCGTGAAGCTGCCGTTGCGCTCCACCGACACCTGGCCGTTGGTGGCGTAGAGCTGGTAGGTGTAGGCGCCCGGCAGGAGGGGCTTCTGGGAGGCGTCCTGGGCGTTGAAGAAGATCTGGCCGTCCCCGGCGCCGAAGCTGCCTCCGTCGAACTCGCGCACCAGGTTGTTGGAGCCGTCGAAAATCCGGACCTTGACCTGGGCGGGTTTCTTCAGGCAGAACTGCATGAACACGCCGGCGTAGTTGAAGGGCTCCGGTGCGCTGCTCAGGCATGCCAGGCCGAGTATGTCGGCGCCCGACATCTTGATCCCGGGCAGGGGCGTGGGCGAGGCGCCGGGCTCGGGCGCGATGTAGACCGAGACCGTAGGGATCGCGGTCGGCGTGGGGCAGATGCCCTGGTTCACCGGAAGATCGACCCCGTCGGAGGAGGCCGTCCCGAAACGCCGGGAGTAGAGCCCGGCGTTCAGGTGCAGGTTCTCGCAGTCGGAGTCGGTGACGCGGGCGTAGAACACCGGGGCCATGTCCTGGGGCCGGTAGCAGCGCACCACCGCCCACATCGAGGCGACGGTGTTCTTGTCCGGGTTGCGCCGGGTCTCGGCCTCCATGTACACGCGCAGGTTCTGCACGTCGGCCCAGGTCCAGGGAATGTCCGTGGAGGCGTCGTAGTAGCCGTCGAACCATGCGTTCGCGTTGCTCACCCGGCTCACCCAGGCGCCGTGCTTCAGGACCTTTTTGCCGTCGGGCGTGACCGAATAGTTGAACATGAAATCGTCCACGTCCTTGACCGTGGCCGTGTTCTGTCCGCCCGCCATCATCTGGCCGTGGAAAATGACCCCCAGAATCTCGGGGAAAGCCGCCACCACCGCGGGGTCGGGCTGGGACAGGCCGAAGACGCCCTCCGAACCCGGATAGAAGGTCGCCCCATCCTTGTACAAATCTTCGGGGATGCCGTTGTGGTACCAGCCCGTGGGGTGGTAGGTGGGTTTGAAGCCGCCCAGCACCTTCTCCGGATTGGTCCAGCCCCCGGCGTCGATCACCCTGTCCGCGCCCAGCGGGATATAACGCACCGAGGCCTGCGCATCCGGGTAGGACCATGCCACCCGGTTCGCCTGGCGGTCATAGGAGGAGGCCTTGGGCGCGCTCATCAGCTGCAGGCCCTTGGGGAGGTCGGCGTACATGGAGAAGGCGCCCACATCCGCGGCGTCACGGCCCGGCAGGATGCGCACCGCCACCGCCTGGCCCTGGACGGCCGCGGGCGGGTTGACGTAGATGCGGGTCCTGGAGGCGCTGTAGGGGAAGCTGAAATGGTTGCGGAAAAGGTCCACGTCCCCTGATTTTGCCGCGCCGCTGGCGCTGAAGGAAAGGTGCGGCACCACCCCCTGGAACCCGAAGCCGCTGCCGAAGGCGGGGTCGGGAATTTCCGGATAGGTGTACCAAGCCGTGCCGTAGGCCATCTTGACGGCCTGGGGCCAGGCCGAGTCGTCGAATCCCGGCAGGTACCAGCCCGCGGGCTGGGGCTGGCCCTCGGAGAGGTGCAGGAGCTTGGTGCCCGCGGGCACGCTCCAGACCACCACGGGGTCCCCGTTGCTGTGGTGCACCGTCAGGCGGTAGCTGATGGCGATGTCGCCGCCGCCGCGCCGCACGAAATCCGACACCGCCAGCAGGTTGTCGCCGTTGGGGTTGAAGTACTTCAGGGGCAGGGTCCCGTCCGTGGTCGAAAGCACCGCGTAGTCCGGGTAATGGTCCGGAGTGTTGAGGGCCACCGCGTGGCCGTTGAGGTAGAAGCTGGCGATTTCGTCCACGCTGTACTCCAGGGTGGCCGAGATGACGTAGGCGGGCAGGCGCAGGGGCGCCAGACAGAAGGCCAGGACCAGCGCGGCCCCCGCCACCGGCCTTTTACCAGTTGATATCATCGATCCAGACATCTCCGCTCCATGTGCTGCTGCCGCTCATGCTGAACTGAAGCTCAAATCCCGCGAGATTCGCGCTCGTCACCGTGGCGTTGAAAGGCGCCCAGGCTCCGCCGCTGAAGCCGCTCTGGGCTTGGGACCAGGCCCAGCCCCCTTGCTGGTTCAACAAGACCACTGTCATCGTCACGCCGGCCGGCGGTGTCTGGCCGAAGTAGCTCCAGAGCTGGACATTGTTGTTATTCAGGGTCAGCGGCAGGGCGAAGTAGGTCACCGCCAGCGCCTCGCTGGTCGAGGCCGTCTGGTTGGGGAGCCCCGTGTAGCCGAGCTTCATGTTCAGGTGCAGGGCATGCGTCCCGCAGTGGGCCTGCATCTGGTCGACGATCATGCCGATGAGGCCGCCGGGCCAGGTGGGGGCGTTCCAGCCCGCTATGCTGCCGTTTTCGAAACTGTACACCGCGGGACAGGCGGAGCCCGACGAGGCCCCCAAGCCCGGGCTGAGGGGATTGGAGGACGTCAGCGGCGTGCACGCGGCGCAACCGAGGGCCAGGGCTAGGAATGCCGCCCAGACGCCGTAGGCCTTCGAGGATTTCGATGCCCTGTCCATGGCCCCTACCAACTGATCCCGCCGATCCAGAAATTCGCGACATAGGGCGGGCTGTTGCTCAAGTTCACGACGTTGTCCTGGATCTGTATCAGGAAGCCGACCACATGGGTGATGTCCCCCAGCTGCGGCGAGGAGTTGACGTAGAAATACTGGTTCAGGTCGTTCCAGCCCTGGTGGAGCCCGGCCAGATGCCCGGCGTCGAAGGAAGGCACCCAGATGTCCTGGTCGTCGATGAAGTACATGCGCATGCTCATCTCGGCAGGGGGCGCCTGGTCAAAGTAGACGTGCATCACCACGTGGGCGTTGGAGGCGTTCTCTTCGGAGGGCATGCCGGGGGTCTGGGCGAAGAGGGTGAAGAGTATCCCCTGGAAGGACGCGGCGCTGTAGGTGCCGCCGCAGCCGGCTTCGAAAATGCTGCCGCCCAAGGGCATGTCCAGGGACACCCTCATGGCGCCGTCGCCGCAATACGAATGGGTCCCGTCCCAGACGGGGGCGGTATCGGTGACGGGCGGGCACCAGCCCGTCGGCGCGGTCCAGGCCGACACCGAGGAGGGGGATTGGAAACTGAAGCGGTCCGAGCACAGGCCGCTGCTGGCCGAGGCGGCCGCGCTCAGTCCCGGCCCCAAGGGGTTCTTGGTGCAGGCGACCGCCAGGAATGGCAGGCAGAGAATGGCGAGCGACTTCCGCATCATCCCCTCAGAAATCCAGCGTCAAACGGGCGTAGCCCTGTTGCACCACGAAATTGGGCCTTGCCTCGGTCACGTCGGTGGTCTGCCCCACCAGGGCATTGGTGAAGGCCAGGTCGCCGTAGTTCGCGGTGAACACCAGGTTCGGCGTGAAGGCCTGGGTGAAGCCCAGGGCCCACTGGTCGTAGGAGAAGTCGTAGGACTCGTAACCCAGGCTCACCAGGGCCGGGTCCGGCGCCGCGAAGGGCGCGGGATTGCTGTACGGAAGCACGCCGTTGGCGTCGAGGTGGCGGTAGCCCAACTCGACGGTGGCGCCCTGCCACAGGTCCTGCTCCAGCCCCCCCTGGATGATGCCCGAATCCAGGGCCACGGAGGCGGAATCGCGCACGCTCTGCACGGTGTAGGAGCCGCTGCCGCGCAGGGCCCAGCCAAACAGGGGCTTCAGGTTGAAGTGCGCGCCCATCACCCCGCGCTCGAAGGTTTCCAGGGGCAGGTTTTCATTCACGCCCCCGACCTGGCCGACCTCCTTGTCGATCTGGGTCGCCATATCGCCGTCCAGGCCCAGCTGGACCGCGTGCTTCAACAGGTCGGCCTCCAGGCCCCCGCCGTAGCGCATGCGGTTGGGGGTGGCGTCGCCGTAGGGATCGATCGAGTCGACGGTGGGGTCATAGGGCATCTTGGCGTCGGAGGCCAGCACCGCCCCTCCGGGCGTCTCATACCAGTATTCCGCGGGCAGGATGACGCGGTTATAGATCGTCTCCGGCGCGCGCGGGGCCATCAACTCGCCGAAACCGTTGGACTGGGGGTCAAAGCGGCTGTTTTCGGTGTCAAAGGGCCCCATCGGGGACATGCTCGCGTCCCAGGTCCGGTTCTGGGCGGCCGAGGACGTGAAGTACTGGCTGACGTCCAGGACGCGGCCCTTGATCTTGAGCCAGCCGAAATGCAGCGCCAGGTCGATGTCGGTGGCGCTTCCCGTCTCCTCGCCGTCGGAGGGCATCTGCGGATCCGTGCCGGAGGCCGCCACGGCCGGTGCGTTGAAGGTGCTCATGTCGGTCTCGGCGTCCAGGCTGACCCAGGAGGTCCGGGTCAAGGACAGGCTCAAGCCGTACACCGCGTTGGAAAAGCCGGGCACCGGCGTCCCCACCACGGACGAGTCCTGCACGCCCACCGCGTAATCGCGGCTGATGCTGTCCGGGCTGTCCCAGGTATAGGTTCCCTGGGCCCCGAGATCGACGCCGATCGAGGAAAAGAGGTAGTGCAGCTGGCCGGCGGCCAGGTAGGTGTCGTAGGTCTCGAACAGGGAGGTCGGGGTGTCGGTGCCGGTCGCATAGATCTCGTCGGCGCCGACATTGATGGGGCTGCTTCCCGTCAGGTAGCTGGCGTTGGTGGGTGCCGTCCCCAACTGGGTCAGCAGCGCGGAAAAATGGAATTCGGGGACGAAAAGGCCCGCGTCGCCGGTCTGCAGGCGCAGGGCGTCCTGCAGGACCTGGGCGTGGTCATCCTCCAGCAGCAGGTCGTCGCGCAGGCGCTGGCGGCGCTCGGAGAAGATCTCCGGCGCGAAGGGATCCGGGTCCTCTTCGCGCCAGACCGTCAAGGGCGTCTGGCGGTAGCTGGTGGTCCCCAGGCGTATCTGCACGGGCGTCAGCAGCTCGATGTAGATCTGCCTGGAGCCCTGGCTGATGCCCGTCTCCACCGGCACCTGTTCGACCCCGAGGTAATCCGGCCCGTCGTACTGGTTGCCGAAAAGGTACTGGAAATCGTATTCCATCATCCCGTTGACGATCCCGCGCGTGTAGGTCAGCTTCAGTTCCGCCCGCTGCACGGCGGTTCGGAAATGCCCGTCCAGGAGCGGTCCGGCCCCGGGGCCGTTGATGTTGACGTCGTCGTAGTAGGTGACGATGTCGCCGTGGAATTTCAGCCCGTCCAGGGGGTGGAGCGACTCCAATTTCTGGGCCAGGTCCTCGTTTCCTTCCTGGATCTGCCGCAAGGCGGCGTCCGTTTTCCGGTCCTTCAGGCGCAGCAGGCGCAGCTCGTCGCGGTATTTCTGCAGGAGGGCATACAAGGAATCATAGTCCCGGCTTTTCCAGTCGGGATCCGCGCCCGGCGCGGCGTCGGCCGCGGTCGGGGACAGGCTCAGGGAATAGCTTTGGTCCGGGACCGGCGGCGGGCCCGCCAAGGCCGCCGGATCGGCGGGCGCTCCATGGACCGGCGTGGACATGGGCCAGGCCAAAGCCAGCAGGCCGGCGGCCAGGACCAGACGGCGCGGGCTTCCCACCATTAACTCCGTTTTCATGATTTAATCCTTGAACGCATAGTTGAACCCCAAGGACACCCGCCAGCCCGAGAAATTCCTGGACGGAAGGTATTGGTCTTCGTGGTCGAGCTCCAGCACCCGGAAATTGATTTTCAGGCCGTCCACCATCTCCGTCAGCAGCGCGTCCGCGCCCACGCCGACGCTGTTGTCCACGAAATGGATGGGATAATAGCTGTGGTCCGTGGCCCAATTTTCATGGCCGCCCGTGGCCAGGAACTGCCAGTCCTGGGAGAACTGCCACACCAGGTCCGCCCCGGTGATGCTCTGGACCAGGAGATCGGACGGCATGCCGCCGAACTGGGAGAATGGATCCGCTAGGCCCGGCTCCTGGGCGGTGTCGCGGATCTCCTCGAACAGGGTCAGGCGGATGTTCCTGCTGGAATGGAAGATGGCGCCGCCGTCGATGGTCCAGTCCCAGTGCAGGGTGTTGTAGTACTTCACGGAATCCGCCATCAGGTTGTCGTCCCCGACCCCGCCCTTGCTCAGCCAGATCATGTGGGTGGTCTGCCTCCAACTCAGCTGTTCCATGTCGTCCCATTTGACGATGCCGGGATTCAGGGGCGAATTCACCGGCGCGCCCTGGTAGTTGGCGGCGTGGGTGGTGGGGGCGTTGTAGTTGAAGTAGGCCTGGTTCGCCTGCCCCGTCGTGTCGGTGTTCACGTTGGCCCCGAAATCCGTGTAATTGTCATAGAACATCTGGGAATAGGTGTAGCCGTTGTAGGGGCTGTTGTTGAAGAAATTGGTGCCGATCACCCAGGGGCCGGTGGCCTCCATCTCCTGGCTGGTTCCGATGTTGAGGTTCATCTGGCCCAGCGATTCCAGCCAGGTCGCCGACAGCGAGATCTTCCGGCTGTTGTTGGTGATCCAGGCCGGGTCCTCGGACACCGTGGACCAGCTGTTGTCCGCCATGTCGTTGCGCGGATCCCTGGCCAGCAGGGTGTCCAGGGCGATGCCGGTGGTGTTCCCGCCCAGCCCCCCCAGATTGCCGTCATGGCCGCCGGGCACGAAGCGCGGCCCCACCTCGGAGCCCTGGAGCCCGAAGATCACCCTGCCGACGGATTTGCTGAAGGCTAGGAAGCCCGCCTGGTCCGACAGGTTGACGTTGCCCAATTCCGGATAGAGGGGCGTCATGCGGGCCGCCCAGCTCGACTGCGCCACCTCGCCGATCAGGGTCCCGCCGCCGCTGAGCTGGCTTTCAAAATCCAGGGCCGCGTTGTTGCTCCACTCCTGGAAGGACGGATTCTGGTAGAACTGGCTGTCGTTGTAGAAGGTCGGGAACTCGCCGGGGTCGTTGCCGTAAAAATAATAGGTCATGTAGACCAGGGTGCTGTCGGCGAAGGGGATGCCACCCAAGGACGGGAGATCGAGGCGCACCGCGCTCTCGTACCCGTGCCGGTGGTTGAACTCCCTGAAGAATTCGGCCTCCGGCGAGATGAAGGCCTGGGCGTCGTTGAAGATCCACCAGCCCTGGCTTCCCTGCTTGCGCAGGTAAAGCCCCTGGGTGTTGCGCTCCCCGTTGGGCGCGTCCGCGTGCATCGACGCCACCGCCGCGTCGGCCTGGAAAAAGGGCGATTGATAGGCGAAGGCCGGAGCCGAATAGATGAGTTTGGAGAACAGCAGGGATTCGAAGCCCAGGTTGGCCTGGACGTTGTCCACGCCGAAAAGCGAGCCCAACAAATTGACCGAGGCGTCGGGATCCAGGAAGGGGGCCGAAAGCTTGTTGTTGCCCTCGTCCTGGTCGTCGGAATCCACGCCGATCACCACACGGTAGGTGCCCACCCCGCTGGCGCCGCGCATCTCGGCGCTCAAGAGGGTCGGCTCCTGGCTGAAATTCATGGCCCCGATGCCTTTCACGTCCACGTAGTTCTCCGCCGAGTCCATGGTGAGCCAGGCGGTGGGGTCGGTGGTGGGGCTGTAGTTGTTGGCGGCCATCTCCGTGTTGACGTCGGCCATGCCCTGATTGAGCTTGTCCAGGCGCGCCTGCGCGGCGGCGACTTCCGCGTCCAGACCCGGCTGGTCCAGGGGTTCGTCCGGAAGCAGGGTCTCCAACTGGACCTTCAGGCCTTCATCCACGGCCGCGCTCCGTTCCAGTTTTTGGGCCAGGGTGCGGGCGGAAGCCTGTGGAAGCGGCTTGCCCGCGTTGAGGACATCCACTTCCCAGCCCTTCAGGCCGGCCTGCTGGGCGCCCTTCAACAGCACCGGATAGGCCGCATCCCCTGCGACGATCCAGTCCGGAGCCTGGCTTTCTGAGGATAAAGGCGCGCCCAAGAGCAGGGTCAAGCCCAGCAAACCCGCGACGAAGGAGCGCATTGATACCATGGCCTCAATGTAACATTAAGTATTAAACCGTCGCCACGCGTTTCGCCCTTGTTTCTCCGCGATATCCGACAGTCGAGCCGCCCTGAAATGCGTTCCGCCTAGGGATACGCTTAGAAGCTCAGAAGCCTGGCTTTGAACGCGAAGCCCTTGGCGTCGGCCATGAGTTGCACGGGCGCGTCGGGTTGCGTGAACTCGGCCAGCGCCGAGGAGGGGCGCGCGCCGACGATGGCGTCGATCAAGGTGTAGGTGTAGAGCAGGCCGAAGCCGATGTAGAAGGCGTGGTTCCAGTCGGCCATGGTGGCCCAGGTATTGTAGGGCGTGTTGTAGGCGGACTCGTTGGTTCCCGTGGCAGCGTGGTACTGGTTCATCGCCTGGTCGCCGACCATGTAGGTGGAGACCACGCCGACGAGGCAGCCCAGGGTCAGTCCGCCGAGGACCAGGCCCTTGGTCGACTGGCCGTTATAGAATTGCCCCCATCCCGGCAGGATGGCCGAACGCCATAGGGGCTGGGGCCAGTCTCCGGGACCGCCGCCCCCCTGGGCGGCCGCCGCGACGCGCTCGTGGCTCGCCACGAAATCAGCCAGGGCCGTGTTCCCCGGGTTCAGGGCCAGGGACTTGTGGTATTGGACCATGGCCTCCTGCTGATCGCCTTTGGCGTAGTAGGCGTTCCCCAGGCCCTGGAAGGCCCGGGCGTCATTGGGCTGCGCGAGGCTCAAGGCCTGATAGGCGGCGATGGCCTGGTCGTACTCGCCCTGGTGGTACAACTGGTTGGCCCCGGCCAGACTGGGGGCCGGCCGGGCGGCCGCCTGCAAACGGCTGACGTAATTCCTGAGCGCCGGGTTGTTCGGGTTCAGTTGCAGGGACCATCCGTAATACTGCAGGGCATGGAGGACGTCGCCCTTGGACGCGAAACAATTGCCCACGCCCTCATAGGCGGGCGCCGAACGGTTGTCCAGCCTCAGGCCCTGGGAGTAGGAGGCCAGGGCTCCGTCGTAATCCTTGGCCATGTACAGCTGGTTTGCCTGCGCGAACCAAGCGGGCGCATCCGCCGGCTGGGCGAGGAGTCCGGACGCGCAGAGTCCGGTCAAGAGCAGCCCCATGCATAGTGCTTTCATCCTTAGCCTCCGAAAGCCCGGCATCTCCGCGGGCGATCCACAGTGTATAGAGCCGGGCCTTCCGATACTGCCTGGAAAGATTCCGATACTGGTCAAATTCTGATCCTCGCTCCGGGCGGCGCGTGAAAGACCCGCCGGAGGCTTTGTCGTCTTTTGGCCACCTCCTGTGTTTTCGCGGGTGGCCCGAAGGAGCGGGCCACGGCGACAATCTGCTGGCCCCAATGCATCAACATCCGAGGAGGCGCCCTGGGCGTCGCGTTGAAAGTCGTCAAAGCCATGGGCTGGGAACATTGCCTCAGCCTGTCCAACCCGCGCCTGCGCCTCCTGTTGACCTTGGACGTGGGGCCGCGGGTGATCTTTTGCGGCGCGCCGGACGGCGCGAATCTGCTGAAGGTCTTCCCCGGCGAACTCGGGCTGCGCGGGGGCGCGGCGTGGCGCCTGTACGGCGGTCACCGCTTTTGGGTCTGCCCCGAGACAAAGCCCTATCCCCCCGACAACCTGCCCGTGCGCTGGGAGCCATTGCCCCTGGGCGCGCGGCTCATCCAGCCCCAGGAGAAGGGCGTGGCCTGGCGCAAAATCCTCGAGATACGGATGCATCCGCGCCTCGGCAAAGTCCTGCTCCGCCACCGATTGGTCAACGCCGGCCTGCGGCCCCTGCGCATCGCGCCCTGGGCGCTGACCGTCCTGCCCGGCGGGGGCGACGCTTACTTCCCGCTGCCGCGCCGGGGGCGCTTTCCGGCGAAGGTGAATCCCTCCGGCCCCCTGGTCCTGTGGCCCTACACGGACCTAGGCGACCAACGCTGGCGCTTCGGCAAACGGCACCTGTTCCTGCGCGTACCCAAAGGCGCGGCCAAGGCCCAAAAACTGGGGGCCTGCGTCCCGGACGGATGGGTGGCCTATCACAGGGACGGGATCCGCTTCAAAATCTCTTTCCGGCCCTCGCCGCATCAGGGGGACACTGATTTCGGCTCCCATGTCGAATTATTCACCCAAAACGGCATGGTAGAATTGGAGACCCTGGGGGAAATGAAAGCGGTGGCCCCAGGGAAAGAGCTGGTGCACGAGGAGGAATGGCAGGTGGGCGCTTCCAAGGCCATTCCAAAGAACTAGGGGATCTTACTTCCACATGGCAAAATCAAGACCGCGCATATTTCCGGGCTTCCTGTTCATCCTCTTTGCGCTGCCCCTTCTCGGCCGGACCGCCACGGTGAGCTATACCGTGGACAGCGCCACGGACTTCAGCAATCCGGAACGGGGCTGGTATGTGACCATGTATTATTACGGACCGGGCATCGGCCAGAACGAAAACCTCAATGAATCCAACTGGCAGGGCCTGGTCAACAACACCCACAACAATTACAGCGGCGACGATAACCAGACCCTGATCAAGCGCATCTACGACCTGGGGGGCATCTACGGCGGCACCGACTACGCCACCTCCGGCCAGCCTTTGGACGCCAGCTTCCTCAACGACCTGACCAATGACCTCAGCACCGCCCGCGGCATGGGGGTCAAGCTCATCCTCCGCTTCGATTACAACGAGGGGGTCAACGACGGCACCAACGGCAACAAGGGCGGCCAGGACGCGAGCTTGAGCGTCATCGAGGGGCACATCGGCCAGATCTTCCCCATCCTGGCCGCCAACGAGGACGTGATCGCCTACATCGAGGCCGGCTTCATCGGGCAGTGGGGCGAATGGCACGATTCCACCAACGGACTGTGCGACGCCAGCAACAACAACAGCGTCCCCGCCGAAACCACCATTTTGAACGACGAACTCGCAGCCCTGCCCAGCGACCGCATGATCGCGGTGCGCTACCCGGGCTACACGGTGGAGATGTACAACACCCTGCCGGTGACGCCTGCCCAGGCGAACATCACCGCGGCCAACGCCTTCAACGGCAGCAACTATTCCCGCCTGGGGACGCACGACGACTGCTTCGAGGTCGACCAATACGACGGCGGCACCTACGCCAAGGGCACGAACCTGGGCTGGTCCGTGCCCCAGTTCAAGAGCTTCCTGGCGCAGCAGAACTATTCGGTGGCCGAGGGCGGGGAGAGCTGCGGGACCTCCACCTACTCGACCTGCGCGAACTCCGTGGCGGACCTCACCAGCGAGCACTGGAGCGCGATGCACTGCGAATACGACCCGGCCGACCTGCAGGAATGGACCAACAACGGCTGCATCGACACCATCGACCTGGGGCTGGGCTACCGCTACAGCCTGACGCAGTCGACGCTTCCCTCCTCGGTCAGCGTGGGAAGCGCCCTGGACTTGAGCTTCCAGGTCGTGAACAACGGCTGGGCCAACTGCTACAACCAGCGCGGCATGGAGGTGGTCCTGCGGCCCAGCGGCGACAGCGGTTTCACGGGGGCCTGGGCCATCCCCGTGTCCGAAAGCGCGGCCGACAACAGCGACCCCCGTTTCTGGCAGCCCGGGCAGACCTACACCGTCAGCGTCAGCGTGAACGTGCCGGGATCCCTGGTGCCCGGAAACTACAGCGTGCTGCTGAACCTGCCCGACGGGCACGCTAGCCTCTACAACAGCGCCCTCAAACCGGCCGCATACGTCAACTACGCGCTGCGCCTGGCGGACGCAGGGGTGTGGGAGCCGACGGACGGCTACAACAACCTCAACCAGACCATCGCCGCGGTCGCCTGCTCCGCCTGCACGCCCACCTACACCCCCACCCCTATTCCTTCCGCCACGCCGGCGGAATCCAATTCCATCGCGGCCACGGCGCCGCTGCCGGACCCCAATCCCACGGCCTTGAAGGCCCAATTGGCCGGATGGGCGGATTCCGTGGTGGCGAAAATCTACTCCGGCGCCATGATCCACGTTGCCACGGTCAGCATCGGGGCCTCCCAAGCGGGCTGGGTGGCCCTGCCCCTGCCCGCGGATTTCCTGAAAAACGCCGCCAACGGGGTGTATTACTATCGCATCGTGGAAATCCAAGGCTCCCAAGATTCGAAACCCATGGGCGGAAAATTCATGATCATCCGTTAGGCAATGGTTCCGGCCTTTGTATGAGTCTCCGTTCTCACTAGAAATGGCGGATTTTGGTCGTTTTATAAGGAGTAATCATCAGGGCATGCATTAATATAGGTGGATCCGATAAACCATGAAAATCAATTTCACAGTGCGAAATATATGAAGCGCATTCTCGCAATCGTTATTTTCCTCGTTTTTGGCGTCTTTCCGGCCGCTATTCATGCCGGCACGGTGAACTATACCGTCGACGGCACCACGGACTTCAGCAATCCGGAGCGGGGTTGGTACGTCACGATGTATTGCTACGGCAACGGCATTTCCCAGAACAACAACTTCAGCAACGCCAATTGGCAGGGCCAGGTCACGGGCTCCGGGAACGTGACCGGCGACACCAACCAGGTCGTGGTCAAACGCATCTATGACCTGGGCGGCATCTACGGCGGCACCGATTACGCCACCTCCGGCCAGCCCATCGACGCCACCTGGCTCAACAACCTGACCAACGACCTGAACACGGCCCGCAGCCTGGGCGTCAAACTCATCCTGCGCTTCGACTACAACGAGGGCGTCGGCACCGGCAACAGCGGAAACAGCGGCGGCCAGGACGCGAGCTTAAGCGTCATCCAGGGGCACATCGGACAGATCTTCCCCATCCTGGCCGCCAACGAGGACGTGATCGCCTACATCGAGGCCGGCTTCATCGGGCAGTGGGGCGAGTGGCACGACTCCACCAACGGCCTGACCAACTCCGGAAACACCAATTCCACCAGCTCCGAAGGCAGCGTCCTGAGCGACGAGCTGGCGGACCTGCCCAGCGACCGCATGATCGCGGTGCGCTACCCCGGCTACACGGTCGAGCTGTACAACACCCTGCCGGTGAGCCCGGCCGGGGCGAACATCACCGTGGCCAACGCCTTCAACGGCAGCGACTATTCCCGCCTGGGCACCCACGACGACTGCTTCGAGTCGGACCAGTACGATTCCGGGACCTACGAGAAGGGGTCGAACCTGGGCTGGTCCGTGGCCCAGTTCAAGAGCTTCCTGGACCAGCAGAATTATTCGGTGCAGGAGGGCGGCGAGACCTGCGGCGTCGATTCCGGCAACGTTTATTCCCCCTGCGCCAATTCCGTCACGGACCTGACCAACGAGCACTGGAGCGCGATGCACTGCGAGTGGGATCCCTCCAACATCGACGAATGGAAGAGCGGCGGATGCCTCCCCACGATCAACACCGGCCTCGGTTACCGCTACGCCCTGACCCAGTCCGTGGTGCCGGCCTCGGTCAACACCGGCGCCACCCTCAACCTCAGCCTGACGGTCGAAAACAACGGCTGGGCCAACTGCTACAACCAGCGCGGCATGGAGGTGATCCTGCGGCCCCTGGGCGACAGCGGCTTCACCGGCGCCGTAGCCATCCCGGTGGCGGAAAACACGGCCAACAACACGGACCCGCGCTTCTGGCAGCCCGGGCACAGCTACACGGCAAGCATCAGCGTGACGGTGCCCCTGAGCGTCGCGGCGGGCTCCTACGACGTCCTGTTGAACCTGCCCGACGGGCACTCCAGCCTCTACAACAGCGCCTCCAACCCGGCCGCCTACATCAACTACGCCCTGCGCCTGGCGGACACGGGGGTCTGGGAGTCCGCGGACGGCTACAACAACCTCAGCCAGACCCTCAGCGTGGTCACTTGCGCGGGCTGCACGCCCACCCTGACGCCCACCGTCAGCGCCACCCCCACCGCCACCACGGTGCCTCCCTGCAGCTCCTCGCCCAGCCTGGTCGGGACCGCGGTCATCTCCCAGACCGGCACCGAGGCGACGAGCTGGACCGTGGCCTACACCGCCGGGTCGGGCAGCGACACCATGCTGGTGGCCAACGTCGAACTGTTCAACGCGACGGGCGCCAAGGTCGGCTCCATCAGCTACAACGGCACGCCCCTGCTCAAGGCGGTGGCCGCGGCCAGCGACACCGGTGGGCCGGGCGGCACGGACATGGAGACCTGGTACCTGATGAGCCCGTCCACGAGCGCGGGCGCGGGCCTGGTGATCCTCCCGGCCGCGGGAGCATACGCGGACTATGAGGTGGCGGTCATGACCTTCAGCGGGACGGCCGGCATCGGGACGAGCATCGCGCAGGACGCGATCAACAACGTCTCCACCTATTCCACCTCCATCACGCCGTCGGGGAACAACAGCCTGCTGGAGAGCTTCCTGGAGAACGGGGGGCAGACCGTGTCCAGCGGAACGCCGGCGCTGACGACGATCTACAGCGACAGCACCTATGACGCCCAGGCCATCCTGGGGACCACCAGCGCGGGTCCGGCGACCGGCGGCGGCCCCTACGGCCTGACCTACAACTTCGGCGGGGCCGTGAACCCGGGCGCGCTGCAGTTGGTGGAAATCCTGGGGGCTTCTTGCGGCAGCCCCACGGACACCCCCCAGCAGTCCCCGACGGAAAGCCCCAGCCAGAGCCCCAGCCTGACGGCCACGCGCAGCGCGACGGCGACGGCCACGATCTCGCCGTCGGCGACGCCGAGCCCCAGCCCCAGCGTGAGCCGCAGCGCCACGCCCAGCCGGACCGCGTCCCTTTCGCCGACTTTGTCCCCGAGCCGGACCATGAGCGGCACGGCCAGCGCGACCGCCAGCGAAAGTCCGAGCGAAACCCTCACGCCCTTCCTCAGCCCGACGCCGAGCTCCTCGGCCACGCCGAAGCTCAGCGCCACGGACAGCCCGACGCCGACCCCGTCGCCCAGCCAATCCCCCAGCGCGACGGCCTCGGCCAGCGCCAGCCCGAGCCCCTCCGGGACCCCGACACCGAGCGCCACCGGCTCCCCGAGCGCGAGCGCCACGGCCAGCCCCTATGAAAGCCCCACCTCGAGCTTCACCCCGACGCCGTACTTCAGCCCCACCGCGAGCCCGACCCCCACCAGCTCCGCCAGCGTTTCCCCGAGCGCGAGCCCCAGCGCCACGCCCAGCGTCAGTCCAAGCCGAAGCCCGAGCCCCAGCGCCACCCCCCCCTTCAGCCCCACGCCTACGGCGTCCGTGACCTTGACCGCCACGGAATCCGCCACGGCCGCGCCCCAGGCGCCGGGCCAGGGCCCCAACGCAATCCTCGCCACGGCATCCGTGCCCGACCCAAATCCGGTCGCCTTAAAGGTCCTTTTGGCCGGCGATGCGGACTCCGTGACCATGGAAATCTACACCACGGCCCTGGTCCGGGTGGGCACGGGCAGCATCGGTGCCTCGCAAGCGGGCTGGGTCAACCTGCCCCTGCCCTACGCCTTTGTGGCCAGGGCGGCCAATGGCCTCTACTATTACCGTATCATCAGCCGACGTGGCTCCAGCGGGTCCAAACCCGCGGTCGGCAAATTTCTGATCCTGCATTAGCATTGAAAGTATTTTGTTAAACTTTATGTTTTGCTAAAACAATCGATTTTGTTCGGACAATAAGGAGTATCTCCTGAACCAGGAATTATACTTTTAATCACCGACACAAATGGAAATTGTATTTTACATGGCGAAATATATGAAACTCTTGTTTTACTCCTCCCTTCTCTTGTTTTTGACGCTCCCGGCCTTGGGCCGCGCGGGCACGGTCAGCTATACCGTGGACTCGAGCACGGACTTCACCAATCCCGAGCGCGGCTGGTACGTCACTATGTACAATTATGGGAACGGTATTTCGCAGAACAATAATTTGAACGACGCAAGCTGGCAGGGCCAGGTCACGGGCAGCGGCAACGCCACCGGGGACACCCACCAGGTGGTGGTCAAGCGCATCTACGACCTGGGCGGCATCTACGGCGGCACCGATTACGCCACCTCAGGCCAGCCCATCGACAGCACCTGGCTCAACAACCTGACCAACGACCTGAACACCGCCCGCAGCCTGGGCATCAAGCTCATCATCCGTTTCGACTACAACGAAGGGTCCGGCACCGGCAACAGCGGCAACAGCGGCGGCCAGGACGCGTCCTTGAGCGTCATCCAGGGCCACATCTCCCAGATCTTCCCCATCCTGGCGGCCAACGAGGACGTGATCGCCTACATCGAAGCCGGCTTCATCGGGCAATGGGGCGAGTGGCACGACTCCACCAACGGCCTGAACGACTCGACCAACAGCAATTCCACCAGCGCGATGACCACCATTCTGGACCAAGAGCTCGCGGACCTGCCCACCGACCGCATGATCGCGGTGCGCTACCCGGGCTACAGCCTGGAGATCTTCAACACCACCACGCCCATCAGCGCCGCCAACGCCTTCAACGGAAGCAACTATTCCCGCGTCGGCACCCACGACGACTGCTTCGAGTCCGACCAATATGACGGCGGCACCTACGCCAAAGGCACCAACCTGGGCTGGTCCGTGTCGCAGTTCAAGTCCTTCCTCGCCGCGCAGAATTATTCGGTGGCCGAAGGCGGCGAGACCTGCGGGACCTCCGGCTATTCGACCTGCTCCAACTCCGTGGCGGACCTGCAGAGCGAGCATTGGAGCGCGATGCACTGCGAGTGGGATCCCTCCAACATATCGGAGTGGTCCAGCGGCGGCTGCCTCAGCCAGATCGACCTCGACCTGGGCTACCGTTACGCGCTGACCCAGTCCACGGTGCCGGCTTCGGTCAACGCCGGGGCGGTCCTGAACCTGAGTTTCGTCGTGGAGAACAACGGCTGGGCCAACTGCTACAACCAGCGCCCCATGGAGGTGATCCTGCGGCCCACCGCCGACAGCGGTTTCACCGGCGCCATCGCCATCCCGGTGACCGAAAGCACCGCCAACAACACGGACCCACGCTTCTGGCAGCCCGGCCAGAGCTACACGGTCAACGTCAGCGTCACCCTGCCGGGATCGGTCACCGCGGGCAATTACACTGTCTTGCTGAACCTTCCCGACGGGCATTCCAGCCTCTACAACAGCGCGTCCAACCCGGCCGCCTACATCAACTACGCCATGCGCCTGGCCGACAGCGGGGTCTGGGAGTCCGGCGACGGATACAACAACCTCAGCCAGACCCTCAGCGTGGTCAACTGCGCCGGCTGCACGGCCACCCCCACGCCCACCAACACCGCCACCCCGGCACCGGGCACGGGCACGGACATCAGCATCGACTTCGTCGGAGGCAGCACCAACGGCGACCCCACCAACATGGCCGCGGCCACCGACGCCGGGGTGGTCTCCCTGCCCGAGTGGAACAACGCCAGCGGCGCCAGCGGAAGCATCGCCAACCTGATGGACAACAGCGGCGGCTCCACCAGCTCCACCCTGAGCTACAGCGCCGGCAACGCCATCTGGAGCCTCCCCATCACGTATTCCGCCGGGAACTACGACATGATGGGCGGCTACATCGACGCCTCCTCCGGCGCCAGCACCACCGTCACCATCAATTCCCTGCCCAGCCGCATCACGGCCAACGGCTATTCGGTCTACGTGTACTTCGACGGCGACAACTCCGGCGCGGCCCGGACCGGCAACTACACGATCGGATCCACCACGATTTCCGGCACCGACGCGGCGAACACCAATTTTTCCGGAACCTTCACCCAGGCCTCGGGCGGCTCCAACGGAAATTACGTGCTCTTCACCAACCAGAGCGGTTCCAGCTTCACCCTGACCGCCTCCGTGGGCGCGAGCACGGATGCCTATCCCCGCGCGCCCATCAACGGCATCCAGATCGTGGCCAACCCCCCCTCGGGGAGCCCCACGCAGACGCCGATCCCCGGGACCTCGACCCCCACCCCGACCTGGACCGCCACCGGCGGCGGGCCGACCAACACCCCGTCCCCTGAGCCTTCGCCCACCAGCGGCTCCGGAGGCTGCATCGTGCCCAGTCCCGTCAGCGGCAGCGAGTGGAACGGGAACAACGGCGGAACCAACAGCTTCACCTTCTCCGTCAGCGGTCCCGCCAGCCTGCCCAGCAATCCGCTGCTGCTCGTGCGGGTGTACATCGGCGACGGGGCGCCCTCGGGCCTGCTTTCCAGCGTCACCTACGGGACCAAGGGCCTGACCAAATGGGCCCCGGGCATCAACCAGATCGCCACGGGCGGAAGCACCGCGAACACCGATTTCGAGACCTGGTACGCCACCGGCAGCGGCATCCCGTTGGGAAACCAGACCCTGACGGTCGCCTGGACCAGCGGCGCATACTACGACCCCATCTGGATGTCCGCCGAGTTCTTCTCCGACGCGAACCAATCCACGCCCCTGGGCGCGGCGAACTCCGGGGCCGTGCAGAGCGGAGGAACCGGCTACACCAGCACCCTCAGCACCACGGCCGCGGACAGCCTGGTCTCCAGCGTGCTCTGCGACGGAGAAGACGGCTCCTGCCCCAGCGTCAACAACAACGCCAACACCGAATTCTCAGCCTGCGGCGCGGACGATATCTGGGGCGCGGACAAGGCCCAGCCCAGCTCCGGCACCGCCACATCCATCACCTGGACGCTCGGGACCAATTCCGACTACTGGACCGGGGAAAACGTCGAGATCCTGGCGGCCCCCTGCGCCGCCACCAGCCCGACGGACACCGGGACCTTCACCAGGACCTCCACGGCAACGCCCTCGCCCGCGAGCACGCTGACCGCGTCTCCGACCAAGACCGACACCCTCTCGCCCACCAAAACCTTCACCGCGATGTCCACGTCCACCGCGACCCCGAGCGCCAGCTCCACCCAGACGCCTGCCGCCACGTCCTCGCCCACGAAAACCCTCACGGTCAGCCCCTCAGCGAGCTCCACCGCATCCCCGACCAGGACAGGGACCGCCTCGCCGAGCGCCAGCCCGACCTTCACCGCGCAGTCCACGGGCTCGGCGACGGACACCCTCACTGCCACGGTCTCGCCGACCGAGAGCCGCACCGCGTCGCCGACCAGGACTTCCACGGCCTCGCCCACGGAATCCTCCACTCCGTCGCCTTCCAAAACCCTCACCGCGTCCCCGACCTTGAGCTGGACGGTGTCCCCGACCCGGACCCTCACGGCCAGCCCCAGCTTCACCGAGCAGTCCACGGGCTCGGTCACGGACAGCCCCACGGTCACGCTCTCACAGACCCCGAGCCGCACGCCCTCGCGGACCGAGACCCTCACCGTCTCACCCACGCAATCCTTCACTCCATCGCCTTCCAAAACCTTGACGGCATCCCCGACTTTGACGTCCACGCTGTCCCCCACCAGGACCCTCACGGCCAGCCCCAGCTTCACCGAGCAATCCACGGGTTCGGTCACGGACAGCCCCACGGTCACGCCCTCGCAGACCCAGAGCCGCACGCCCTCGCGGACCGAGACCCTCACCATCTCACCCACGCAATCCTTCACCCCGTCGCCTTCCAAAACGGCCACGGCGTCCCCGACATTGACGTCCACGCTGTCCGCCACCAGGACCGCCACGGCGAGCCCGACCTTCACCGAACAGTCCACGGGCTCGGTCACGGACAGCCCCACAGTCACGCTCTCCCGGACCGGAAGCCCCACGGCCTCGCCGACCCTCAGCGGCACGAAATCCAGTACCGGCACCGCGACCGCGTCCCCGTCCGAAAGCCCCACCGAATCCGCGAGCGGAACCGTCAGCGCCTCCCCCAGCCCCACGACCAGCCCCGACCAGAGCCCCACCGTGAGCGCGACCCTCTCGCCCAGCCCCAGCGCCTCCCCAAGCTTCACCCTGACCCCGGACCAAAGCCCCACCGTGAGCTCAACCCTCTCGCCCAGCCCCAGCGCGTCCCCGAGCTTCACCCTGACCCCGGACCAGAGTCCGACCTTGACCGCGACCCCGTCGCCCAGCTCCAGCGCCTCCCAAACACCCAGCGCCACGGGAAGCGCCACTCAAAGCCCGACCGAGACGACGACGGTGTCAGCCAGCGTGACCGCATCCCGCACACCCAGCCCCACGGCCAGCGCAAGCAGCAGCCCGCGGCCGACATCCACAAAAACGGGCACGCCCACCCCAAGCTTCAGCCCGACCCGGACCGCCTCCGCCACGCCGGGGGCCAGCCCCACCCCTTCCCCCACCGCGACCAGGGCGGCGACTCCCCTGCCCACCGCGGTCTCCGGAAGCGGTCCCAACAGGATCCTGGCCACGGCCCCGGTGCCGAACCCGAATCCGACGGCGCTGAAGGTGGAGCTGGAAAGCGACGTCGACTCGGTGGTGGCTGAAATCTACTCCATGGCCCTGGTCCGCGTGGCCACGGTGACGGCGGGCCCCTCCGAGGCGGGATGGATCACCCTGCCTCTGCCCGCGGACTTCGTATCGGGCGCTGCAAATGGCCTGTACTACTACCGCGTCATAGGCGTCCGCGGTTCGAATCAGTCAAAACAAGCCACCGGAAGGTTTTTAATACTGCATTAAGCGTTTCCAGGGACTCCTTGGCGGAAAACAGCAGATTTTTGTCGGACAGCAAGGAGCATTTGACCCAGAAGTCCGAAAAATAGGACATTGGACGCCTGCGGCGCCGTTGCACGGGTCTTATGCCCGTGCTAGCCTGATGGGTGGGCGCGCCTTCCCGACGGTCAAAAAAACGGGAAAATCCTGAAAAAACCTTTAAGGACAGTGGTGAAACGACGTTTCGTGCTCGCCCTACTGATGCTGCTCCCCTGCGGCCGCGCCGCCGCCGGCGCTTTCCCTTTGGACACTTATGCCGTTTACGACGACCAGTCCAGCGACCCCAATGATATAGGCCATCTGTACCTCTATACCGGCAATTATGCCTCCACCAGCTACCAGGTGAATTCGGTCAGCCTGCCCAACACCAACATCAACACCGGCGGTGTGGTCGCGTCCGGGGCGGCCATCGGACCCTACCAACCGGCCATGAACATCGGCCCCTTCAGCGAAAGCTACTTCCAGATCAGCTCCAGCAACCCGATGAACGGGGTCATCGAGGACCCCCTGTTCATCGACGGCAACGACCAGGACAGCTTCATCAACGCCGCCGATACCAACACCTATGTCGGAACGGTCTTCATGACCTGGATGCGTTCCTGCTCCGGCTGCGGCAACAACGATTTCGGCGATGACCTGGCCGTGATCAATTCCGGGGCCACGGCCATCACTGCCGCGGTGCGGGAATGGACCGGCACGCCTCCCGCGGGATCCTGGAGCGCGGTGCCCCTGGTGACTTCCCCCTCCATCCCCGCGGGCGGCGTATGGATGTGGAGCCCCGACACCGCCACCAATGGCAGCCCCCTCAACGAGTCCGGCGGCACCACCGCGGCCGAGGCCGGGAACTACCAGGTGCAATTGAGCGGCGGGTCGGGCCTGTGCTATTTCGGAGACGACTTCACGGACTACCAGGGCTCGGGCAGCAACCGCAACGACCTGGCCCACATGATGCCTGACATGAACACGGGCCGGGAGGTGGGCACGGACCTGGTGGGCCCCAACGACTGGCACAACGACGGCTGCGGCACCCCCAACGACGCCGACATGATCATCACCAACCAGGACCCGGTCAACACGGCCAATTTCACCATCCAGCGCCTTGTGACCAACACCGCCGGCGCGCAGTGGCCGGTTTCCGCGCTCGTCCCGGACAACAACTGGGTGAACACCGACGTGGTGAACCAGACCCTGGCGCCCAACGCCAGCTTCTTCTGGAACAACGACAGCGCGGCTCCCCTGCGCAAGTGGTCCACGTTCTTCCAGGTGATCTCCAACAACGGGGTCCTGCTCAACGCCTGGGGAGGCGCGCAGCCCCTCATCAACGCCTTCGACGGCGGCGGCTACATGGACTCCGCGGACCAGCAGGCCCCCTGGGGCGGCCTGTTCAAGTGGGGCATGGGCAACGGCTCCGGCACCGGGGCGAGCGCCCCCGAGGTCTTCTACGCCATCGCGCCCACGAACAACACCTCCGTCACCTTCAACACGACCTCGGGGACCCTGACGACGCCCCTGAGCACCCAGACCAACACCTCCGGCGGGCCCGCGGGCCTGCGTTACGTGCTCAACGACACGGCCTGCCCCGACGATTATTTCGCGTCCGCCACCTCGACGCAGAACTTTTACGCCTTCGTGGTGAGCCAGGCGCTCAGCAACCCCAGCGGCGGCGGCGAACAGGCCTATTCCATTCCGCCCCCGAACCTCACCCAATTGATCGTCAGCAAGACCGCCAGCCCCTCCACGGCCGATGTCGGGGGGACCGTGACCTACAGCCTGGTGGCGACCAACTACTCCAAAAGCACCATGACCAACACCCGCGTCTGGGACACCCTGCCCACCAACCTTCCGGCCACCTTCTCCCTGAGCTCCTACTCGGTCGCGGGCGCGGGCGGGGTCACGGAGACCAACCCCTCCACGGGCTACTACCTCTGGACCATCGGCAGCATGGCCGCGGGCCAGACCGTCACGATCACCGTGAACACCACGGTGCAGCCGGGGGCGCTCAACGGCGAGGTGGTCCCCAACTACGCCATGGGCGACAACAGCACGGACCAGCCCTTCACGTCCCAGAACGCGCCGGTGACCATCGTCATCCCGGGCCTGAACCTGCAGAAGCTGGTCAGCCCATCCACGGCCTCGCCGGGGGACACCGTCACCTACACCCTCAATTACCTCAACGACTGCGCGGCCCCCAGCTCCCCTCCGGACCTGACCCTGACCGTCGAGGCCAACGGCGCCTTTTCCCCGCCTAACATCACGAACATCCAATACAACTTCAACCTGACCAACAACGGCAGCACATCGGTCAACCTCAACCAGGTGCAGATCGTGTACTGGTTCAACGACCCGGGCATGACCTCAGCGAACATCACCCCCACGGACTATTACGGCGGCAACGCCACGCCCTTTGTCGCGGGCTGGAGCGCGCCCACCTGGACCGCCGCGATCACTGGCGTCACGCCCATCACCCGGCCCGACGGGCTCGACGCGGATCTGGAGATCGCCTGGTCCACCAGCTCCGCGGAGGTCCTTCCGGCGGGCGTCACGGACGGCCCCATCCAACTGGACCTCTACCTCCCCAGCCCTCCGCCCTATTTCTCGATAACGAACCAGTACAGCTACCAGCCGAGCACGAGCTTCGTGAGCGACATCCATTTCGCCGTGTACTACGCCGGCCAACTGGTCGCCGGTTGCGCGCCCTCTAACTGGGTGACCGTCTACGACACGATCCCCGCGTCCATCACCTATGCGGGAAGCAGCCCCTCCGGGACCGTCTCCGGGGGCATGGTCAGCTGGTTCGATCCCTGCATCCAATGCCAGGCCACGCAGGAATACCAATGGTGGGGCACGGTCAACGCGGGCGCCGGCTGCAGCATCAGCGACCAGGCCGATTTCACCTCCAACACCATCGTGGGCGTGTCCAACCTCGTGACCGTGGTCGTGCCCCGCGGCACCGCCACCCCGACCCCCACGGCCACCCCCTCGGCGACCATGAGCTCCACCAAGACCGCGACGGACACGCCCAGCGTGACCCTGAGCTCCACCCCCTCGGCCACCTTGAGCTCCAGCAAAACCGCGACAGACACGGAAAGCTCGACCCCCAGCTCCACGCTCCCCGGCACCCTGACCGACAGCCCGACGGCGACCCCGACGCCCACGCAAACCCTGACGGACACCCAGTCCCAGACGCTGACCTCGACGCCCACCTGGTCCGACACGCCCACCGCGACCGCGACGCCCACGAACACCCTCACGGACACCCAGTCCCAGACCCTGACCTCGACGCCCACCTGGTCCGACACTCCGACCTCGACCGCGACCCCCACGCAAACGCTCACGGACACCGAATCCCAGACCCTGACCGCCACCCCCACCCGGTCGGACACGCCCACGGACAGCCCCACGGATACCCCGTCCCTAACCCTGACCGAAACCGCGACCTGGACCGCAACGGCCACCCCCACGGCGACGCCCTCCGACACCGCCACCTTCACGGCGTCGCCGACCTGCACCGCCACCTCCAGCTTCACCGACAGCCCGACCATCACGCAGACCCCCGTGCCCGCGCCGGTGCAGCTCACCGTCACCCTCTTCAATTCCGCCGGCGAAGTGGTCAGGGTCCTGTACCAGGGAGGGGCCCAATCCGTCCCTTCCGGTTTGAGCCTGAGCAGCCCCCTGCTGGTCGAAGGGACTTCCCTCCAGCTGCAGCTCGGCACCCTGCTGCCCGACGGCCAGAATTCGCTGTCCTGGACCGGCCTCAACGCGGACGGGCAGATGGTCGCCGGCGGCATGTACACCTTCCAGACGAAATATTCCAACACCTTCGGCCAGGTCACGACCTACACCCAGAGCGTGCAGGTCGTCGACGCCTCGGCGGGACAGGGCGTGAACATCTTCAACAGCGCCGGCGAGCTCGTCTGGTGGAGCGCCCTGCCCCAGACGGGCGTGGGAACGGGCGCCATCACCCTCAGTTCGACGAGGCTTGCGCTGGCATACAACCCCGCCACGGGCAAGCTCACCAACCAGCTGGTCATCACCCTGCAGGGCGGCGCATCGGTGACCTGGGACGGCCTGTCCACGCAGGGCACGCCGGTCCAGTCCGGTTCCTACACCGTGCAGGTCATCAGCGGCGCGGATATGGGCGTGACGACCAAGACCCTGGTGCTGCTGGCCACGGGGCAGGGGCTTCCCTCCGCCGCGATGACCGTCGCCCCCAACCCCCTGCGTCCGGGCCAGCCCCTGACGGTGGCCTACACGCCCTACCCGGGATGCCAGGGCGTGTGCGAGGTGTACACGCTGACGGGCAGGCTGGCCACCCTGGGCACGGATCCGGACGGAAGCGGCACGATCACCCTGAACCCCTCCGGCCTGGCGCCCGGGATCTATTTCCTGGAATTCCGCCAGCAGTCTAGCGGTTCCGTGGCGGCGCGAAGCGTGGCCAAGATCGCCGTCGTTCCATGAGGCCCGCCATGACCCTCCGGGGCCCCCGTGGGCGCTGACGCGGCGCGCGATCCCGGCCTCAGGGCCGTGGGTTCGGCCTTCTCCCTCCCCGGGGACTTTCTTGAAGGCGGCCCGTACGGCAGCGGGCACATCAACGACACCTACGTGGCGGCTTACGGCCAGGCCGGGACCCGGGTGCGCTACATCCACCAGCGCATCAACCAGGGCGTCTTCCGGGACGTCCCGGGACTGATGGACAACATCCGCCGCGTGGCGGAACACCAGTGCGCGCGCCTGGAGCGCGTCCATCCTGGGGATCTCAGCCGGCGGGTGCTGCGGCCCCTCCCCGCCGCGGACGGGCGCCGTTTTTTCACGGACCCCTCCGGCGCCTGCTGGCGCACCTACTATTTCATCGAAGGCGCCAAAACCTACGACGTCATCGAGAGCGACGGCCAGGCCTACGCGGCCGCCCGGGCCTTCGGCGCCTTCCAAGGGGCCCTGGCGGACCTCCCCGGGGCGCGCCTGCGGGAGACCATCCCGCACTTCCACGACAGCCCCCGGCGTTTCCAGACCCTGGAAGAGGCGCTGGCTTCCGACAAGGCGGGCCGGGCCGCGGGCTGCGCCCGGGAAACGGATTTCGCCCTGGCCCAAAAAGGGAAGGTCGGAAGGCTGCTGGAGCTTTCCACCGCGGGCCTGCTGCCTGAACGCGTCACCCACAACGACACCAAGCTGAACAACGTGCTCCTGGACGACGCCACGGGCGAGGGGGTCTGCGTCATCGACCTGGACACCGTGATGCCGGGCCTGGCGGCCTACGACTTCGGGGACATGGTCCGGACCGCGACCATGCCCGTGGCCGAGGACGAACGCGACCTGGGCAAGGTCGTGGTCCAGTGGGGCAAATTCGAGGCCATCGCCCGCGGTTACCTTTCCAGCGCCGGCGCCTTTTTGAACCGCCACGAAAAGGAGACCCTGGCCTTCGCCGGCTGGCTCATGACCTTCGAGGTGGGCATCCGTTTCCTGGCCGACCACCTCCAGGGCGACCGGTACTTCAAGGTCCGCCGGGAAAACCACAACCTGGACCGCGCGCGGACCCAGTTCGCCCTGGCCCAGGACATCGAACGCAAGCTCGGCAAGATGTCGGCGTTCATCGCGGAAATCGGCCCACACTCTTAGAACCCGATGGCCTCCCTGCTCCAAGTCGTCCCCAAAGCCCCGCCTCCCCTCGATCCCGGCTTCCGCCCCGCCTACCTGGGGAACCGGAATTTCGAGGCGGCCTGCGCGCGGTCCGGGGCGGCCGTGCCGCTCGCCTTCGCGCTGGAGGCCGCCGCCGGCGCGGTGACGCGCTTCGAAACCCTGGCTTTCCCCGAAAAACACCCGCTCAGCGCCGAAAACCTAGCCTACGCCGAGCGCGTCGTGAAATTCCTGCTGTGGTCGCGCGGCGGCTGGAAGCTGAGCGTGGCCGGCCCGAAATCCGTGGCGCTGCACCTTGCCCGCGCCTATTCCGCGCGCGGGAGCCGCTCCTTCGACGCCAAATTCATGGCCGGGGTCTACGAAAAGAAGGCCTTCGTGGTGCGGCGCCTCCCCCTGGCGGCCCTGCCGAGGCCCAAGGAAAACTCCAAAGCCGTGGGCCGCCACCTGGACGGATGCCGCATCGGCTTCGACGCGGGAGGCTCGGACCGCAAGGTGGCCGCGGTCATCAACGGCGAGGAGGTCTTCTCCGCGGAGACCGTGTGGAACCCGAAGACCGAGGCTGACCCCCGCTACCACATCGAGGGGGTCAACGACAGCATCCGCCAGGCGGCCGCCCACCTGCCCCGCATCGACGCCATCGGGGTCAGCTCGGCCGGCGTCTACGTGGACGGACGCTGCATGGTGGCCAGCCTCTTCCGCAAGGTGCCGCCCCGGCTGTTCGAAAAGAGGATCAAGGACATCTACAAAAACCTTTCCCAGGCCTGGGGCGGGGTCCCGGTCGCGGTGGCGAACGACGGCGACGTCACGGCCCTGGCCGGCGCGATGAGCCTGGGCGAGCACTCGGTCCTGGGGCTGGCCATGGGCACCAGCCAGGCCGCCGGTTACGTGGACAAGCGCGGCTTCATCACCGGCTGGCTCAACGAACTCGCCTTCGCGCCCGTGGACTACCAGGACGCCGCCCCCCAGGACAAGGAATGGAGCAAGGACCGCGGCACCGGCGCCCTCTACTTCAGCCAGGACGCGGTCCTGCGCCTGGCCTCGGGCCTCGGCTTCCCCTTCAAGAAGGACGCCAGCCCGGCGGAAAAGCTGAAGGCGGTGCAGGACGAATTCAGGCGCCGGCCCGGGGGCCTGTCCAAGATCTACAAAACCATGGGTACATACCTGGCTTATGGGATCCTTCAGTACGCGCGCTTCTACGACATCAAACACGTGCTCCTGCTGGGCCGGGTGTGCAGCGGGAAGGGCGGGCCGATCATGCTCGAAACCGCGCGCGCGGTGATGGCCCTGGAGGACCCCAGGTCCGCCAAAAACATCCGCCTGCACCTGCCCGACGAAAGCACCCGGCGCCTCGGCCAGGCCGTGGTCGCCGCCTCCCTTCCCATGGTGAAACCGTGAAACTGTCCCAGGCCGGAGCCGACGTCTACCTGCCCGCGGGCGGCACCCTCGAGGCGGCGCTCGAACGCACCACCCTCCTGGGCGTGGCCGCCCACCAGGACGACCTTGAATGCATGGCCCTCTACCCCATCCTGAAGGGCTTCAGCGCACCCGGGGAGGCCTTCAGCGGGGTGGTCGTCACCAACGGCGCAGGCAGCTCGCGCACGGGCCCCTACAAAAACCACACGGACGCGGAAATGGCCGCCGTGCGCCGCTCGGAGCAGCGCAAAGCGGCCCTTCTCGGTGGATACGCCCTGCAGCTGCAGCTGGACCACCCCTCCAGCGCGGTCAAGGACCCGAAGGCGGACACGGCCATCGACGACCTCGAGGCCATCGTGAGGGCCGCCCGGCCCCGCGAGATATACACCCACAACCTGGCCGACAAGCACGACACCCATGTGGGCGTCGCGCTCAAGCTGGTGGCGGCCCTGCGCCGCCTCCCCCCGGCCCAACGCCCGCGCAGGCTGGTGGGTTGCGAGGTCTGGCGGGGCCTGGACTGGCTCAACGACGGGGACAAGGTGGTCATGGACGTGGACGGCCATGAGGACCTGAGCGACGCACTGATGGCCGTCTTCGACAGCCAGATCGCCGGCGGCAAGCGCTATGACCTGGCCGCCCGCGGGCGGCGCAAGGCCAACGCCACCTTTTTCGAGAGCCACGCCGCGGACACGCATGAAAACCTGATCTTCGGCATGGACCTGACGCCCCTCCTCCTGGACGACGGCCTGTCGCCCCAGGCCTTGTGCGGCCGCTACCTCGCCTCCTTCCGCGCCGAGGTGCTGGGACGCCTGGACCAGCTCACGGGCGGGGGGCCGGCATGAGCGCCGAAGTGATGCGCTCCGAAATCCTGGAGCAGCCCGCGCTCTGCGAGGGCCTGCTGCGCCGCGAAAGGGCCGGCCTGGCGCCGCTCCTGAAAAGCCTGGGGGCCAAACCACCCAAGGGCATCGTCCTGGCCGCCCGCGGCAGCTCCGACAACGCCGCGATCTACGGGCGCTACCTCCTGGAGCAGCTCACCGGCATACCGGTGTCCCTGGCCGCGCCCTCGCTGGTCACCCTGTATGGGGCCCGTCCCCGCTACAAGGACTACCTCGTCATCGGGGTCTCGCAGTCCGGGCAGGGGCCCGACGTGAACGCGGTCATGGCCCTGGCCAAGCGGCAGGGCGCCGCCACCCTGGGCATCACCAATGACCCGCGCTCAGGCCTTGCCGGGGCCAGCAGGCACCTGGTGGACCTGGGGGCCGGCCCGGAGCGGGCGGTCGCGGCCACCAAGACCTTCACCACGGAACTCGCCGCCCTGGCCCTTCTGGGGGTCTTGTGGAGGGGCGACAAGGCCTTGATCCGCGCCTTGGACGCGCTCCCCGCCCAGATGCAGGCGGTGCTGGCCGCAACCGAAGCGCCCACGCGCCGGACGGCCGGACGGCTCAAAACCCTGAGCTCCTGCGTGGTGCTGGGCCGCGGCTACCAGCTGGGGGTGGCCCAGGAAATCGGATTGAAAATGAAGGAATGCGCCGGCGTGCCGGCCCTGAGCTACAGCGTGGCCGACTTCGCCCACGGACCGGTGTCCCTGGCGCATCGCGGCTTCCCTGTTTTCTATGTCAGCGTCCCGGGCGCGCTCCAGTCCGAAAGCCTCCGCAGCACCAAGGATTTCCTGGAACGGGGCGCCCGGGTTTTCCATATGGGCATCCGGGACAAAGGCCTGGCTTCGCTAAAAAAGAGCCCCAAACTCGACCTCAGCATGCTGGCTGACGCGGACGTCGAGGAATGCCTGAGCCCCCTGCTCACGATCTTGCCCGGGCAATGGTTCGCGTACTACAATGCCTTGGCCAAGGGCCTCGATCCCGCCAAACCCCGGGGCCTGAAAAAAATCACCAAGACCAAATGAATCCGTACGGGATCATAAAATGTGACAAAAAACCGGTCTTGATTTTGACCGGAATATAGCGTTTTTCAGCAAGTCCCGGGCCGCAAAGTGCGATTAAATAAGGGTGGTTGAGAAGGCCCGAATTCCGCTTCAGGAAACCGTGAACCGCCACAAGTTGCTATTTTTTCTGGGTTCTCTCTGCCTGCTGACCGCCCATAGCCAGGCAGCGACTTGGTATGTCGCCACCCCCGGGGCCGGGCTCCAGAACGGCACCAGCCTGGCCAATGCCTGGCCCACCATCCAGGATTCGGTCAACTTCAGCGGCCCGGGCGAGCCCGCCCCGGGGGACACGGTCATGATCGAACCGGGTACCTACAACGAAAACGTCCAGGTCAATCTGTCGGGGACCCTCGCCGGCGGCAACGTCACGCTGATCGCGGCCAACGGCCCCGGCACGGTCTTCGTGGGCAACGGCGACACGTCCTACAGCGGCTCGGCCCGCTTCGAATTTTTCAGCCGGAATTACGTGACCATCGAGGACCTGGACGTCGCCGACACCAACAATGGCGCGTTCATGATCGAGGACAGCTGCGCCGGCATCAGCATCCTGAACAACAACATCCACCACATTTCCGGATCCAACGCCTTCGGCGTCGAGGCCAACACCTATGGCACCGGAAACGCCATCAGCGCGCTGACCGTGTCGGGAAACACCTTCTCCGATTTCAACAACTCCCAGGGCCAGTACCCGGCCAAGATCATCGCCCTGGAGGGTGTCGTGACCAACTCCGCGGTGGACAACAACACCCTCACCAGCTGCAACGCGTACTACAACGCCATCGACATCGACTGCGACGGCGGCGCCCCCAGCGGCATCACCGTGGAAGGCAACCATCTCACCAACACCGTCTGCGACGGCGGCGTCACGAACCCCACCGACCCCGGGGGATCGGCGATCTTCCTGGACGGCGCCTCGAACAGCACTGTCACGGGCAACTCCGTCGGGGACACCTCCGGCTGGGGCATCCAAGTGGGATACACGGGCTCAGGGCCCGGGGGCACCGGCGGCAACAACAACCTGGTCAGCAACAACATTGTGTGGGGCGGCACCCAGTCGGGCCTGAACATCGGCACCTACGGCAACTGCAACGGCAACGCCAGCAACAACAAGATCCTCAACAACACCCTCTACGGCAACTGCACCGGCGCCGGGAACACCGAGGGTGAGATCGTCATTTCCAGCGGCAGCACCGTCAGCAACGACAACACCTTCGAAAACAACATCGTCTACGCCGCCAACCCCCCCAACACCTTCATCACCGAGGGCACCACCGGCGGGGGCTGCTCCGCCGCGCCGACCAACACGGTCTTCGACCACAACGATTACTACAGCTCCAGCGCGGCCACGGGCCTTTTCAAGTCGTACAACGGCACCACCTACACCGGGCTGACCGGACCCACCGGCTGGCAGAGCAGCCCCGGCTCCCCGGACAGCTCCGGCTCGATCGCCGCCAACCCCCTCTTCATCAACGCCACCCCGGGCAGCCCGGCCGATTTCTACCTGCAGTGCTCCAGCCCGGACATCGACGCCGGGGCGAACGAGCCGTCGGTGCTCGGGGACTACGCCCACCCCACCTCCACCACCTGGCGGCCCATCAACTCGATCTGGGACATCGGCGCCTACGAGGTGCCGGCCTGCGGCAGCAGCCCGACCGACACCCCCAGTTCAACGGACACGCCCACGGCCACCGACAGCCCCACCGCGAGCCCCACCAAGACCTTCACGGCCTCTCCGAGCCCGACCTTCACGGCCAGCCCCACCCGCACGTCCACGCCCTCGCCGACCAACACGGCCTCACCCACCCCGACCTTCACGGCCAGCCCCACCCGCACGTCCACGCCCTCGCCCACGGACACGACTTCGCTGACGGACACGCCCTCGGACAGCCCGACGAGGACCTCCACCCCCACCTTCACTGCCTCGCCCACGCAAAGCTTGACGGCCACGGCAAGCGATTCGCCGACCGACTCGCCCACGCAGACGGCCAGCCCCACCCCAAGCTTCAGCCCCACCCAGAGCGACACCTTCTCCCCGACCGACAGCTTCACCGCCACGCCCACGGACACCCCCACCTACAGCGCCACGGACTCGCCCACCCAGAGCGTGACCTTCTCAGCGACCGACAGCTTCACCGCCACGTCCACGGACACGCCCACCTACAGCGCCACGGACTCGCCCACCCAGAGCGCCACCTTCTCCGCGACCGAGAGCTTCACGGGCACGCCCACGGCCACCCCCAGCTTCAGCGCCACGGACTCGCCGACCCAGAGCGACACCTTCTCCCCGACCAACAGCCTCACCGCCACGCCCACGGACACGCCCACGGCCACGGACAGCCCGAGCTTCACCTCCACGCGAACCTGGACCCAGACCGCCACGGTGACGCTGACCTTCACGGTGAGCAACACCCCGGAGCCGGAGCCCTATTCCGTCACCGTCAACATATACAACAGCGCCGGCGAGGTGGTGCGCAACCTGTACAACGGCAGCTCGGCCAATTCGCCCAACCAAGCCACGGTGGTCCAGACCCTTTCCTCCAAGGGCGGACCCCAGGTGGACATCATCGGCCTGGGCGGCAACGCCGGGAACGAGCTCATCTGGAACGCCGCCAACAACGGCGGCCAGGCCGTGGCCAGCGGAACCTACTACATCCAAATCACCACCACGAACAACTTCGGCCAGGTCCAGACCCAATCCACGACCGTGTCCATCGTGTCCACGGCGGGGATGGCCAGCCTGGCCATCTTCAACAGCGCCGGGGAACTGGTCGCCAACCTCAGCGAATCCCTTTCCAACGAGTCTTCCCTGCCCGTCGGCATGAGCCTGCTGCTGCCCCCGGGCAAGGCGAACGCGGTGATCTCGTCGCCAAACTCCCCCAGCCCGGCCCTGACCATCACCGTGACCCTTGCCGATGGAAGCACCACGCCGGTGCTCTGGAACGGCCTGAGCGCGCAGGGCCAGCCCCTTCAGCCCGGCAATTACGTGGTGACCCTGGCCCAGGCCGAGCCCGGAAGCAGCATGATCATCAAGAGCCTGGCCTTCGCGCTTCTGGACGTGAAATCCGGGGCGGCCTCATCCATGGCGGACAGCGCCCAAGTGCTGCCCAATCCCGTGGCCGGAAACGCCTTCACCGTGAAATACCAGTCCGACGGCACGGATATGGCAGTCGCTACGATGTACAACCTGGACGGACAAAGGGTGGCTGAAGGCGCGGACGCCTCAGGGAACCTGCAGATGTCCGGCTCCTGGAGCGCCGGGGTCTATCTGCTCGATTTCGAGGTGCATCAGGGAAGCGGAGTCCTCGCCCGCCATTGGATAAAAGTTGCCGTTGTTCATTAAAGACTTTGTATGAATAAAAGCGAATTTCGGTTATTTAACGGCTAAATCCGCAGTGTTTTAAAAATTGATGGCCCTACAATTAATGAAGGTTCTCATCTAGAGGCCCATTAAACCGTTTGAACTGCCAGGTACAGATGCGCCAGAAGAAACTGTATTCCAAGGGGCGAAGCAAATGACAGAGGCCTGGGGAAAAGCCTGCGGCCGCCTGGCTGGAGCTGTGCTCGCCTTGAGCCTTTGGGGCTCATCCCCTGCCTTTGCTTTGGGCGGGACGGGCGTGAGCTCCTGCCCGGGCCCGGCCCCCACCCCCGCCGCTCCCGAGTCCCTCACCCAGTTCAACACCATCAGCGGTGTGGGCTTGAACTACACCATGGTCGAATCGACCGCAGGAAGCAATTTTTCGGTCAGCCTCCCTCCGGGCGCCACCGTGGTCCAGGCCTACTTCTGGGTCGTGGAAAACGAGGAAACGCCGACCGCCGCGGTTTCGGACGCGACCTTCAACGGCACGGGGGTGGTGGCCCAGGCTTTGACCACCAATTTCCTGTGGAACCTTCTGTGGTACAGCACCGCCCGTTTTGACGTCACCGCCCTGGTGACCGCGACGGGCACGAGCTATTCCTGGAGCATGACCCCCGGCGCCGGGGGCCTCGGCATAGCCTTCCCGGGATATCTGGTCATCGTCTACCAGCTCGCTTCGGACACGAGCGAAACCACCCTGGTTTTCGCCGACGGCATCAATGTTTGGCACGACAACGAGACCACCGAGGACGGACCGGGGCCCGAACCGGTCAACCTGGACTGGAGCTGCTCCGGCAACGCCGTCTGCAACCCCAACGGCGTCACCTTCAGCCGTGCCGGAGGCAACGAATACAACGTCGACGACGGGGACGAGGTGGACGGAAAATATGCCGATGAAATCCTGAACCCCAGCACCAAGGCGGTCCTATGGACCGGACCCTCGGGCCAGCTTCCCATCTGCGGCAGCGAACCCTGCCCCCAGGTGTCCACCTACACGCCCGGTTCCCCGGCCTTCAGCGTGGGGCAGAACACGACCACCTACGACCTGTATTCCAACACCACCTACGCGGCCAAGGATACGGTGTGGCTGAACGCCCTGGTGCTCATGAGCAAGTGCCTGCCCAGCTGCGGCACCCCTCCCAGCCTGGTGAGCTCGCAGGCGCTCGCCGCCGGCGAGAACGCGACCACCAACACCATCTCCTACACCAGCCCCGGGGGCACGGACCCCCTCCTGCTCATCCAGATTGAGGCCGATCCCAACGTGCTGCCCACGAGCATCACCTACGACGGGCTGCCGCTGAGCCCGGCGATCGCCAGCACATCCGTGGACAACGACTCGATGGTCACCTATTACCTCAAAAACCCGCCCACGGGCGCCTACAATCTGGTCATCAACTACGCCGCGGCCTTCGCGGAATGGAACGTGGACGCCTCCTATTACACCGGCGTCAACGAGGCCAGCCCCGTCGGCGGGACCTTCTACACCCCCCACAGCTCCGTCACCAGCTTCACCGACTCCGTGGTGAACCTGGCCAACAACAGCATCGACGTCGATTTCCTGGCCCTGCAGAACCTCCCCACCATGTCGCTGGGCGGCGGCCAGACCGCCATGAACTCGGCCACGGAGTGCTGCGACTACGTCTACACGGACGACGCCACCACGACCGGGGCCTTCTCCCATTCCATGAGCTACAACATGTCCTACGCCACCAACGCCTCCTCGCAGATCGTGGAGATCGAAGGGCTGGCCTGCGGCACGCCCACGGACACCTTCACGCCTTCGGTGACCCCCAGCGACACCCCGACGGACACCCCGACCAGGACGCCGTCGGACACCCCCACGAAGACAGTCACCGACAGCCCCAGCAGCACGCTCACCGACTCCCCGACAAAGACGCCCACGGACAGCCCCTCCGCCACGCCGACGGACAGCCCCACGGCCACGCCCACCTCGACCCCTACGGAAACGGACACGAAGTCGGTGACGGTCACGATCACCGCCAGCCCCACCCAGAGCGACACCCGCACCGACTCGCCCACCGAGACCCAGACGCCCAGCGTCACCGACTCCCCGACCCAAAGCGACACGCGCACCGACTCTCCCACCGCGACCCCGCCGCCCAGCGTGACGGACTCCCCCACGCAGAGCGACACCCGCACCGATTCCCCCACCGCGACCCAGACGCCCAGCGTCAGTGACTCCCCGACCCAAAGGCCGACCGCGACCCCGACGCCCAGCCTCTCCGC
>Ga0210388_10000108_pt1 | contig 100537 bp, 106 predicted proteins | sample IncBWC19OmetaG_FD_155485 | JGI IMG/M metagenome (GOLD analysis project Ga0210388, IMG submission 155485) | Forest soil microbial communities from Barre Woods Harvard Forest LTER site, Petersham, Massachusetts, United States - Inc-BW-C-19-O ... | reverse complement strand
CCGCCAACCGCGGCATCAACGTCGGCCTCAACGCGGCGCAAAACGGGGACACCGTCCTCGTGACGTCGGGAACATACAACGGCGATGTGACGCCGACGGCGATCAGCAACGTGACGCTCGAAGGCGAAGGCACCCCGGTACTCGATCTCGGTTCCGGCTACGGCATCAACCTCGACAATGTGCCGACGAACAATGCCCCGACCAACTTCACGTTCGAAGGGTTCACCGTTAACGCGTCTTCCGGCACGACATACGCATTCAAGGCGTACAAGGCCAATGGTCTCACGCTCAACAACGACACCTTCAACGGTGCAGCTGGAGCACACGATGGCGGCGTCGATCTCAACACGACAAGCAACGTGACGCTCAACAATGTGACGTCGAACAACTTCTACAAGAACGGATTCGCGGATACGGCCGCATACACAACGGCTGACGACGCAGTTTCGGGCAACAACATTAGCTTCAACAACGTTACCGCGACCGGAGACGGATATGATGGCATCTCCTTCTACACTGTCGGCGGCTCTGGAGGGGGCGCAAGCATCTCGGGCGTTACTTTCTCCGGCAATAACGATATTGCCGATGACAACGGCGGCATCTTCTTCGAAGGGGATAGCGACGCGCACTTCGGTGTCGACGCGACGCCCGCCTACACGATTAGCGGTCCTAGCAATGCAACGATCGATCTCGGTACTACGGCATTCAGCGGCAATACGTACGATATCGTGAACTACCAAACGGCTCCGGTGACAGCGCTTGATGCGACCTTCGATCCGGGTGCGATCACGGGCAACGAGATGACGCCTGCCCAGATCTCGACCGAGAACGGCAAGATCATCGACCACCTCGACTACGCGAACCTCGGCCTCGTCACGTACTACACGCCTTACACGACTCCTCCGTCGACCCCGGTGCTTTCGATGCCTCCGAACGGCAGCGCGACGACGACCAATGACTTCTACTTCACGTGGAATCCTTCGACGGACGCTCCTCGTGGCGGCGCGATCACATACCAATTCCAGTCTTCGCTCGATCCGACTGAAGTCGGCGGCGTGCTCACGAACGGCCTCTGGACTTCCGGTACTCTTACCGATCCTGACATCCACTCGACGGGCGCACCGGACGGTACGTGGTACTGGCAGGTTCGCGCTGAAGACGCATGGGGCAACTGGAGTGACTGGACCCCGATCTGGAGCGTAACGATCGCACCGGTCGTTACCGAGCCCGCAACGAATATCTCTGTTTCCGACGCGACCTTGAACGGTCAGATCGGTGACGCTGCCGCGACTGGCCATTCGTTCTGGGTCTCGACATCGCCCTTCGCAACATCGAGCCCGAGCATCCCTGCCGGCGTCTACTCGACTCCTGACATGGGAGCGATCGGCGCGGGATCGACATTCTCCGCCTCCCTCGCGTCGCTCACTGGCGACGGGGTTCCTGCCAATATGCCTGCCATCCAGCCGAACACGAAGTACTACTTCGTCGCGTGGGCGAATGTCGGCGGTACATGGGAGCCGGGTGCTGAACTCAGCTTTACCACCAGCAACGGAGTCGCGAGCCCGTTCGTGACGACCAATGACGCGACCGGCGTAAGCGCATCTGACGCGACACTGAACGCCAAGCTCGGAAGCAGCGACGCCGGCCAGGAATCCTTCTGGGTCTCAACGAGCCCGATCGACACTTCAAGCTCCAACATTCCTTCCGGCGTTTACTCGTCGCAGGTCTTGCCTGCGCTCTCCGCTGGCCAAACATTCAGTGACACGCTCTCTTCGATCGTTGCCAACAGCGTGCCGAGCGGCATGCCGGCGATCACACCGAGCACGAAGTACTACTACGTCGCATGGGCGAACGTCGGTGGCGTGTGGTACCCGGGCAACCAGGACAGCGTGACGACCTCCTCGAACAATCCGGAAGTCCACATCTACAAGTACGTTGACGGTTCTATGGCGACCGCGGCAGGTACCAACAACGCCGTGTTCCCGATGGAAACCACCTTCACATCTTCAACTCTTGGCAACGCGACGGATGTTCCATTCACTCTGAGCCCGAGCGGCTGGGGCGCAGGCGACAGTGCGTACGAAGCTTCGTACGTTGGCGGCGCTGACGGCGACAACTACTCCGCATGGGAAATGACGGGCACCAACAGCAACGTCGGTACATCCTGCGACGGTCATCCGTTCGCACTCGATGGCTACACGACAGGTGACTCTCTTGCTGACGCTGCAGCCGCAACGCCTAGCCTTACCACTCCGGCCTTCACGAACCTCCAACAGGATGAATACGTGATCGTCTGGAACGAGACTTGCCCATCCGCTACGACAGACGCAGCGAATCCGGTCGACATAACCTCAGCAACGCTTAACGGCACAAATGGCGCTGAAGCCTCGGACGAGAGTTCGTTCTGGTGGGGGACTACCAGCGCGGGTCCGTTCACGGCCGCAGCTGATCCGAGCAGCGAATTCCCGGCATCCGGTTGGAACCACGACACCGGTCTTGCTGGCGAAGCCGCAAACACAGCACTCAGCGAACCTCTCACCGGACTTACCGCGAACACGACCTACTACTTCGCTGCATGGTCGCACGTGAATGGTGTCTGGTACCCGGGCGCAGTTGAGACGTTCACCACAGGCGCGCAAGCCGCTCCGGTCATCAGCAACGAACAGCTCTCTACCACTCCGACGACCGCGACGGTAACGTGGACGACTGACCACGACGCGACGAGTCGTGTCGTGTACGGAACCGTTTCGCAATCGAGCGGAGCGACCAACACGTGCACGTCGCCTGACTCGACCTCGTACGAATGCTACGGCTACACGTACTCAACGAACGAGACAGACACTCCTGCAGACACCAACGGCGTCATCCATCACAGTGTGACCATCACGGGACTCACGACCGGCACGACGTACTACTTCCGCCCGGTTTCCGAAGGATCTCCTGAGGCAGAGGGCGGCGAATTGAGCGGCACTCCTTCGACCCTTCCTGACATCGAGATCACGCCCGGACCGACGGACTTTACCGGCTCGGTCGGCGTTCCGTTCTCGCAAACTTTCACGGCGGACGACGGTGACGGCGACACCTTCACCATGGGTGAAGACGGTACGCTTCCCGACGGCCTCGCAACGAGCACGACAGGAACCACTGTCACGATCTCGGGTACGCCGACGACCGTGAGCGGACCGTTCGACTTCGACATCAATGCGGCAAGCAGCACGGACCCGAGCAACTTCACGTCCGACGCTTACAGCATTAGCATCTCCGCTGCGCCTCCGGCTGCGCCTGTCGCGAATGACGACTCTGCAACGACCAACATCAACACAGAAGTCACGATCGACGTACTCGGCAACGACACCAATGATGCGACCGGTGTGACGGACATCACATCACCGGCGGACGGAACTGCGACCTTGGACGCAGACGGCACGAGCATTGATTACACTCCCAACTCGAACTTTGCTGGCCCCGACAGCTTCACCTACGAAGCCACGGGCCCGGGCGGCACTTCCGCTCCAGCGACCGTTACGGTAACGGTCGTAGACACGGCGACACCGGTCCTCACGGTCGTTGGAAATAACCCTGCGTACATCGAAGCCAACAACTCCACCTATGTGGATCAAGGAGTGACGATCAGCGATGTCGGCAGCCCCAACATTGGCTACGTCCTCTCTCTCGATGGCGAAGCGACGACGACTATCACTGCCTTCAACAGTGCCGACGTACTTAGCACTACGACGCCCGGCACACACACGATCCTCTACGCTGCGACCAACGGAGGCGGTAAGACTGGCTATGCGACTCGCACGGTAGATGTGCTTACCTCACCGACAGTCGCTCTTACGTCCACCTCTGCGACCGACACCACGATCAGCGATAACCCGATCCCAGTAACGGCGACATTCTCCGAACCGGTACAGGACTTCACTTCCGCTGACGTATCGACCACCAACGGCGCTATCTCGAACATCCAGTTGAACAACGCCAGCACCTCGGCTACGTTCGACGTGACTCCCGCAACCAACGGCGGGGTAACCGTCGAGGTCGCTCCGGGCGCGGTTATGAACCTCGCGGGCGGCACCAACGCGGACGATGAACAGATCAGCTTCACGTACGCTGCGGCCACTTCAGGCTCAAGCGGCGGCAGTTCCGGCGGATCTTCCGGAGGCGGCAGCAACGGACCGATCGCAGGAGGTGGTGGCGGTGGCGGTTCGACCGCAACAGCTCTTCCGTTCAACGGTGGAGGCGCTCCGGTCGGACAAGTCCTGGGTGCGAGCACTTCAACTGTAACGACCGTCACGCCTGCAGACCAGTCTTGCGCGCTCAACACTCCGCTTATCACGAGCTTCATGCGCGTCGGCATGCAGAACGATCCTGCCCAGGTCAAAGCGCTCCAGCAGTTCCTCAACGAGCAACTTGGCTTGAACATTCCGCTCACTGGGTTCTTCGGGATCCAGACTGAGAACGGCGTCAAAGCGTTCCAGCTCAAATACGCGACTGATATTCTCACTCCGTGGAACCTCTCGAAGCCGACTGGATTCGTCTACCTGACGACTCAGCGCTGGATCAATCTTGTCAACTGCAGCGAACTCAACATCCCGCTGCCTCCGCTCGTTCCGTTCCAGGGTTAATATCCCCGCGATCGAGCAACACAAAACCCGTCCTCATGGACGGGTTTTGCAATTGGCACGGACGTGCGAAAATAGATACGTGCGGAAGAAAACCCCTACACGCGCTTCGCGGAATACGCCGCTGTTCCCGCGGAGAAAGAAAGAGCGCCGGAAGGTCAACCTCCTCGGCGCAGCGGCAGCGACCCTTTTCGCCGTGCTTATCGTCGCTGCATTTTTTGCCACGAGCCTCATACAGCCCGCCTTGCGTTCATCGAACACCGCGGCGGTCGTTTCGGCTGTGCTGGTCGACCTCGCTAATCAGGACCGGGCCGAGAACAGCCTCGGCGACCTCACCGTGAACCCGCTTCTGGTCGAAGCAGCGCAGGCGAAGGCGAACGACATGGCGACCAAAGGCTACTTCGCCCACACGTCGCCTCAGGGTCTCGATCCGTGGTATTGGTTCGAACAGGTCGGGTACAAGTTCCAGTACGCCGGCGAGAACCTCGCGGTGAACTTTTCCGATTCCGGAGACGTCAACACTGCGTGGATGAATTCGCCCGAACACCGCGCCAACATTCTCGATGTTCATTACACCGAGATCGGCATCGCTACCGCGCAGGGGATGTATCAAGGCCAGCTCGTCACATTCGTCGTGCAGGAATTCGGAACGCCTGCCACAGCAGCGGCGCCGCAACAACCTGTCGTAACCGAGTCAGTGCCTACAGTGCCGACGCAAACGGCCGTTGCGTCTACCAACAACCAGCCTTCGGAAGTCCTTGGTACGGCGGCGCAACCGGAGCCGCAGAAACCAAAGGCGGCCCGAACAAAACCGCTCGCGCTCGCGCCGACGACTTCCGCTGTGGCATCTGTGAATTCAGCCGTGGCGACGACCGATCCCGTGCTTGCCGCGTCGCTTTCAAAAGACGTCGGCGGGCAGATCCCACCGTGGGGATATGTGATCGCGTTCCCGCGCGACGCGCTACGCGATACGTACCTGGTCTTCGGCTTTTTCATCCTCGCGGCGCTCGTGTACGAAACAGGTCTCGAAGTGCATGAGAAGCACAAACGCAAAGCGCTGGTCGCAGGCGGACTTCTTATCGCCATGTGCGCACTCTTCGTACTCGCCAATTATTTCTTCTTCGCACAGCCGGTACTCGCGCTCACAGCTGCGTCACTTTAAACGATGCACGCTCCGTGAGATAGCGGCTTCGCCTATCTCATGGAGCACGCCGCAAGGAGTTCGTCGATGATGCCGAGCGTCTCCTCAGGGTTCTTGGTCTCACGAGTTTTGATGCCCGTTTGAATGACGACGAAATCGTTGCCGCCTTCGTAGAGCGCGTCCCCGACGTACAACATGTCAGATACGGGAATGTTCAAGCGTTTGGAAAGCCATTCGACGCCACGGGTTTTGTTCAAGCCCTTTTCCGTAACATCGATCGTCGTGGCACCGCCAAGTGCAACTTCCAGGTCAGGTAATTTCTTTGCGACCGCGGCTTGGAGCATCTTGCGTCGTTGGTTTTCCGGATCCCACGAATATTTCATATCAGGAGGGACTTTGTAGCCCAGACATGCGAACGAGACCATTGCGTTCTTATTAAGGAATTGTTCGCCGAAGCGCGGCAATCCTTCGAGAGCTCCTGTCTCGGCGACAGCCTCTTCGATCGCCGAATGTATCCGATTGCGCTCTTTTTCTTCCATGTTCGAAGAATACAGTTCCTTCCATGTACTGCCGTCCCACATGACGCATTGCGCCGAGCTTTCCGGAAACACGAAGAACTGGTCGATATGCGGCGAGTCTGTCATGAGTGAGAGAAAATCAGGCTCGACCCAAGAAAAGGTCCTGCCGGTAATGACCGCCACAGGCAGGAAATCAAGCAATTTCTTGAGCCGGGCTACCATTTCCGGGACCGGGGCCTTAAAACTCTCTGCCAAGGTCTCGTCCAGGTCGAAAAGGGCGGCTTTGGGGCGATCCATTGCAAGAAGGGTACCACGGAAAGGAGTTTTGGCCGAAAAACGGCCGTTTTCCACACTTTTATCCACATAATTATCCACAGATGGTGGTAAAATCCATGTGGGGCCGTTTCTCTAGAAGTTCGGATGAAAACCAAGGTTTTAATGTTCGGATGGGAATTTCCGCCTCACCACAGCGGCGGCTTAGGTGTTGCCTGCCAAGGACTTACGCGCGCCATGGCTGCACGCGGCATCGATATCATTTTCGTTATGCCTAAAAAGCTTGACGTCGGCGCGCCATGGGCGCGTTTCGTCTTTGCCGATACAGGCGTGGAGGCGCGCGCTGTGAATTCTTCTCTCAAGCCCTATGTGAGCGGCAACGGATACGCTCGCGCATTGCATGATGCGATGATCTACGGCGCTTCGCTCCTTGCCGAAGTAAGGCGCTACGCGCTCCTGGGCGGGCAGATAGCCAAAGAGGAACAATTCGATGTCATCTACGCGCACGACTGGCTTTCTTTCGGCGCAGGCGTTGAAGCGAAACGAGTTTCGGGCAAGCCACTCATCGTCCACGTGCACGCGACCGAGTTCGATCGCTGCGGCGGTCCGATGGGTGTGAATCGCGACGTGTATGAAATTGAAAAAGAGGGAATGGAGATGGCCGATCGCGTCATTGCTGTTTCGCAGTACACAAAAGACATGATCGTTCGCAATTACGGCATATCGGAATCCAAAATAAAAGTCGTGCACAACGGCATCGACGATTCGACCGAGCCGCACGGCGCGGCGGACAGGCTTCGTCTCAAGAACCTCAAAGCTTCCGGCTATTCGATCGTACTTTTTCTCGGTCGCATCACCCTCCAGAAAGGTCCCGATTACTTTTTGCGCGCTGCCAAGAGCGTCCTCATGCGCGAACCGAAGGTCGTTTTTCTTCTTTCCGGCTCCGGCGACATGGAGCGACAGATGATGGACATGGCCGCCAGCTTAGGCATTTCCGATCGCGTGCTTTTCACCGGATTTTTGAGCGGCGCGGACCGTCACGAAGTCTACTCGGCCGCGGATCTTTTCATCATGCCTTCCGTTTCTGAACCGTTCGGTATCACAGCGCTCGAAGCGATGAGCGCCGGCACACCTGTCCTTGTTTCCAAACAATCCGGCGTCGCGGAAACCGTGCGCCACGCGCTCAAAGCAGACTTTTGGGACGTCGACGAGATGACCAACAAGATCCTCGGCGTTATCCAGCACAAAGGTCTCAGGCAATCGCTCTCCGAAAATGGGCGGCGAGAGGTCTCGGCGATCACCTGGGAAGACGCGGCGGGAAAAGTGGAAAACGTACTGCAAGAAACGTTACTTGCGGGTGTACAATGACGCGAAGGCTCGTATGAAATCGGTTTGTTTTTATTTTCAAGTGCATCAACCTTACAGGGTAAAAAAATACCGAGTTTTTGATATTGGAAACGACCCTGAATACTTCAACGACAGGGGAGACGGCAAACTCAATAACCGCCAGATCCTTCAAAAGGTGGCCCAGAAGTCCTATATTCCAGCCACCAAATTGCTCATAGAGCTTCTGCGACGGCATCCGGAGATGAAGGTTTCTTTCTCGTTCTCCGGCGTCGCGCTCGAGCAGATGCAGCAATTCACGCCGGAGGTCATCGACCTTTTCAAAGAGCTTATCGACACCGGACGTGTCGAAGTCTTGGGCGAAACGTACTACCACTCGCTCGCATTTTTCTACTCGCCTTCGGAATTCGAACGACAGGTCTCCAAACATCGCGACACTGTCCGAAAACTCTTCGGCGTCTGGCCGCGTGTCTTTCGCAACACGGAGCTTTCATACCGCAACGACCTGGGTGAGTGGGCCGACAAGAATGGCTACGCGGGAATTCTTGCAGAAGGCTGGGATCCGATCCTCGGTTGGCGCTCGCCGAATTACGTCTACAAGCCGAAAGGCTCACAGAACGCAAAACTTCTTTTGAAGAACTATCGACTTTCTGACGATGTCGCGTTCCGTTTCTCGTCGCGCGATTGGAGCGAATGGCCGCTCACCGCAGAAAAATTCGCGCAGTGGGTCGGCGTTGCGGAAGGGGATGTCGTGAATCTTTTCATGGATTACGAAACGTTCGGCGAGCACCAGTGGGAGGACACCGGCATTTTCAACTTCCTCGAGCAGTTGCCGCAAGAGCTCGCCAAGAATTCCGGGATCGATTTCAAAACGCCATCCGAAGTTATCGCATCGTACGACGCCAAGGACGAGCTCGACATGCCGCACACCGTTACGTGGGCCGACACCGACCGCGATCTCACCGCATGGACAGGCAACCCGATGCAACGCTCCGCGCTCGATGCGATCTATGGACTGGAAGAAAAGATATTGCTTGCCAACGATCTCAAGCTTCTCGAAGACTGGCGTCGCTTGCAGACCTCCGACCATTTCTACTACATGTGCACCAAATGGTTCAGCGACGGCGACGTCCACGCCTATTTCTCGCCATATGAATCACCATACGACGCACACATCGCCTACATGAACGCGCTGCAGGACCTAAAACTTCGTCTGGAAAAGACATCCAGGGCTTAAATATGGCACCGGATCAAGAGCGCGCCCATGCCGCACTCTCGTTCATTCTTCCCGAGCTCGAGAAGCGGTCGTTGCGCTATGTTATTACGGGCGGATTCGCTTGTTACACATATGGCATCAAGCGTCCGCTGACGGACATAGACATCGACATAGATACGGCAAAAGATTCAGAAACCTTTAAGGAATTTTATGCGAGCCTTGCCGAAAAAATGACGCAGCCGCTTGAACACCTGGTGGATCAGAATTACGACAATTACAATTTTGAGATCACCGTTGACGGCATCATTGTCGACATCTGTCCGATGGCGGAAATGAAGGTGTTCGATGTCACGAAAAACAAGTACGTTAATTTCTATGAGACCGGTTTCCCTGCATACGAAACCGTCGATTTTTTCGGCCTCAAACTGAACTTGCTGTCGAAAGAGCTGATATTGAAAAACAAAGAAATGTTGCGCTGGCAGCGCGAATCCGACCACCGGGATATTGCCGGGTTGCGTGAGTTGTTGGGAGTATAATTCAAAGATGTCGCGCTCTATTGTTCTTTCCAACGGCGAATTGTGCGTCGCGCTTGATAACCACGGCGCGGTGCGGGATATTTATTTTCCGCATGTCGGGCAGGAAGACCATGTGCGCGGCAATTATATTCATCGCGTCGGCGTGTGGGTCGACGGGCGGTTGAGCTGGCTCTCAGATGATCCGGCTTGGAAGATCGATATTTCGTGCGCGGAAGCCGCTTTGCAGAGTGCCATTACCGCACGGCATGAACAGCTCGGCGTGGAGCTCACGTTTACCGACATGGTCTACAGCGACCGACCGGTTTTCATCCGTCGCGTAACGGTGAAAAATCTCGGCCAAAAACGCGCGATCAAACTCTATTTCGCCCACCAGTACGAGATCTATAAATCGCACGGCAGCGACACCGCGTATTTCGATCCCATTTCTCATTCTATAATTCACTACAAAGGCCGCCGCGTCTTTCTCATGAACGCGACGCTCGACGACGAGCCGTTCCAAGATTTCGCGACTGGCAGGATGAACTTCCAGGGCAAGGAAGGTTCGCACAAAGATGCCGAGGACGGACAGCTCAGCAAAAATCCCATCGAGCACGGGCCTGCGGATTCCGTTATTGGTGTGTACGGCGAGTACGAGCCCGATCAGGTACGCATCGCGCACTACTGGATCGCAGCGGCGCAATTCATTCACGAAGCGCAGGAACTCAATACGTACATCGTGAAGAAAAGCGCGGAATATCTCGTCCGCGGCGCGGACGACTTGTGGCGCGAATGGATCGGAGACCGCGATTTTGGCGACTTGCCGGAGCAACACGCGTCACTTTTCAAACGCTCGCTCATGTACATGCGCGCGCACGTCGACCAGGACGGCGGCATCATCGCCTCGCTCGACTCCGACATCCTGCAATTCGCGCTCGATACCTATGCATACATCTGGCCACGCGATGCTTCATTCATCGCGCAGGTCCTTATCCGCTCAGGCGATACCGTCATTGCGAAACGATTCTTGGAATTTTGCCGTCACACAATAACTAACAACGGTTACTTCCTCCACAAATATTTACCCGACACATCGCTCGGAAGTTCTTGGCACCCCTGGTGGAAGGACGGCGAGATGCAACTCCCAATTCAAGAAGACGAGACCGCACTTGTGGTACTCACTGCGGCACGCGAATACGAGGCGACACACGATATTGAATTCTTGGAACTGATGTACGAGCCGGTCGTGAAGCGCGCGGCCGAATTCATGCTTGCATATCGGGATCCTGCTACACGGCTGCCGCAACCTTCGTACGATCTGTGGGAACGTAAACGCGGAGTGCTCACCTTCACGTGCTCGGCGACAAGTGCGGCTTTGAACGCGGCAGCAGACCTTGCATCGGCAATGGGAAAGAGCGATGACGAAAAGAAGTATCGCGAAGCGTCTAAGGAGATACGCGACGCGATCCTTGAGCATTTGTGGGATGAGAAAAACGGTTTCTTCGTCAATATGCTCGAGAATACGAAAAACGGCATCGTGTACGACCGCACGCTCGACGCTTCCAGCGTGTACGGCATTTTTGCATTCGGTATATTGCCTGTCGACGATCCACGCCTGGAGCGAGCCTGGAGTGCGACGGTCAAAAAGCTTAGCGAGGGGATCTCCGCCGGCGGCATCGCTCGTTTCGAGGATGATGATTACTATCGTATTCCCGGACCATCACAGGGCAACCCATGGATAGTGACGACGCTTTGGTATGCCGAATATCTTATCTCTCGTGCGAAGAAGCGAAGTGATCTCGACCGCGTGAAAGACACCTTCGATTGGGTCGTGCGCCATGCCCAGCCTTCCGGCGTCCTCTCAGAACAGCAGCATCCGCAAACAGGAGAACAAGTCTCGGTAGCGCCGCTAGCCTGGTCTCACGCGGCCTATGTCAACGCAGTGCTTTTGTATCTCGAAAAAATGCGCGAATTGCCGATAGTCTAGGGAAATATCAAGGGTTCCCGTTGCTGAACTCGGCAAATAAGGAGGACATTGGCCTAAATAAAAGCATATTATTCTGCTTGACGTATCGTGTCATACGTGATATAATGAAGAGAGTTGATCAATCCCGGTCGACTATATCACCTAAACAGTGGCCACATAGGCTGCAAGGAGATGTGTCATGCCTGCACCAAAGATTACGATGCCCGCCATTTACAGTTTTCCCTTGGACTCGGACTTTCCAGGACAAGTTGTCAATAAAAGTACATGGGGATGGCATCGAGCGAGCGAGCTTTTCGAGGCCTGCAACAATATCCGCGAGCAACGAGGTCGGCGGAAGTTGAGTGCTCACCAAATGGCGAGCGAAAGCCCTCACCTGTACCCGATTCGGCAGAAGCCAAAGACAGTACTCATCTTCGATCAGACCGTTGCGTTTGCGAACGGAGACGGGGAACTCTGTGCTCTCGTATTCGAACCTTTTGAGTGGTTGGATTACGCGCTCAAGCACGACCTATATGTGCCGGCGGGATTGGGTATGAGTCTCATCAATGCGACAAAGCGTCCGAACCTCAACCTCGTCCAGAGTCTCTTGGCTTAACGGATTGATCACGTTCTTGCGACTGAAGCGCCCGGGCAACCGAGCGCTTTTGTTTTTGGTATACTGTCCGAATATGTCATTTGAACCCTACGCGGCCCGAACGCAGGAGAAGATGCTTGACGTCCTCATGGACCCGAACGCATCGGGGCCGGCCATTCATTACTACATGATCCGTGGCGGTAAAAATAAACGAAATATCACTGTCCTTGAAACGGGCACCGTCGGCGGCGAATATATCAAGACTTATGGCCACTATCATATCGGCGATCTCGACGAGACGTACTGGTTCGCTGCCGGAGAAGGCGTTGTGCTGCAGCAAAAGTTGGCGGATCAAACGGATCCGAGTGTTGTTGAAGAATTCAAAGCGATCAAAGTGAAGGCTGGCGATTCCGTTTATATGCCGCCAGGATATGGACATCTCATGGTCAACACCGGAGCGACGTGGCTGGTGCTCGTTGATGACTCGCCGGTCGCAGGGCCGGATGATTCGGCCTCAATGCCAGGACACGCTGATTACGAGGCCGTGAAAGCTATGCACGGCTTTGCATATTACGTGGTTGAGAAAGACGGCGCGCCGGCGCTCGTTGCTAACAAGCTCTACAAAGAAATACGAAAGGCGGATTTCGGCGGCCTGCCTGTCTCGCAGTAAATATGTACATCGTTGCCGATATCGGAGGAACGAAGACGCGCATTGCCAGGAGCGTGGATCTTGAGAAGTTCGACGAGCCGCTGATCATCGAGACGCCGAAAAGCTACGCTGATGGGGTCGCTGATATCATACGTGCATGCAGACAGATGGCCGGAACCGAAAAGATAGATGCAATGTCTTTCGATATCACGGGCGTTGTATCAGACGACGGCAAGACGCCGCTGACGTCGCCCCACATTCCTGACTGGAAGGGAAGACCTTTTGCTCGCGAACTTGAGGCTGCGCTTTCGACTCACGTGCATTTGTTGAACGACACCGCGCAGGTCGGCCTCGGCGAGGCTGTCTATGGAGCCGGCAAAGGATCGAAGATCGTCGTGTACGTTACCGTCTCGACGGGCGTGAACGGCGTGCGCATCGTCGACGGGCTCATCGATCCGGCGGCCTATGGATTCGAGATCGGCGGCCAGTATCTTTTCGGTTGGTGAAATGCGAAAACGCTTGAGGATCTTGTGTCCGGACACGCGGTGCAGGAAAAATACGAAATGAACCCGAAGAACATCGAGAAAGATTCGCCGGTCTGGGAAGAGCTCGCACAACTATTCGCGTACGGTCTTCACAACACGATACTCCACTGGTCGCCGGATCGTGTGGTCCTTGGCGGCTCGATGTTCAACGACATCGGCATTTCGGTCGAACGCGTTCGCTTCCATGTGAATGAGATCATGCGCAAATTCCCGACGGTTCCAGAGATCGTACACTCAGAGCTCGGCGATGTGGGCGGACTTTGGGGTGGGATCGCGAGGCTTAAACAGCTGTAGTAGGGCGGTCGCGGCAAAGGCAAGGCAAAATATAAAGGAGCAACTGTTCGATTACAGCGAATGTAGTATTTGTTGCCAAACGTCATGTCCAGCTATCGCCACGAAAAACTCTCAAGAGGCGAATGAGTTTTGCGTCTCTTTATATTTTGCCTTGCCTTTGCCGCGACTGCCTCACTCGGCGCTCCTTTTCCGGAACTCCCACAGAAGTGGAACACAGGTCACGATAATTATGACGATGATGATCGGCGTGAGATACGTCTGCACGAACGGCACTTTTTCACCCAGGTAATATCCGAGGAATGTGACACCTCCGGCCCATAACGCGGCACCGATGAGGTTGTATGCGAGGAACACGCGGTAACGCATGTTGACTACGCCCGCGACGATCGGGACGAACGTGCGCACGATAGGAATGAAGCGGGCGAGGAAGACCGTTTGGACGCCGTGTTTGTCGTAGAAATCCTTTGCTTTTTCAAGATAATCATGGCGAAAGAATGTCGAATTCGGTCGCAAAAAGAGCCGAACGCCGACAGTGTTGCCGAACCAATATCCCGCGCTGTCGCCAAGGGCGGCGGCGAGGAACATCAGGATTATTAATGCCCAGGGATTGAACAAACCGCGTGTCGCGAGGAGCCCCGCTGTAAAAAGCAGCGACGAGCCGGGCAGGAAAAATCCGAAGAAGACGCCACTTTCAAGGAAGACGATGGCGAACAGTCCCGGATAGCCGATCGCCTGTACGAGCGGTGTAAGAGCGAAGAAGTGCACAAATTAATTAAACAAAAGATTCGGGAACGGGGAATTTCTTGCACATCGTGCGTATCTCTTCCCGTATCGAATCGAGTTTCTTCTCGTCGGCCTTGTTCTTCATCGCGTCGACCATAAGCTCGGCAACGCGAGCGCTTTCTTTCTCCATGAATTTACGAGTTGTGATGGCGGGCGTGCCGAAGCGAATGCCCGAAGGATCCATCGGCTTTCGCGTGTCGTCTGCGATGGAATTCTTATTGAGCGTGATGCCGACACGGTCGAGCAGAACTTCCGCTTCCTGTCCGCTCATGCCTACGCTGCCGAACACGTCTGCGAGCAAGAGGTGATTGCTCGTGCCGCCTGTGAGAAGCCGGATCTTGTTGTCGAGAAATACTTTTTCCATCGCCTTCGCGTTCTTGAGGATCTGCGCAGCGTACGTTTTGAATGAAGGCGAGAGCGCTTCGCCAAAGGCAACAGCTTTGGCAGCGATGTTGTTCATGTGAGGACCGCCCTGCATTCCAGGGAAGACGGATTTGTCGATCTTCTTGCCGATCTCTTCGCTCTCGCGCGTGAGTATGAGCCCGCCGCGCGGGCCGCGCAGCGTTTTGTGTGTCGTCGAGGTCATCACATCGAATCCGAAATCGAACGGACTCTTGACGGCCTTACCAGCGATCAATCCGGCGATGTGCGCGACGTCCATAACGCAGTACGCGCCTACCTCGTGTGCGATATCGACGAACTTCGCATAATCCAATTCGCGCGGATATGCGGAATAGCCGGCGAGCAGTATCTTCGGTCTTTCCTTTTTTGCGACCTCGCGCATTTCGTCGTAATCGATCTCGCCCGTGTTCGGATCCTTCATCTTGTAGCGGACGAATTTGAATATCTTGGTCAGATACGTGACTGGATGTCCGTGCGTGAGGTGGCCGCCGTGCGAGAGGTCCATACCGAGCACCGTGTCGCCCGGTTCGAGCAAGGCGAAGTACATCGCGATGTTCGCATTGGCACCGCCGAGCGTCTGCACATTGGCGTATTTGCAATCGAAGAGCTGCTTCGCGCGGTCCACCGCAATGGTCTCGACGATGTCCGTGTACGTCTGGCCGCCGTAGTAGCGTTTGCCAGGGTAACCTTCTGAGTATTTATTCGTGAATACCGAACCGTTGGCCTCGCGCACGGCCTTGGACACGTAATTTTCCGACGGTATCAATTCCAATCCTTCCGCTTCGCGCAGTTCCTCGCCTTCGGTCGCTTCGTAAATTTCCTTGTCCTGTTTTTTGATGTGTTCGTAGTCCATATCTTTTTGTAATTAATGAGTAAAGATATGTAGTACCTAGATCATACCTTGCTCGCCATTTTCCCTTGTCCAAAACCGCCGATATTGGCGATCTCGGCTTTGAGCGATGAATGCGCTTGATAATTCTCGAGCGTGATGTCTTCAAGCTTGAAGTCGTCGATGTTCTTTATAGCCGGATTTAGTTTGACGGTCGGGAAGGGGAACGGCTCTCGCTGGATCTGTTCTTTGACCTGCTCAAAATGATTGGAGTAGAGATGGACGTCGCCGAGCGTATGCACAAATTCGCCCGGCGGAATATCAGTGACTTGCGACACCATGAGGAGAAGCAGCGCATAGCTCGCGATGTTGAACGGAACGCCCAAGAAAAGGTCGCCCGATCGCTGGTACAGCCCGAGGTTCAATTTGCCGTTCGCTACCTGGAACTGGAACATCGTGTGGCAAAAGGGCGGTACGTGCGATTTTTGGCCCTCAGAAGCCATTTCGTAGATGAAGTCGGGATTCCATGCGCTCACCACGTAGGATTTGCGATCCGGCTTCGTTTTAAGGCCTTGAATGACCCATCCGAGCTGGTCTATTTCGCGGCCGTCCTTTGCGGGCCACCTTCGCCACATGCGTCCGTAGATCGTGATCAGGTCGCCCCACTTCACGACGAATGGATCCTTGGCATCGAGTTCGGTAAGTTTTTGTATGAATTCTTCCTGGGTCGCAAATTCTTTTGTATCCGACCACATTTGGTAGTGCTTCCATGCCCACTCGTCCCAGATGTGGTTGTTCACGTCAAGAAGCGGCTTGATGTTGGAGCTGCCGGAAAGGAACCAGAGCAGTTCGGTCGTTATGCCGCGCCAGAAAGTCTTCTTGGTAGTGAGAAGCGGGAAGCCATCGCTGAGATCGAATCTCATTTGCCGACCGAACACTGAACGGATATGAGGCGGTTTCTCTCCTTTCTTTTTATACTCATCAAGAACGACATCGTTGAAAAAAAGCTCTTTATCGGCCCCGTTGTCCAGAATATCTTTGCAGAGATCCAAGTATTGATATTCGGGGTGTTTTTTCATATCACTTTTTTGCCACCTTTTGCCTACTGCTCTTTTTTGGCGCCGGAACGAAGTGATTCCAGTTGTCCTTTGCGAATCGTCCGACAAGTTTGTAGTTGCGCTCCGGAGGGGAAGTCAGTCTCGAAAAAGTGATCTGGGCGATCTCCATGCCAGGGCGGATGATGATAGGGACATTGTTCTGGTTGGTGATCTCGAACGTGATATTGAGGAAGTGGCCCGGATTGATGATGCCGGCAGTGTTGTGGATCATGAGTCCGACGCGCGCGAGCGAGGATTTTCCTCCCACTTGGACGAGGAAGTGATCGGAGCCGAAATATTCTTTTGAAGTCCCGAGGACGGAGATGCCTGGGTGTAGCACGAATTCTTCGCCGTCCTTCTTTATGATCTCGCGCGTCTTTGCGTAGATCTTTTTGACGGGGTCGATGATGTGGGTCGAGCTCTCTTCGTTGAGCGTGAATTTATTCCCGAGGCAGATATCGTAGCTCGCGGGCTGGAGCTGGGAAGTTTTGAACGGCTCAAGCGTGATCTCTCCATTCTTGATCGCCTTCTTTATGTCGACATCGGAGAGAAACATAGGCTCATTCTACCGTGAAGATCTTTTCGGTTCCATAGTACTCCTGCCAGTGCGAATTATAGAAAGAGAACATGCGCTCCAGTCGGGACTGGGGCAGTTCTTCAGCGCCCAATTCTTGCATAAGGGCTTTCACCTCGGCTCGGGCGGCGTCGACCTTGGACGGATCGTCGACGATGCGTTCGAACTCCGCGAGCCAGCCGTAGCCGGCGTTCTTGTCGAGCGTCACATTGACGCCTTTACAGAGGTATTCTTCGCGCTGCCGGGACCATTTGGCCTGATACGAGAAACCGGCCGAGAGCACGAGCTTGTCGAGTTCGTCAAGAGAAGTGTCGACGCGTTCTTCGATCTCCATTCGCGCGACGCCGTTCTCGCTTGAATCTTCGCCGACGGATGCTTTCACGACGAGATACACATTGCCGTCCTTCTCGCGTGTTCGAACCGAAAAATCCTTCGCGCGTTCGGCGAAGTCATCGAGCTTGATCTCGCCGACGCCGGAGATATGCGGCGCGACGACCGGAGCGAGCTTGTGGAGCGTTCCTCCCTGGAAATAATGATTGAGTTGTGAATTCTTGGACTCGAGCCGGCAAGACGGATCTACTTTCTCAAGCGATCTTCGCAACTCATCCGTCCGTTGTTCCGAACCGAGTAAGGACTTCACTTCCACCTCAAAGCTTTGCATCGGGGCATTATAGCGCCTCGAAAGGGGAGGTAATGCTTGACGGACCGTTGCATACGTTGCTAGGATTCAGGTTGCGACAACCCCAACGTGGAGGCCGTCATGGCAACAGCTGTTCAGACGCATCCTGGAAGGAACCATCCCGGGCATATCAGCGATGAAAGTACCGTTCTGCGGGCCGTCGGTAATCTCCTGAGGGGGATGACGACACAGGAGTTCCGGCATGAGGCGATGCTTCTGGCCCAGGACGAAAACCGCGGCGATCGTCTGCTCCAGCTCATTCTCGGCGAAGCTGAATCGCGCGGCGCGTGCCTTGCGCACGAGATCATGGAAGTAGCGCAGAATGTCGACAATGGGGAAACGAGTTCCGAGCTCAATTCGACACTGGACGAGCTCGAAACGGAATCGCGTGGAGCATGATCACGTGACCTGCATCGTCAAAAAAAGACCGCCCATGAGAAGGCGGCCTTTTTCTTTTGATGCTACACTCTTGCTCATGAAAAAGCCCCGGATCTGCATCGTCGCTGCGATAGGAAACAATCGGGAGCTTGGCATGGAAGGGAAACTTTTGTGGCATATTCCTGACGACTTAAAGCGATTCAAGGAGCTCACCAAAGGGCATCCTATTATCTTTGGGCGAAAAACGTTCGAGTCGGTGCTCGGGTATAACAACGGAAAACCGTTGCCTGAGCGGACCAATATTGTCGTTACTCGCGATCCGGCATATCAATACGAGGGAGCTGTTGTTGTGACGTCACTCGACGAAGCCATAATGCGCGCGACCGAGTTCGACCCAGAGGAGATCCACATCGGAGGCGGGGCGCAACTCTATGAGCAAGTATTGCCACAAGTCGACAAGCTTTTTCTCACACTCATCGACGAGGACAAGGAAGCCGATACATTCTTCCCGTCGTATGAAGATCAGTTCACGAAAAAGACGTTCGAAGAAACGCATGAGTGGAACGGGCTCAGATACACATGGGTCGACTTGGAGCGGGAAAATTGACGTAGTTGCGCCTTTCGGGCCAACTTGCATAATGCCCGCATGGCACGTGCGCACCGGATAGCCGTCTCTTCGACCGTACCCGATGCCCGCGCGCAAAGCTATCTTTCTACTTTCAATACGTTGTTTCCTCGCCGCAGAGCAACCGCTGCAGCGACCATCGCTTGCTACACCGTCGATGCGAAACTCACTCGTACGGAACTTGAAGAAGTCGCGAAGCGGCTCACAAATCCGTTGACCGAAACTTATTCGATCGACTCGCTCCCGGCACCAAAAGGATTTACCTCGGGGATCGAGATCGGCTTTTTGCCCGGCGTCACGGACAATGTCGGCAAGACCGCGAAGCAAACGATAGAAGATGCGATAGGGCGATCCCTCGACGACAGTGACGCGGTGTATACGTCGACATTTATTTTCTTGTCCGGGAAAATATCCGCACGGGAAGCTGAAAGTTTTGCGCAGCAATTGTATAACCCGCTTATCGAGCGAGCGAATGTGTATCGAGCTGGAACCAAAGAATTTCCGACCATTGTTCCGAAAGTGAAACTGCGCTCCTTCGGTCGCGCCGACCTCGTCGCACTGGATATATCGGATGAGCAACTCATGAAGATCGGCAGACAGGGCATTGCCGATAAAGATGGCACCAGGCGTGGCCCGTTGGCCCTCTCGTTAAACGCAATGAAGGTCATTCGCGATCATTTCAAGACGCTGAAGCGCAAGCCGACCGACGTTGAACTCGAATCGCTTGCCCAGACATGGTCGGAACACTGCAAGCATTCGATATTCGCTGACCCGCTCGATGAGATCGAAGAGGGAATCTACAAACGCTACATCAAGGGCGCAACGGAGAAAATACGAAAGGCCAAGGGCGACAAAGATTTTTGTGTATCGGTGTTCAAGGATAACTCCGGCGCGATCGCATTCGACGATGAGTATCTCGTCACGCACAAAGTGGAGACGCACAATTCGCCTTCAGCGCTCGATCCTTTTGGTGGCGCGATCACGGGCATCGTCGGCGTCAATCGCGATGCCATGGGTTTTGGCGTCGGCGCGAAACCTATCGCCAATGTGTACGGATTCTGCGTTGCCGACCCACGGGACAAGCGGGAGTTCTTCCGCGACAAAGAGCTTTCGCAGCCGCTTCTTCCGGCTCGCCGCATTCTCGAAGGCGTTGTGCGCGGCATCAACGCGGGCGGCAACCAGAGCGGCATTCCGACAGCGCTCGGATTCGTCGCAACTGATCCGCGTTATCGCGGCAAGCCGCTCGTCTTCGCGGGCACCGTTGGCCTGATACCCAGAAAAAGTCATGGCAAAAAGTCCTACGAGAAAAGTGCGCGGTCCGGCGACTACATCGTGATGGCGGGCGGAAGGGTCGGTCTCGACGGCATTCACGGCGCGACATTTTCGTCGGAATCGCTCTCCAGCGGCTCTCCTGCGACAGCAGTGCAGATCGGCGATCCGATCACGCAGAAAAAGATGTCGGATGCCATTGTTCGCGAGGCGCGCGACCTCGGACTATATTCGAGCATCACCGACGACGGCGCAGGCGGTCTTTCGTGCTCGGTGGCCGAAATGGCAAAAGAATGCGGCGGCTGTCTTGTTGATCTCGAAAAAACGCCACTCAAATATCCTGGGCTCGCGCCGTGGCAGATCTGGATCTCAGAATCGCAAGAGCGCATGACGCTTGCCGTGCCGAAAAAGAACTGGACGAAGCTCAAAAAAATATTCGACCGACACGACGTTGAGGCGACGGTGATCGGCGAATTCACGGATTCCGGACGATGCGTCGTGCGCTACAAGGGCAAAACGATCATGGACCTCTCGATGGATTTCTTGCATGACGGCCGCCCGGTCGAGCATCAGAAGAGCAAGAAGCCTGTGCGAAAGGTCGGGAAGCAGAAAGCGGCGCCTGTGATGCCTCTTGCTCGTGCGTTCGTCGAATTACTCTCGCGTCCGGGCGTCGCCTCCACCTCGTTCATCGCCGATCAGTACGACCAGGAAGTGCAGGGAAATTCCGTCACGAAATTGCTCCAAGGCCGGGGCCGCGTCAACGTCGATACGGCCGTTCTGCAGCCGCGTCCAGGCTCCTCTCGCGGCATTGTTCTTTCGCAAGGATACGCACCGTGGTATTCCGACATCGACGCCTACGACATGGCCGCCGCATCGATCGATACCGCCGTACGCAACGCGATCTGTGCGGGAGCATCTATCGACTATCTCGCCATTCTCGACAACTTCTGCTGGTCGAGCTCGAATTCGCCGGAGCGATTGTATGAATTGAGGCGCGCCGCAAAAGCGTGTTTCGACGTCGCGGTCGCGTACGGTACGCCGTACATTTCCGGCAAAGATAGCATGTTCAATGACTTCCGGGGGTTCGACAAAAAAGGCGAGCCAGTGCACGTGGCTGCGCCGCCGACGCTGCTTATCTCCACGATCGGCGTGATCGAGGACGTTTCGCGTGCACAAACGATAGATCTCAAAATGCCGGGCGATATCATTTATTTGATCGGCGAGACAGATGCGGAACTCGGTGGCTCGGAATACTTTTCAATGGCGGGTCGCACTGATGGAGTTGTTCCCTATGTTGATACACGGAAGAACACGAAGGTATACAAGGCTTTTTCGCGCGCGACGCAAGAAGGGTTAGTCGCATCGGCGCTCAGCGTCGGTCGCGGCGGGCTCGCGGCCGCGCTTGCGAAGTCCGCGATCGCCGGGCAGCTTGGCGCGTCAGTCGATTTCTCCAAAATTTCGGGGACGGCTCGCAAACCTCACGACGTTCTTTTTTCAGAGTCGCAGGGCAGAATTCTCGCGAGTGTCGCGCCGACCAGCGTCGAAGCATTCGAACGGATAATGAAAGACGTTCCGCTGGCTCGCGTTGGTGAGGTCACCCAAAAGAAATATCTCGAATTCCGCGGGGCGCACTTCAGCGTTTCTTTGCAAAAGCTCACCGACGCATATCGCAAGCCTTTCAAAGACTGGCAATAATTCTATGTCGAAAAAACCCAACGCCATCATCTTTTCCGGGTACGGACTCAACACTGAGGACGAGACGAAATTCGCGCTTGAAACGGTCGGCGCGAACGCCGAGATAGTACACATCAACGACCTTATCGCGCGGCCCTCGATACTCGACACATTCCAGGTCGCGGTCATGCCGGGCGGATTTTCCTACGGAGACGATACCGGCTCAGGCAAGGCCTATGGCAATCGTTTGCGCGGACACCTCGGAAGCCGGCTCGAGAAATTCCTTGCTCGCGATACGCTGATGATCGGCATTTGCAACGGATTCCAGATCCTCACGAGTGCGGGGCTCTTGCCGGGAGCGCTCCTTCCGAACGACAAGCCACGTTACCTGACGCGCTGGGTCGATCTCGAAGTGACAGGACAAAGTCCGTGGCTCTCCGGTATCAAGACCGTATCGGTCCCTATCGCACACGGCGAAGGAAAATATTATGCGCCGCCGAAAACGCTGACCAAGCTGGAAAAAGAGAATGCGATCGCATGCAAATACGTAGGAGGTCCTATCTCAAAACATTTCGATCTTCCTGCGAATCCGAACGGCTCGCTCGAGAATATCGCCGGTGTCACCGCATACGAGGGCCGCTTGCTCGGCATGATGCCGCATCCAGAACGTGCGATCCGCTTCACCCAACTTCCGCATTGGACGTATCTCAGAGAAAAATATATTCGAGACGGTGTTCCGATGCCGCAGGAAGGGCCGGGGTTGCAGTTATTCCGCAACGCGGTCGCGTACTTTGCATAAAAATATCAGCTTGTTACAGTTGGGTCTGTAAAAGAGGGAGAGTCCAAATGTCTGCAATTCGCTTGGTAGCCGTCTGCGGCCCGCGAGGAGCGGGCAAGGAGACGATCTTAACGGCGCTCCGTAATGAGCTTGGATTACATCGGATCGTACCGCATACGACGCGGGCACCGAGACAAACGGAACAGAACGGGCGTGAATATCATTTCGTTCCGGACGCCGTCTTCGACGAACTCATCGCGAAAGAGCGTTTCGTTTGGTTCGGATCTATCGGACCAACGCAACGTTCCGGAACGGTGATCGAAGAATTCACGCGAGCCAGGAGCGGATGTGTGATCGATGTAAAGCCTGACGGTGCGCGTGTAATGAGGGACCGGCTAAAACTGATCGGGGGAGCCGTCATCTTGCTGTGCATTATGGCGGAACTTTTCGAGCGGCGAGAGCGTATTCGATTGCGCGAGCCCGGTATCTCGTATACCGAAGTCGAGCGATTGATCGCCGAAGATCCGGTTTCCCAGGATGTCTCGGACTACCACGATTTCCACGAAGTCATATGGAATTCCGGGAATGATCCCGTTCGTGCTTGTCGCAGGGCGGTCGAACTGACCTCCAGGTTCATTCTTCAAGAGGCCTGAAATAGGCCAAAAGAAAGGGCGCCTCAAGCGCCCCTTCTCATGCTACAGTAGCGCAATGAATCTTGATTCTACGGTCAAAATCGGTGTCGGAATCCTGATCTGGAAAGATGGAAAGACGCTTCTGGCACTGCGTAAACGATCTCACGGCGCCGACACATTCCAGTCTCCCGGCGGTCACCTCGAGTATATGGAGTCATTCGAGGAATGTGCAAAAAGAGAGGTGATGGAGGAGTGCGGACTTGAAATACAGAACATTCGCTTTTTGTGTGTGGCGAATGCTCGAGAATTCTCGCCAAAGCATTACATTCACATTGGTCTTACGGCTGACTGGATCGGAGGTGAATCCGAAACGCTCGAGCCCGAGAAAACAGGAGCGTGGGATTGGTATTCACCCGATACCCTTCCGGACCCGATCAATTTTTTTACCAACCTCGCTTTGCGAGCGATGCGCGAGGATCGTTCTTACTTTGATGGCATATGACACCTCCGCACTACGTTCTCACGGGCGGGCCGTGTGCGGGGAAAACAACCACGATTGATGAGCTTGCGCGGCGGGGATACGACGTGAGCCCTGAACCGGGGCGTATGTATTTGGAGCGGAAATTGAAAGAAGGAAAAACGATAGAGGAGATATTCTCTGATATATCGAAAGTCGAGCAGGATCTCCTGCACGAATACGTCGATGTCGAAAACGCCAATAAAAAAGACGGCGTGATGTTTTTTGACCGTGGAATACCGGACTGCCTAGCGTACTATCGGATATATGGAGTGGCGGAAGACAAAGAACTGCGAGAGGCCGTTTCTGCCCCGAAATATAAGAAAGTTTTCCTGCTGGAAATGATAGATACATTTTCCAACGACGAAGTGCGCGTGGAGAGCCCGGAAAAGGCCAAACGCATCCATGAAGAGATCCGTCGCGCATATATGGAACTGGGCCACACGATTATAGACGTGCCGCTCAAGACTGTCGAAGAGCGGGTGGATTTCATCCTCGCGAATCTATGAAGACGATCGGCATTGCGGGCGGCGGGCAGCTTGGGCGCATGCTCACTGACGCTGCACATACGCTCGGGTTTCGCGTCGTAACGCTCGACACAGACGCACGTGGACCGGCGGGACAGGTTTCGGACAATCAGATCGAGGGGGATTACAAAGTCGCTGATGCGATATATCAACTTGCTGAGCGCTGCGATGTGATGACGTTCGAGATCGAATCAGTGAATGCCGCCGCGCTTGAAGACCTTTCTGCAAAAGGATTTCCCGTACATCCGACGCCGAAGACGCTTTCGATAATTAAGGACAAACTCGTTCAGAAGCGGTTCTTGCAGGAGCGCGGTATTCCGATCGCATCGTTCTCCGATGAGGTAGACAATTTTGCATATCCATACATTCTCAAAGCACGCTCAGGGGGTTTCGATGGTCGCGGCAATGCGCTCGTTGAGAAAGCTGAAGACGTACAGGCAGCGAAAGAAAAACTGAAAGGAGTTCCGGCATATGCCGAAGCCATCATCCCGTTCGAAAAAGAACTCGCGATCGTCGCTGCACGCACCGTTGATGGTGAGATCGAGGTTTACCCGCTTGTTGAAACGATACACAAAAATCATATATGCCACGAGGTGCTCGCTCCAGCGCCCGTTGCTGCTGACGTCGCGCAGAAAGCGCATGACCTTGCACAAAAAGTCCTTGCCTCGTTCGACGGAGCTGGCGTATTCGCGATAGAAATGTTCTTGGCGAATGGGGAAGTTTTAGTGAATGAGATCGCGCCGCGCGTGCACAACAGTGGCCACCTCACGATCGAAGCGTGCGATATGTCGCAATTCGAGAATCACATCCGTGCAGTCGCTGGAATGCCGCTAGGCTCGACCAAGATGAAAGTTCCTGCAGCCGTCATGGTGAACATTCTCGGTGAAAGAAGTGCCAAAGCTGAGCCAAAAGGCGTCGAGGCAGCGGAGGCGATCGAGGGTGTAAAAGTCCATATCTACGGTAAGATGGAAACCCGCCCCGAGCGCAAAATGGGTCACATTACGGCGGTCGGAGGAACGCTCGCAGAAGCGAAGGAAAAAGCGGAAAGGGCTCGTGCATTAATTTCAATATGAAACAACCAGTCGTCGGCATCATTATGGGATCGGATTCGGACTTGTCGGTCATGCAGGATGCGGCAGAGATCCTTGATGAGTTCGGGATCGCTTTTGAATCGACGATCGTTTCAGCGCATCGTACGCCGAAGCGGCTTACAGATTATGCGGAAGCTGCGCAGGAACGCGGACTCATGGTCATCATTGCCGGCGCCGGCGGCTCGGCGCATTTGCCGGGGATGGTCGCAGCGCACACGGTGTTGCCGGTCATCGGTGTTCCGATCATGACGAAAACCATGGGCGGCCTCGACTCGCTCCTTTCGATCGCGCAAATGCCGCCTGGCGTGCCTGTCGCGACCGTTGCCGTGAATGGCGCAAAGAACGCAGGTATCCTTGCCGCAAAGATACTCGGCGCTTCCGACCCGAAGATCCGTGCGAAAGTCGCTGCGTACAAAAAGCGGATGAAAGATGAGGTGCTTACGAAGGCGAAGAAACTTGAGAAAGTAGGGTATAAGCGCTATTTATGACTACGCAGAACGCATACGCGCAGGCGGGCGTTGATTACACGAAGATCGAGCCCTTCAAGCACGCGATGATCGCGGCGGGCAAGAAGACGATCACTTTTCCAAATAAACGTGACGTGTACATCAATAGTGATGTGCTCCACGCGCACGGCGGCGTGTTCGAGTACCGAGGCAAAGAGAAGCATCTCTGGTGCAACACGCAAGAAGGTCTCGGCAACAAAAATTGGATCGCGGAATGGATGTACCAATTCTCGGGCACGGGGAGAACGTATTACGAGGGTATCGGTATCGATGCAGCGCTCATGGCGGTCAACGATGTCATTGCGCAGGGAGCGATGCCGGTCGTCTACACCGACGAAGTCGCGGCGGGGGATTCAGAATGGTTCGCCGATGAGAAACGCGCCAAAGATCTCGCCTCCGGTTTTTTGAAAGTGTGCGAAGAAGCCGGCATGGCGCTGCCGGCAGGCGAGTCTCCTGCGCTCAAATATCTCGTGAAGGCCGAGCCACCGGTTAAAAGTGCTCCGTCGCTTTCCGGCTGCGTCACCGCCATCATCGCACCGTCGAGCCGTCTTATTTCAGGAACTGAACTCAAGCCCGGTGACGCGATAATCGGCGTGACGTCTTCCGGCATTCACGCCAACGGCATTTCGCTCGTGATCAAAAAGGCGCTCGAGCTGCCGGACAAATTCATGACAAAGCTGCCCAATGGAAATACGCTCGGAGAGGAAACGCTTATCCCGACGCGCTCGTACGTGAATTTCGTTGAAGCGTTACTTGAAGCGGATATCAACATCCACGCACTTTTGCCTGGCACCGGCAGCGGTGTTGCAAAGATCGCTTTCGACGGTCGTCCGGCGACGTACCGCATTCACACATGGACCGATGTTCCGCCGTTGTTCCAATTCATGCGTTCGATCGGCGTCTCGCTCGAAGATTGCCTCAAGACATTCAATTGGGGCATCGGCTACTATGCGTTCGTCGCAAAATCGGATATTGATCAAGTCCTCGCGGTCGGTACAAAAGCGGGATACGAGGTCGCGCATGTCGGCACTGTCGAAGAAGGTCCGCGACAAGTCGTGTTCGAGCCTGAGAACATTACACTCCCGCCGCCCGGCGAATGATATGGTCGAACTCTTGCGCGGAACGGACTTTAAGAATCTCGGCACAAAGAAGGTGGGCAAAGTGCGCGATATTTACGAGCAGCCCGACAAAGTCATTTTAATAACGACTGATCGGCACTCGTCGTTCGACCGGCTCATCGCGCATGTGCCGCACAAAGGGCAGGTATTGAACGAGATAAGCGCCTTTTGGTTCGAACAGACGAAGGATATTGTGCCCAATCATGTGCTTGCGATACCGGACCCCAACGTGACAGTGGCGAAAAAATGCAGTCCACTGCCCGTCGAAGCGGTCGTGCGAGGCTACATGACCGGCGTCACCAGCACATCGCTTTGGACGCACTATGAGGCAGGGAAGCGCGATTTCGGGAATTTTACGTTGCCTGACGGGATGAAGAAGAATCAACGACTTCCACAGCCCGTCTTTACACCCTCGACCAAATCCGATGATCATGACCGTACGCTTTCACCGCAGGAGATCGTCAGCGAGGGGATCTTGCCGCAAGAAACTATTGACGCGGTCGAGAAAGCGGCACTCGCGCTCTATGCGCGTGGCGCGCAGATCGCTGCAGAACGTGGACTCATTCTTGTCGACACAAAATACGAATTCGGTCTGTCCGACAATGGCGACATCGTGCTTATCGACGAGATCCACACGCCGGATTCTTCGCGCTATTGGCAACTCGATTCATATGAGGAGCGATTCTCGAAAGATGCGGAACCCGAATATTTCGACAAGGAATTTCTCCGATTATGGTTCAAAGAACATGCCGATCCGTACAAGGACGAGACATTACCGGAAGCGCCACCGGAGCTTGTGGAAGAGCTCTCAAAGCGGTATATACGCATGTACGAGCAGATCACGGGCGAGGCGTTCAAGCCAGGTGCCGAACCGATACTGCCGAGGATACAGAAGAACTTGAAGCTATATGTCATTTGAACCACTAACTGCCATAAGTCCGATAGACGGCCGGTACCAAGATAAAACCGCACCGCTCGCTGAGTATTTCAGCGAATTCGCGCTCATTCGCGCGCGGATGTTCGTCGAGTGCGAATATCTTATCGCGCTCTCGAAAACGTCAAAGCTTGGGATGAGAAAATTGTCGGAAAGAGAAATTTCCTCAATTCGCAAGATCGAACGGATGTCGACCAAGGACGCGCATGCGGTAAAAAAGATAGAGCAGGAAACGAATCACGACGTAAAGGCCGTCGAATATTTCATCAGGCAAAAGATCAAAGGCACCTCGCTCGAATCCGTTTCGGAATGGATCCACTTCGCACTCACGTCGGAGGACGTGAACAGTGTCGCGTACGCACTCTGCATTCAGGATTTTTTCGAACATGAATTCCTTGGCGGTCCGATGTGGAATATCGCGCAAGGCCTTGATGCACTAGCGAAAACATACGCGAAAACGCCGATGCTCGCCCGAACGCACGGCCAGCCCGCAAGTCCGACGACGTTCGGCAAGGAAATGAAGGTGTTTCTTGAGCGCCTGCACCGGCAAGTTGATGTACTCAAAGTCGGCACGATACTTGTGAAATGGGGTGGCGCGACAGGGAATTGGAACGCGCACGTTGTTGCGGCGCCGGAAGTCGATTGGATCGCGTTCGCTCAGAAATTCGTCGATGGTTTCAATGTTGAAGGAAAAGGAAAAAAACACTTTCTGCGCCTCGAATTGAACGAATTCACGACCCAGATCGAACCGCACGACACCTACGCTGAATTCTTCGACGCAATGCGGCGCATCAACATGATACTCATAGACTTTTCCCAAGACATGTGGCGATACATCTCCGACGGCTGGATCACGCAAAAGCCGAAAAAAGGCGAGGTCGGTTCCTCGGCCATGCCGCACAAGGTGAATCCCATCGATTTTGAAAATGCGGAGGGGAATTTGGGCATTGCCAATGCGATGTTCGAGCATTTTTCGCGTAAATTGCCGATATCGCGCCTGCAGCGCGACCTTTCCGACTCAACGGTCGAACGCACTTTCGGCGTCGCGTTCGCGCATTCGTACATCGCATACCAATCGCTCGTCAAAGGTCTCGGCAAGATCACCGTCAACGAGAAAGCGATGCTCGAAGCGTTGCAAGCGCATCCGGAAGTACTTGCGGAAGCGATCCAGACAGCACTGCGTCGCGAGGGTGTGCCCGTACCGTACGAAAAACTCAAAGAGCTCACACGTGGCAAGCAAGTATCGCTCGATGATCTTTCAGCGTTCATCGATTCTCTCGATATTCCGATTGCGCTAAAAAAACGCCTCAAAGCGCTGCGTCCCGAGAACTACATCGGATTGGCAAGAAAGCTCGCTGATCGCTAATCCTTCTTCTCGGTCAGGGACAAGAACGCCATCGCCATCGCCGCGTATTCGATCGAGCTGAACCGCCTGGCCTGTTCGGTCATTCCGTGGAAGATCGCTATCATGTCTTTCGGGTGATTACTATTCGCCATCGTTTCCATGAGCCCCTCTGCCTGGACTCGGTCTACCTCTGTGGTAACCGCCAGGATCTGCTCAGCTTTCTTTCGAGCGATCATGATCTGCTCTTTGTCGATCCCGGCGAGAAGCTGGTCACGACGCATATCCTCTCCGCCGATCAGTCCGCGCTCTTTCGCAGCTTCTGCGTTCAATCGTTCTATTTCTTCCGCAGACCTGAAACTTTTCCACGTGGGACCCTTTGGACCTTCTCCTCCACTTTTGGGCATATACCCATTATACCAATTATTGCTTAAGCCCCAGCCCCTTACGTATCAAGTACCAGTTGATGATGGCGAGAACGATAATGAGACCTGCGAGGACGCCGGTGCAGATCCAGATCGAAACGTCGGCAAAGCCGAGGAAGCCATAGCGGAAACCGTTGACGAGGTAGAAGAGCGGGTTGACGTAGGTGATGTAACGGGCGATCGCGGGAAGGGTATTGACCGAATAGAAGATGCCACCGAGATAGGTGAGGGGCTGCAATACGAACGTCGGGACGATGTTGATCGCGTCGATCGATTTTGCGTAGACACCGTTGATGAGTCCCGCGAGCGAGAATACCACCGCCGTCAAAATGGCGAACAGCAATATCACGGCCACGTTCGCGACCGACAAATGCAATCCGGTGAAAAAGACAGACACGAGAAGAACAATGGCGCCGACCAGGACTCCGCGGATGATGCCGCCCGAAACGAATCCGGCGATCATGAGCCACGGCGGCATCGGCGAGACCAATATCTCGTCGATCGAGCGAGCGAAGAATTTCGACTGGAAGAAAGTGAACGACGTGTTCGCGTATGCGTTGGTGACGATCGCCATCATGACGAGGCCCGGGACGACGAATTGCATGTACGGAACGCCCTCCATCGTGCCGATGCGGCTGCCGAGCAGCGTGCCGAAGATGAGGAAGTAGAGGCACGAAGTGATGACGCTCGGCAAAAATGTCTGCACCCAGATGCGGAAAATGCGCACGACGTCCTTGCGCATCATCGTGTAAAAGGCGATCCATTGGTGGTAAGTATCCATATTTAATTATTGTTTTCGCGAATGAGGTCCAAGAATACTTCTTCGAGTTTCGAGCCGTGGTAGCCCTCCTTGGCCGAACCGTCGTCAGTGTGCATCGCAAGGACCCTGTCGATCGTGTCGTTAACGATGATCTGGCCTTTGTTGATGATGGCGACGTGTTTGGCGAGCTGCTCGGCTTCTTCGAGATAGTGGGTCGTGAGCAGAACGGTGAGACCTTCCGCGGTGAGCTTACGCAGGTATTCCCACATGCTGTGACGCATTTCGACGTCCACTCCCGCCGTCGGTTCATCGAGAATGAGGAATTTCGGCTGGTGGATAAGTGCTCGCGCGATCATGAGGCGGCGCTTCATGCCGCCCGAAAGTTGCATGCTATTGCTCTCGATCTTGTCGCCAAGTCCGAGATCTGTCAGCAATTGTTTCGCACGCGGGATGGCAACGGAGCGGGTAATGCCGTAGTACCCGCCTTGGTTGACCACCGTGTCCAAAATGCGTTCGAACGGGTTGAAGTTGATCTCCTGGCCGACGAGGCCGATGAATGTTTTCGCGACCTCCGGTTCCTTGTCGATATCGTGACCGAACACCTCTATCGTGCCGCTCGTTTTGTTGACCAGTCCCGTCGTGGCGCCGATGATCGTCGTCTTGCCGGCGCCGTTGGGGCCGAGCAGCGCGAAAAAGTCGCCCTCGGGAATATCGAGCGAAACGCCTTTCAGTGCCTGCACGCCGTTTGCGTAGGTTTTGACGAGCCCTTTGATGGAAAGTGCATTCATGAAGTTGCTAGCTTAACAAATTTTCTCTGATAAAGCGAAACGTGTCGTCGGGATCTTTCACTGCATGCGTTGGAATGACGCCGATGACGGTCTCGTCGTTCTCGCCGGGACCGAGCGCGTCGCCGACGTACAAGCAGTCCTCCTTTTTCCAATTCTCCCGTGCGAGAAGGCGTGCGACGTTATCTCCCTTGTTCTTGCTCGCGTGAATGATGTTGAATCCCGACGATCCAGCGGGAACCACAAGCACATCGACTTCGGCGAGCTGCGCTTGCTCGAGAGGAAATTGCGCCAGCGCCGCCTTTCTTTTGGAGAAATCAGGATCGAACGTGTACTTTACCTCCGGCGTCTCGTGATACCCGACGACGCTATAGTTGATCTGTGCTCCGCGCAGTTCGACAAGGTCGTTCTCGTCCCGCACTTTCACGTTGAAGTATTTTTTCAGCTTTTCGATGAATGCGAGCGAGCGCTTTGTTTGCTCGTCACTGAACTTCTCGAACCAAAGTACCTCACCGTTCTTCGCGACCGCCTCGTTGCCGCTTTGCGCGAGCATGGCGTACATGCCCTCTGACTCTTTTGGAAGCTGTTCCCGGATATGCTCCGCCATGCCGCCCGTCACGACGACGACATCCGACTTTTTACAGAGGGCGACGAAGATCGGCGCGTGTTCCGACGCGATGGGCGCGCGACTCTTCGTCAGCGTCTTGTCGAGATCGAAAAAAACGTGGAAAAAAGAATTGTTGTGCATTAGTCTTTGAGAGGCAGGGTGCCGATGTAATCGGCTTTGCCGAGGTTGACGCCGTTCTTGCGCATGATCGCGTAGGCGGTCGTCACGTGGAAGTAGAAGTTGGGGATCGCCTGTTCGGTCACATACTCGAAACCGGTGAGGTGTTTTCCATTCCAGAAGGGAGTCGTTATCTTGATGCCTTCTTTGCCGATTATCTGTTCGGGCTTGATGGTCTTTAAGAACGCGACGGTTTTGTCGATCCGCGCCTCGAGCTCGGCAATGGTCTTTTCGTTATCCTCGTACTTCGGGGCTTCTATTTCTGCGAGACGCGAGGCGAGACCCTTGGCGTTGTCGCAGGCTACCTGGACCTGGCGCACGAAGGGGAATTGGTCGGAAATAAGGCGGCTTTCAAGAAGGGCACTTTCCTGCATACCTGCCGGATGCCATTCGAGCTGCTTGGATCTTGCGTGTGAGTCAACTTTGTCGAGAACGCCGGAGAGCACGGTCAGCGCTTTCATCATCGGTGGGATAGTAACGGTGTAGAGATTCGTTTCTTGCGCAGCCATATAGTTCTTCGCTTTACAAATGAAAGTGATTAATGAATTGCCGAGTATATCACACCGTCCTATGTTCTAAGTATGAAGCAGATACATCCACATAGTTCGCGACCCTGCGCTCTGCCGCTGCGGCGAGCCTTTCGATCGTCTGCTCGTCTACGCTTTCGCTCGCGAGCATCGGTCCGACGAGTTCTATCTGCGCCGGGTCGGAAAGTACGATACGTCTGCCTTTCGCGGCCGCGCGAAGGAGCGTCGGACCGCCGATATCGGTTTTTTCAATGACGTCTTGCGGCGTTGATGCGGGATCGGCGATCGTCTTCTCAAGCGGATACAAAGTGACGTACACAAGATCGATGCGTGGGACGTTCATCCGTTCCAATTCAGCCTGGTCTTCGTCGCGCGAAAGCAGTCCTGCGTAGATCTCGCGAGCGAGGGTCACTACGCGGTGCCCGAGAATAGGTTCTCCGACGATCTCGGATACATCGCGGCAGGGAATAGCGTTCTCGTTCAGGAATTTCGCAGTGCCGGCAGAGCCTAGCAAATCCCATTTCTTTTCATACAGGGCACTGCCCAAACGCAGCAACGCCTCGTCCTTTTCGTACGAGCACAAGAGCGCCGTTTTCATGGCACTACTGTACCACAGCGCCCCCGCTGCTATTTACCGGAGTCTTTTTTGATCTGTTTGAACGCTTCCTCGACTGTCGTCATGAATTGCGCAGGGAAAATGATGGTCGAATTTTTCTCAGTCGCGATCTCAGCCATGGTCTGAAGTGTGCGCAATTGCAGGGCGACGGGGTGCGCGGTCATGATGTCGGCAGCCTCGCCGAGTTTGACGGCAGCCTGGAACTCGCCCTCGGCCGCGACGATCTTGGCGCGGCGTTCGCGCTCCGCTTCGGCCTCTTTGGCCATCGCGCGTTGCATGTTGTCGGGGAGCGTGATGTCTTTGATCTCGACGGCCGTCACCTGCGTGCCCCACGGCTCGGTGTGCGAATCGATGACGTCTTTGATCTGCTCGTTGATCTTCGCTGTTTCCGCCAAGATCTGGTCGAGCGAAAAGCGGCCGACGACGTTGCGCACCGTCGTCTGCGAGATCTGGTTGATAGCATCGTGCACGTTCTCGATCGCGATGACCGACTTTTCCGGATCCATAATGTGATAGTAGGAAACCGCGGCGATGTCGATCGAGACGTTGTCTTTCGTGATGATCTTTTGCGAAGGGATCTGCATCGTGATCGTTCTCAAAGAAACGCGCACCATGGATTGGAACGGCGCAAAAATGAGCGTGAGTCCCGGCTGCTTCACACCGCCAAATTTGCCGAGCTTGAAAACGACGCCGCGTTCGTATTGCCGCAGCACGCGGATCGAGATGAGGAGATAGATTACGATGATAATCACGATGGTCCAGAGTGTGTTCATGCGTCCATTATGTACCCACACAAGCGCGTGTCCAGCGCCGCAGAGCTCTTGCGGTAGCGCGTTGCGATTCTGTGCTATCCTTTCGCCAATGATGGACGGCAAGAAGGTAGGATTTACTGCGGGAGCGTTCGATCTGTGCCACGCGGGACATATGTTGATGTTCGAGGAAGCAAAGACCGTCTGCGACTATCTCATCGTCGGGTTGCACAGTGACCCGACCATCGATCGGCCCGACACGAAGAACAAACCCATCATGTCCGTCGAAGAGCGCAAGATAATTCTTAATGCTGTTCGCTGGATCGATGAGGTCGTCGTCTACGACACCGAAAGCGATCTTTTGAATATTCTGACCGAGAACAAACTCGGCATCGACGTCCGTATTCTTGGAGTTGAATACAAAGAGAAACAGTACACGGGCAGGGGACTTCCGCTCGAGGTCTACTACAACACGCGCGGTCATAATTTCTCGACGACCGAACTTCGGAACCGGGTGTACAAGGCGGAGCGTGCGAAACATCAAACAACGACAGCAAAGCGATAGTGCCTGTGACTTGACATTGTGTCTGTTTGTGATAGAAACTAGCAATCCTTAACCGTGCCGAGAATGGCATCATCGGGAGGAAAAAATGTACATTGACGGACTGGAAATGACCGAAAGCCGCCTTGACCAGCTTTTCGGGAGAAGGGTACGAACTGAGACACCCAAAGCTCTGAATCCAGCTTATTTGCAACGCAAGTGGCTTGAGGTTCTACCTGCTGCCTGCAGGTTGGCCGTTCAGAGTTCACAGATCTTGCCTTATTCCTATAGAAACTTTCGAGTCGGCTCGGCTATGTTTTGCTACTGTAGCCGAACCGGCGAGTTCGATATCGTGACTGGTGGCAACTTCAAGCTGTGCCAAGGATGCGACAAGTTCTGTGCGGAGATGTGTGCAAAAGCCGCGGTTTTACCTCGGTTCGATCGCATCGTTGGGATTGCAATCTATGGGGAACAGATCCAACCTGACCCGAGCGGCCTCAAGCCGGACACGTTGCACCCATGTCCTCCTTGTCGAGTGGATTTGGAGGAAGATCCGCGAGTCGCGAGATGGACGCGGATGTTCATGTTCCGCCCGTGGACTGATAGCGACCCACTCAACACGGGCCGATACAAGTATTTCCGCGAACATATGAGTTTCAGGCAACTCATCCGCAAACACGCAAACGGTCACGAATCATAATAATTGCTCGCAGATTGTAAGGTCGTCCGCTCTTAGGACGGCCTTTCTTTTTACATCCAAACCGCAAGAATGACGCCCAAGATGACGAGCGTCACGAGGTAGTAGCCGGAGAGGATGATCCACCATTTCCAGGGCTTTCCTTCCCAGAGCACTCCGCCGATGCTCGAAGGTACGACAAAGCCAAGCCAACTTCCGAAACCGACCAGAGCGCCTATCGAAGCGCCGGTCGAGCCGAGATAACTCTCAGTAAAAATGACCCCGTGCGCAAGGATGAATGACATGAGAAGCGCGCCGACGAACATCAGCAAGTAGCTCCAGTGAGAACTTTTCTTCATTGCCTCCTGCATTCTCTCCGGTGACCAGCCCATCGAAGCGACCCATTGCTTGCCAAAGAGGGGACCGTACCACACGAATCCTATGAACATAGCCACGATGCCGCAGACCAACACCGCCCAGATATTGACAGGTATCATAGTTTTAATTTGCTATATGTAATACACATAGTGTACCACCAAAGACTGGTCAACTTCATGAGAAATGCCATACTTTTGCGTACGAGGGTCGAACTTTACCCGCAATTACTTCAAACGCGCGCATGAAAGGATTGCATATGACCGCTTGGATCTTGGTAATGATCGGAGGCCTCAACTGGCTTTTGGTCGGTCTCGGCGGATTTTTCGGCGGTAATTGGGACGTCGTCTGGTTGCTGCTCGGTTCGTGGCCGGTCGTTCAATGGCTCGTCTACATCGTGATCGGTCTCGCGGCTGTCTACGAAATAGTCACGCACAAAAAGAACTGCAAAACGTGCTCATCGGGGGCAGCTCCGATGATGTAATTTGGCTGAAGAGTTTCAGTTTTTTGTAGATAAAACAACGCCCCGCTCTCGCGGGGCATTGTTTTTGGCATCATGAAGAAATATTCACGCCGTCTGGGTGGTAGAAAAGATATGAGCTATCTTCGGATCACAAAAACCCTGTCAGCCTTGGCGATCGCCGCTTTCGTTGCGACGCTGCCATTTGCCACCATCGCGTCAGCGCAAGCGCTCTCGCCGTTCTCGCAGACAGGTCCCGATACGAGCGCTCTCAATTGGGCCGGCTATGTGGCGACTGGTGGCACGTACACCTCGGTATCGGGTTCCTGGGTCGTGCCGACGGTCCAAACCAACAGCTCGGAGAATGTCGCCGACGCGACCTGGGTGGGCATCGGCGGCGTCACGAGCACGGATCTTATTCAGGCAGGTACGGAGGCTATCCCTAATTCACAGGGGGATCTCGTGTACCAGGCTTGGTATGAGACGCTTCCGCAGGATTCAACCGCTGTGCCTCTCTCAATATCGCCTGGCGACGCCGTCTCGGTCTCGATAACCGAAATAGGACAGAACCGCTGGGAGATATCGTTCGACAACGCGACGACGGGAAAGACGTACGAGACCAGTGTGAACTATGCCTCGTCGCTTTCGTCGGCCGATTGGATCGAAGAAATGCCCATCGAGATCGGCGGCGTTATCGGCCTCGACGATTTCGGGACGATCCAATTCACGAGCGGCTACGCGATCAAGAACGGTCAGGTGGTGACCATTCAAAGCGCCGGAGCAACCGCACTCACCATGGATAACTCTCAGGGAGCTGTCGTCGCGACGCCCTCTGCCCTTGGAGCCAATGGTTCGAATTTTAGCGTCGCCCGTACGAACGCTCCTTCGACGCCGCTTGCGCTTGCCGGAGTGGGAATTTCCGCCGTAGCCGGGCCAGCGTCGCCATACATCTATGTTTCAAGCGGCGGATATTCGACCGGAGGATATACGTTGCACACGCGTCGCGCCAGGAATGGGTATCATGTGATCGTTCGCTTCCAGTGAGCGGAATGAAAGAGCGCGCAGGTCGGGGTTGTAGTAGAGTGGCAGGGTAGGGTTACTCGCTAATATTTTAAGATCACTATGGGGTACGGATACGGACACAGCGGGGGCATGATGATGGCACAGGGTGGCGCAGGTGTTTTCGCGTTTATTTTCGGGCTGCTCTTTTTTATCATCCTCGTTGCGCTCGCGGTCATTCTGGTGCGTTTCGCGATACGCGGCGGCCGACGCGGCATGTGGAGGCACCACATGATGCAACACGGTTCGTCGATGGAGACGCTCAAGGAGCGGTACGCGAAAGGCGAGATCGAAAAACCTGAATTCGAACAGAAGAAAAAAGATCTGATGGCATAACATCGGGCATATGTGAAAAGCAAAACCGGCCGAGAGGCCGGTTTTGTGTTGTGTTGCAGGCGAAACATACGGCCACAGGGTATTTGCCGTCGGGTAATTTTCTGCTGAAAATTCCCTCGCACTCGAGCCAAGCTCTCCGTGGAGTCGGCAAATACCCTGTGGCCGTATGTTTCGCCTCATGCTTATCCACACCTTGTCCACAGCTACAGTTGCGATAGAAATGAAGTGCGCATGTATAGTTCGAATTACGGTAATTATTGTTCTTTTTATACTAAGTTTATAAGAATTTAAGATTACTTATGGCAGATTTAAAACAATTCCTCGAAATACCATACGAGAAGCTAGAGGAAATGAACGGCAAGGCGAAGGATCGCTCGACAACGGTCGCCGCGAGCGTGCTTCAGCGCGAGTACGTCGCATGGCTGAAGAAAGAAAAGAAAGTGAAGGCGGTGACGATCTGTTTCTCGGACATCGAGGGCAGGTTGCACATGCTCGACTACGACAAGAAATTCCTGCTCGACTCGCTCGAGAACCTCACGTTCGACGGCTCATCGATCCGCGGATTCACGCCGCAGCATGAATCGGACCTGCGGCTCGAGATCGACTTCTCGTCCATCCGCTGGATGCCATCGGATGTGTTCGGACCCGGCAAGGTCCTCTTCTTTGCGTCGGTCCTCAACCGCGACCGCACACCGTACGACGCGGATTTCCGGGGACGCCTCAAGGCGCTCGTTGCCGACTTGAAGAAAAAGGAAGGCATTACTGCTTTCGCCGCGCCTGAGATCGAGGGTTTCGTTGTCGACGGGGTCAACGCCGAACAGAACTATGTGGGAAACGGCGGCATGAAACTGGTTTCGACTGGTGGCTACTACCACTCGCTTCCGCTCGACCCACTCCGCGTCTTCATCGACAAGGCGGCCGAAGCGCAGCGCGCGATGGGATTCAAGAACGAAAAGGACCATCCGGAAGTCGGCCCTTCGCAGTTCGAAATGAACTTCTCGTACGCCGATGTCGTCCGTGCAGCGGATAACATCCAGCTCTACAAGCTCATCTGCCGCCAAGTCGCCAGGAATATGGGCCTAACGGCAACCTTCTTGCCGAAGCCTTTCACCGGCATCAACGGTTCCGGCATGCACACCAACTTCTCGCTCTCGAAGAACGGAAAGAACATCTTCTACGACCCGAAAGGTCAGGAGGGTCTCTCGAAGATCGCGTGGGACTTCATCATGCGACTCCTCAATCACGCGCCGGAGATCTGCCTTGTCCTGAACTCTTCGGTCAACAGTTACCGCAGGCTCGATCCGCACTTCGAAGCGCCGAACCAGATCAAGGTCTCGGCCGTCGACCGCGGTTCGATGATCCGCATTCCGCTCGGTAATGAACGCACTGCGCGTATCGAACTCCGCTCCGTCGCGCCGGACGCCAACCCGTACCTTGTGCTCTTTACGATGCTCAAGGTCGGGCTCGAAGGCAAGAAGCTCGAGAAGGACGAATCGAAGCGCGACCGCATGCGCTTCCTGCCGGACAACATCAACGATTCGATCGCGTTGATGAAAGCGAGCAAGTTCATGACAGGCGCTCTCGGGGAAGAGAGCAAGGAGAAATTTATCAGTTATAAGCAGGCTGCGGCGGATCGTTCGCCGAAAGCCCTGGGTTCAATGATCAAAAACTCGGAGGTGGTCTATCACCACGAGGTTACTAATCAGTACTTGTGGAATAACTTTTAGTTATTCTGCCCAAATAATCATATGGCAAAAGCCAACATGTGGAGATGGGCGATATTCATTCTCGCGGTCGGCGTGGTGATCGGATACTGCGCGATCTACTTCGGCGGCGCATCGGCCGGGACATACGATCCGGCTTCGCTCAACAGCGGCGACATCGCGTGGATGCTCTGTTCGAGCGCACTCGTCATGATCATGACGCCTGCGGTCGGGTTCTTCTACGGCGGCATGGTCCCGTCGAAGAACGTTGTCTCGGTCTTGAAGCAATCGTTGTTGATACTTTCGCTTATTTCGATCCAGTGGGTCGTCATCGGCTACTCGCTCGCATTCGGTCCTGATGCCTTCCACGGATTGATCGGCAACGTCTCACACTTCATGCTGCGGGGCGTCGGATACGCGCCCGACCCGGCGTACGCGGCGACCATTCCGGCCCTCGTGTACATGATCTTCCAGGCGATGTTCGCCATCGTGACGCCCGCACTCATTATCGGCGCGTTCGTGGGACGTATCCGCTTCAAAACACTCGTTATATTCACGCTTCTCTGGGCGACGCTCGTCTATGACCCGATCGCGCACTGGGTCTGGTCTCCCAACGGCTGGCTTCACACGCTCGGCGCGCTCGACTTCGCAGGAGGCACCGTCGTTCACATGAGCGCAGGATTCTCGGCGCTCGCCGCCGCAATACTGGTAGGGAAGCGACTCGATACGCAAACGCCGGGCAACGCGAACGTGCCGTTCGTCATTCTCGGAGCCGCGCTCCTGTGGTTCGGTTGGTTCGGATTCAATGCCGGCTCGGCGCTCACTTCGGGGGCGCTCGCTGCAAGTGCATTCGTAGTGACGAACACTGCGACCGCAGCGGCGTCGCTCACCTGGGTCGCTCTCTCATGGGCAGAACACAAAAAGCCTTCGGCGGTCGCTGCGGCGATAGGCGCCGTGGCAGGACTTGTCGCGATCACGCCGGCTTCCGGCTTCGTGGGTCCGGTCGCCTCGATCGCGATCGGTATCATCGCGGGTGTTGTCACGTATCTCGCCATCCACCTTCGTTCCAACAAAATGCCTGTGGACGACACGCTTGATGTGTGGGCAGGACACGGCATCGGAGGTCTTACAGGCGCCCTTCTCACGGGTGTCTTCGCAGAAACGGCTATCAATTCGGCGGGAGCCAACGGGCTTCTCTTCGGCAACCCGCACCAGCTCTGGATCCAACTCATTGCTGTCGCTGCTGCAGGTATCTATTCGTTCGTCGCGACGTGGGTGATCCTCAAGGTCCTGGTCATGCTCGGTCTTCCGCTGCGTGTTTCTAGCGAAGATGAGGCTGAAGGACTCGACACTGCGGTCCACGGTGAGCCGGGGTACCGCTTCTAAGGTTTTGTAGGGGTTTACACAGGCTGCCCGAGACGCCCCTGGCGCTCCTGGGCAGCCTTGGTACAATGAGCGCGCAGGAATTTAACAACATTCATTACTCAAAAAGTCTATGGTAAGAAAAGCAAATCCGGCGCTGATGAGACCTTTGGAGCTCGACGCGACCCTTGAGGCGGTCGTCGGCAAAGGACCCATGGCGCGTGGACAGGTTGTAAAGAAGCTCTGGGAATACATCAAGAAGAACGACCTCCAGAACCCCCAGAACAAGCGCAACATCCTCGCTGATGACAAGCTGAAGCCCCTTTTTGGCGGCAAAGGCGAAGTCACGATGTTCGAGATGACGAAGCTCGTCTCGGGCCACATGAAATAAGGAAGTCCGAAAAACACCGCCGGCCCGAAGGGCCGGCGGTGTTTTTGCTTTTCATGTCCTTCTGGCCGGAATGGAACTACTGGGAAACCCACGGTTTTCCCAATCCTTCCTCCACGGGGAACCAGTAGGTTCCCCGACCCCCTCCTGTTCGACTCCCGCCGAGAAGCACGTAACTTTGTTCGTGTCCTCTCGGCCGGAATCGAACCGACATCAATCCCTTCGGAGGGGACTATCCTATCCATTGAACGACGAGAGGTAGTGAGGTTTTGTGTTGCTACTATACGATATATACTTCCGCCATGGAACTCATTCGCCCTTTTGAGCAATTGGGCAAAGGGGACGCGGGCTTTGCCGGCGGCAAAGGGGCTTCGCTAGGCGAAATGACGCAGGCGGGGATACCGGTGCCGCCCGGGTTTGTGATACTTGCGGACGCTTTTGAGAAGTTTCTTGAAGAGGCTGACCTCAACCAAGAGCTCGACACGATCCTGCACACGGTGAATCGCGAAGAAATGCGCACGGTGGACCTTGCTTCGGAGAAGATCCAGCAGTTGATCCTCGCGGCGCAGATGCCGGAGGATATTGCCAGCGAGATAGTCGCACAGTTCAAGAAACTCGATGCGGAATATGTGGCGGTGCGCTCCAGTGCGACGGCCGAGGATTCTTCGAGCGCCGCGTGGGCCGGACAGCTCGACACTTTTCTTAATACGACGGAAGACTCACTGTTGCAAAACGTGCAGCGTTGCTGGGCGTCGCTCTTTACGCCGCGCGCGATCTTCTACCGATTCGAGAAGGGAATGCACGGCACGAAGATATCCGTCGCAGTAGTCGTACAGAAAATGGTGCAGAGCGAAGTTTCGGGCATCGCATTCTCCGTGCACCCAGTCACCGAAGATTACAATCAGATGATCATCGAAGCGGGTTTTGGCCTGGGCGAAGCGATCGTTTCCGGCCAAGTCACGCCGGATTCGTACGTCATCGAGAAGGTCCCACGACGCATCATAGACAAGAACATCACGTACCAGAGCAAGGTATTGATACGCGGAAAAGAAGGAGGGAATGAATGGCGAGAACTTTCGGAAACGGAAGGCAATAAGCCTGCGCTTTCCGACGAGCAATCGATGCAATTGGCCGAGATAGTGTTACGCATCGAAAACCACTACGATTTTCCCTGCGACATCGAATGGGCGTTCGAAGCCGGGAATTTCTACATCACTCAATCCCGCCCGATCACGACGCTCTCAGCCCATGTTGTCGAATCTCAAGAAAAAATGTTGCGCGACGCGGGCTTTTTCGAGAAAGACCTGTGGGAGGAACAGGGCAAATGGACGCAGCCGCTTATAACTTGCAGTTTTTTTGTACAATGGCATACAAGTTCTGTAATGAAGAGGGTCGTTCCTGAAATGATTTTCCATCCCTTGTTGAGTATCGCGGGACATGACTTGCTCTACAGAAAGGATGTAGAGACCTTGTACGAGCTTTTGAAGAAGACGTATAACGAAGAGCGGCTCAAAGAACTTGTGGAGCGCATCGATATCGAAGGCAAGTCGGCCGAAAAGGCATTAATGATGGTACTCGAGAACAGTGACGACTACCTTCTCGCGCATGGCGATGAATTTATTGCTCGTTTTCACGACGTCAGTGCGTTTTGGATGCTCGTTGGTGGAGCAATGGGCGACCTGGTGCTGAAGTTGGCACTTGATGTGGGATATGTACAAAAAGACGCGGAGCTGTTCGAGCGCGTACAGCCCTTTTTGCGCACGACTTGGCTCGAAGATGAAGTTTCGAACATGCGAAGTATCGCTGAGCATGCAGTAGCGAGATTCGGTCGCGATCCGCATGTCGTCGCACAACATATTTCTGATCCCGAAGTGGGCAGTGCAATAGACCAGTATGTGCGCGACTTCGCATGGCTCACGGTATTTAAATGGGCGGGCGGACCGATCGACCGTGAGTATGGGGACAAACGATTTAAAGAAGAAGTCCTCAATTGCATATCTGGCAATTACATTGAGACGAAAAAAGCTCCGGAATCGCAAGCCGATCAGCTCGTAACGTTGGCGACCGCAACGGCATATTGGAGGGCCGAATGCGGAAGAATTGATCTCGTCGTTGGCCTACGTATTCAATCCGTTTTAAAAAAGCTGGCAGAACGATCAGGTGTATCGGTCGGCGATTTCCGCATGATGACACCCTCTGAGCTCGCCTCGGTTTTTCGAGCGAATGCATTCACCGAACCGGTAGGATTTCGTGCGCGCGCAAAAGAGTACATCACGGGCTTTGCGGCAACGGGCGAACAGATCGTGCTTACTCCCGACAACCCCCTGTATAAGAAGATATTCGATACCCATATTTTCTCGGGCAAAGTGGTTTCGACTGACGAGTTGCGCGGAACAGGTGCTTGTCCCGGCAAGGTTACAGGTATTGTGCGGATCATTGAATCTCCCGATGAATTCGGACAATTCAATGATGGTGAGATCCTTGTTGCGGCAGAAACAACACCGTCGTTCGTTCCGCTCATGCGAAAAGCATCTGCCATTTTGACGGGTCGCGGAGGCATCACATCTCATGCGGCCATCGTATCCAGAGAACTGAAGAAGCCGTGCGTCATCGCCATAAAGAATGTCACTGAAATACTTAAGGACGGCGATATGGTCGAAGTTGATGCAGATAATGGAGTTGTGCGAAAAGTAAACCTCGCGACAAAAAACCAGGAGATCAGCGATCCGATCGTTCTACTCGGAGCTTGGAATACGCGGCCGCTGGAAGTCTTTCACTGGCTTGATTCAGATGCGACTGACCATTTCTATGAGCTTACCGGCGTACGTGTACGAACATTTTCATATATTGCTGACCAACTTCACTATCAATGTGTCTTCGAGCGCGAATTTATGCAACTGAAGGCCGATTTTGAAAAACAAGGTTCGGAAGACGCTCGAATAACGTATGCGGCCAAAATATACGATGACTTCCAGACACGCGTCACAGCGTTGGAAACCTATCTTGCTGAAATGAAAACGAAAGATCCGACCTCTTTGTCGAACGTAGAACTTGCACAAAGCGTATTGAAATTCGCGGACGTCTGGACACCAGTGGTCATGCAGGTATGGTACGCCGCATTTCTCGATATGTGGTATCCAAACCAAGAAGACCATATGAAGGTAAAGGCGGTCGCGGCGAAGGCGCGCGACCACGCCGGCCACCTCCACGCGGAATCCAATCTCATCGAAAAGAAAATATACGCCGAGGCCGCGAAACGGCTTTCGTTGCCGGACGGAGCGATCGATTATCTTTTCCCCTCAGAAATATACGAAGCGCTTACCAAAGGTACCCACTTCAAAGATGAAGCCGCACGTCGTGCCGAATTCTGCGTTACGGAATCGCTCGATGGAGAGTATAAGATTCATTCAGATCAGGCAGCACATGAATTGTTCGATCGATACAAACCGCCGTCGCTCGGCGTTGATCCCAAGGATGTTCTTACGGGTATTCCGGCGAACAAAGGGAAGATCAAAGGTACTGCACGTGTGATACGTTTCGACAAAGAATTTGTCGACTTTCAGAAAGGCGAGATACTCGTCGCGCCGCAGACGATGGTCCACTACCTTCCGATCATGAAAAAGTCTTCTGCCATACTTACCGAATTTGGCGGCCTTACTTCTCACGCCGCGATCGTCTCCCGAGAACTCGGGAAACCCGTAATAGTCGGTATCCAAAATCTGATCGCATCTGTACATACAGGAGACATGCTTGAGGTGGATGCGGACAACGGCATCGTTCGAAAGATATGAACCCAAAAGCACCGAACGCATCTGATTTTGCGCTCACGTTCGAAAGCTACGGCCTGACGTTCGCGCTCGGTGAAATAGGAGTTCTCGATTACATGCCCGCGGGGTCGATGATCATCGGGCGCGAAGGGAGGCATTCGGAATTCATGTCTGCAAAAGAAACCTTAGCCGCCATGGATAGAGAAGGCGTGGAATATTTCTCAACGATCGCTCCGATACGCAGTTCGGCGGCGCATCTTGAAGAATTATTCGACGATATGGACAAAGTGATGGCTCGTTTCAAAACACAAGAGAAAATTACGGAAGAAGATCTCAAACAGGCCTATTCCCTCATTGCTCAGATCCAGGATGAATATCGTCGTTTCGGACACGGATATACCGATACCGTCTTTCTTGAATCAGAAAATAACGCTGCAAAACAAGAGGCGTTGGAATTCGTCGCGGCACACAAAAACGACATTCGACTCCGATACGATAAGGTCGTATTTACGGTCGACGGTGCTCTGCCGACCATTCTAAACAAAGTGAGCCAGCAGTTCGCAATGGAAGGAGATGATGCGACCTGGTATCTGCAAAAGGAGATCCTCGGGCTTTTTAAAGGAGAGAGAGTTGATGCCGTCCACCTTCTCGCCCGCAGAAAAGCGTACGTTTTTTATAAAATATCGCCCGGAAGGTCCTACCTTTTTTATGAGGGTACCGAGGCTCTGATGTTTATTGAACAATTCGGCGGACTTACGGTGCCGGAAGGTGCCAGCGAAATACGAGGCAAAACTGCCAACCCTGGTCCGGTAGTTCGCGGAGCCGTGCGAGTGATCAATTCCAATTACGCTGATATGGAAAGTGTTGAAAAGAAAATGGCACAGATGCAAAAGGGCGATATTTTGGTAGCTACGGTGACCGCGCCAGATCTCATGCCGGCGTGCCAGAAAGCGGCGGCTATTATTACCGACGTTGGCGGACTGCTTTCACACGGAGCGATCATCAGCCGAGAACTTGGCATTCCTGCTATAGTCGATACTCAAATCGCAAGTAAGGTCTTGAAAGACGGCGACATGGTCGAAGTAGATACAGAAAATGGAATCGTCCGAAAGATATGAGTGCGATCTATACAAAGACGTTCTCGCGTGAACGGTCGCTGCTCCACAACCAAATGTGGTATGCAGGCGGGGCGACTGATCCGCAGAAATGGACTTCGCAGGTGCAGCCGTATTTGCCGTACCTTGTCTTCCATCGAACGGGGCAGACCGTCGATGTATATATGGATCAGCGAGGTATTGAGTGGGTGAAAGAACAGATCATGGGAATGCTCAGAAAAGATCCGCAGCTGGTGCGCGATGAGGCAGCGAATTACTTGAAGTACGTAGAAGCAAAAAAAGAATACATCGAGACGCTTCCGGCGCTCTCGTTGCAAGAGTTGGCCGCTTTTGCGGATGGAGTGCGCGCTACCTGGCCTATAGTCAATACTCTCAAAACGTATCAATGCGTGCTTGAATGGTATGCGAAGCCATGAAGCAACCTTTTGATCCAGGATCTGATTTCTACCGATGGGGACCGATACCCGGAAAGTATTTTTATGCCGCAGGGGACAGTCTCGATTCGTTTTTCTTTGATACGGTCAAAGAGTTCAACGAGGCATGGCCCGATTCACTATGGCTCGCGCTCGACGGGCGGATCATTTGGCTCACGCCGTTTCAGCCCATCTGGGACAAAGGGAAGGAGATGTTCTTCGATAAAGTAATTCCTCAAAACAGTAGGCAAGAAATAAGAAATGCGTGGGACCGTGACGTGCAGACCGTTTTCGCATTCGAACAAAAGATCACAGGAACCGAACTGGGGTCGCTGAGTGATACAGAACTTTCAACGTTGATCTTGGAATTCTACAAGGTGTTGACGCGCTACTGGAGCCAAACGTTTTTCCCCGAGATTGGGAACTATGGCGCTGAGAAATTCATCATCGATTTTCTCACCGAACATCTGAAAGACCAAAGCGAGGCGCTTCGAGTCATGGAGATTATCACTGCGCCGGAGAGGCTGTCTTTCTATCGCAGGGAAGAAGTGGAACTGTTACAGACCATAGATCTGGAGGCGCACCAGCGAAAATATTTCTGGCTCCAGAATAGCCACAATGAAGTCCGGGTACTCCCCGTGAGTTATTTTAAGGAGCGCAAGACGCTTCTGTCGCCAGATTTTCCGGGCATTGCACAGACGAATCTCGATGCCGTTATCAAGCGTAAGATCGAGGCGCAACATGCGTACGGCTTGACCGACGAGACAATGCAGATCGGAAAGGTCATGGGCGAAAGTATCCTATGGCAGGATGACCGAAAGATGAATACCTTCATCTCATTACACTACAAATATATTCTTCTGCAGGAAGTCGCGCGTCGTACAGCGATACCAGAGTCGGATCTGTTCACGCTCAATCTTAAAGAATTAGGGGATCTGATCGCAGGAGACGATTTCTCGAAGGAATTTGAGGAGCGCAGACGGGGCAATGGGGTGTGGTGTTCCCGTGACCGCATCGACAGACTCTCGTCGGAAGAGGTGCTCCGATACTGGGAGTTGTATGCCGAAGAAAAAGCAGACTTGCATGGACACATAGATATCATCTCGGGCGTCATCGCGAGCAAGGGCCCGGGGATCGTTCGGGGAGAGGTTCAAATACTTCTTGATCCGATGAGGCCATTTGAAGAAGGGAAAATCCTTGTAACGACATTAACTTCGCCCGAATACGTCTTCGCAATGCGCAAAGCTTTGGCCATCATCACCGACACAGGAGGCGTCGGCAGCCACGCCGCCATTACCTCCCGAGAGCTCAATAAACCGTGCATCGTCGGCACGAAGATCGCCACGAAGATCTTCAAAGACGGAGATGTCGTCGAGGTCGATACGGAACGAGGTGTCGTCCGAAAAGTATGAGCGAAAAGATTCTTCTGCAAACGTAAAAGTTCAACACGTGCGCCGGGCTTTTCTTATGGTATTCTCACGTTGTTTCTCGCTAGGGCCCATAGTATAGCGGTAGAACGGTTCCATGGCATGGAACAGGTCGGGGTTCGACTCCCCGTGGGTCCACCAATTTAGCTTGTAAACAAAGGATTTTTTGAAGCTCGTTTTTTCCGATTGACGGCCTGTTGCCCAAACTCTTTGAAATCGATTATGCGCGCTCTAGTAGTTGAGCCAAAAATTCGTTTTGTTTTCTTGAATTTCGAAGCGAAACCCCGTGGGTATAACGCATCTGGAGATTTTCCGACAGGATTGCATATGATAGGCATATCAACTCCACCGTTCAGCAGCTGAAAGAGGTAATATGGCAATATGGGCATCGATAGATCAAAACTGCTGGAAAGGGCTGAGAACGCTAAGCGCGAGTCAAAGTACTTAGACTTCAAACGCGAGTTCGATATCGCTTCTCCCGCTTCTTGGTGTGAGATCGTGAAAGACATCGTCGCCTTCGCAAATTCTGGAGGTGGTGTAATCGTATTTGGTGTGAACAATGATGGAGCCGCGTCCGGTGCCGATGTATCCGCGCTACTGGGTTTGGATATCGCTGACGTGACAAATAAAATTAATCGCTATACGGGATTCCAATTTGCAGATTTGTAGTTTGTCGAGATTAAGCGCGACGGCGTTAAGAGTGTTGCATTAGTTATCTCAAGTGTTGATTTGCCCATGATTTTTATTCGCCCTGGCACCTACGATATCGGAGGAGGTCAGCAACGTACGGCATTCTCTCAAGGTACGATCTACTTTCGACATGGGGCAAAGAGTGAGCCGGGGACACGCGATGATCTTTCAAGTTGGCTGGACGATACGATCGAAAAGGTGCGAAGCGGTTGGCTAGGCGGCATACGAAAAGTGGTTGAGGCTCCCGCTGGACACGCAATCACCGTAGTGTCATCTCCGGTATCATTGCGAAGTGGCGCACCAAAAGTAGAAGGAATGGCGATTACGGCGAAGGTAAGCTCTGGTCCGGGTGCGGTACGTTTTGTACCGCAAAACGCTGAGGATCTCTGGCCTTATCGGCAAAAGGATTTACTGGAGCGCATTAACAAGGAGCTGAAGAAAATTCCTGCAGTTAACGGGCACGACATCTTGTGTATAAACACACACCTCGATGTGTTGAAAGCTCATCCTGAATTTGCATACAAGCCTCACAAACTAGCGAGTCCGCAGTACAATGATTCCTATGCGGCGTGGGTTATTGATCAATATAAACAAGATCCAAAATTCTTTACCAGAATGCGCTCTGACTACAAAAAGCGAACCCCCAAGAAATAACTTGCAACACAAAGCCGCCAGTCGTCCGGACTGGCGACTTTGCGCGGTCGCGGCCCGTGGTATCCGCTATACTATGATGTATGCCTACTATTGAAATAGACGGGCGTACATACGAGCTGGTGGAACGCCATCGCCCTCGCGATGAGAACGACTCCCGCATATACAAAGGATTCAATACTTTTGTCCGTATTGGACCCGCACCAGTAGTCGAAGCAAATTTGACCGCGCACAAACGCCTCGCAAATGCGGGCTTTCCCGTCGCTCACATATTGCGAGATGGAACAGTCGGAGACGAGAGGTTCTTCATTGAAGAGTCTTTGGGTGAAAGAATCCTTCGGCTTGAATTTGCAGACGAAGTCAAAGCACACGGCGAAATAACCGCGGATTCATTTGACTCATTTGTGGGGATCATACGTCAGTACCTAGAAGCACAGGCGAAATTGCCGGCACCCAATGGTTCACATGATTTTTTTGAGCGAATGCATGTCGCGAGACTTTGCGACGAACTGCCTGAGCTCTCATCGGCCATTGAAGAAAAAGCTGAGCAGCATTTTAAAGCAATATCAGCGTTCCCATTTGTCGTATCACATGGAGACCTCAGCCCAAACAACATGCTGTCCAAAGGGGTCATTGATCTAGAGGATAGTCTTTCGGCACCCTTTGGCTATGATGCAGTGTCCGCATTGACGACATGTGAGTGGTTTCCAGAAGATGTTGAATTCGAATTTCCTATAACGCCATATCACTTCACCCAATCGCAACGAGCACAGTATTTGAGCATGTGTGACGAGGTGGCAACCGGCAACAACCTTCCAAGTGTTTCTGCTAACCTAGATCACCTCGATTTCTTCCGAGCAGTCTGGCTTACCGAAGGCATGGCGGAATGGCCAAAAACCAAGCGCTACAGACACGAGAGGTTTATCCGGGAATATCTCAGACCCTAACAACACAGAGCCGCCAGTCCGGACTGGCGGCTTTGTGCGATCGTTCGTATCAGTGTTTGCCTGGACTGATCTCTGGTTATAATCCACCGCCAAGTCGATCGAAATCGGTTGACAGCGGGTTGCCCAAAAAACTGATACGAACGGATCTTCCGTGATCAATCGTGCACACGACTGATCATAACGATTTTATCTCATACATTCTTAATTTAAGCCAATAATTGCCAATTCAAGCCGTCGATTGGCGAGTTCACAAAACTCACATCAGAGTTTTCGACTCCCCGTGGGTCCACCAATAGAGCTCTCAAACGAAGGATTTTTTAGACCGCTTCTTAAAATGTTGCCCAGTGGTTGCCCAAAATCTTCAAAACCGGTCGTGTCCGCTTCAATAGATAAGCCAAAACTTCTTTTTCTTCTCGACTGATTCAGAACGAAACCCCGTGGGTCTGTAGCGCATCTGAAACTTTTTTGGCAGATCGCCTCCGATACCGTTTATCCACAAACGTGACTTCCGGTTGGTTCAAAACTCGACCTATCGGCTGGCCACGCGCCGACGAGCTGATTACTCTCTAGCGGCTCACTTGTTATTATTGCCCCATAATCCTCCGCACCTCGTCTCGAACCCTGATCAGTGCGTCGTTTGCCTTGGCGATTGTTAGAGCATTCCCATGCATGCTCTCTGCGTTCCCGTCAGTTTTGAGTCCCGCCCTTATCACGCTTGTGTAATTTGGAATTTCCTGGAGGAAGTCGATATAGGCGCTGTTGGCCGCATTTCTCAAAGCCAGTGCCTTAGTATATATTTCGTCGATGGTCTGCGTCTCTCGCCCACGTTTTTCTGCCCTACTTCTCATGAGTTGAAGGTTGGGTCCTATACCATTTGTATATTCGAATGCCTTCACTCCCGCTGATGCATCGCCGCCGAATATTCGATCCTCCAAAATGGTGATCGATAACGACAAGCCGTCTGGCCCCTTCTCTTCGGCAAACTCGCGAACGAGCTTGTCTAACTGTTCAACTGAAGGGATTTTTTGCTCTTGCTTCTCGTACGGCCTCTCTGCAGTTGCCTCTTGAGCGGATGCTTTCTGCACGAAGCCCAGGGGAAGGATAGTTTCTGCGGCTAGGGATGCTGATAGTCCTGCTAGTCCCTTCAAAACATTGCGCCTGTCTAAACTGCTTGCATTGTTAGCCGCGCTCTCAAGCATGAAGACAGTGTATCATGAAAGCCGGCTGCAACTTTTGGACTGCATGGCAATTGATAAAGGCAAAGTCGGCAGAAGCGCGCCGCGTCCGTGCGATAGCGTTGAACCAAACAAAAGCCCTCCGGGACGAAGTGCCCGGAGGAGAGGTTGATGCCGCACTATCTTTTTTCAGATTTCATGCTGCGAGCCAAGTCCCGCAGCTCTGAAAGGTAGGTGGCAATCGCAACATGCAGCTTGTTCGTCTTCAGAATCGTGACGGCGCCGATCAAAACAGCGCCATACCAACTTGGCGGCTGCCCCCTAGAGAATGTGAAATCGAGAACAGCGTAGACTACGGTAACGATTACACCAGTTAACAAGTCGGACGATAATTTGAGCATGAGATCCTCCTGTTGCGCTAACGTCGGCCGATCATATTCAGCCGACGGATGGAGCAACGGAGGGGTGATCTGCCGGAATTGAATCACAGATTCTGAGTCTGTCAAATAGCGCCGCCGAATATCAAAAAATCAGCCCCGCGCACAGGGCTGACTTTGTCGATTCTGGGGCGTGGCATCTCAGAACAGCAAGAGCGGCCACGTGATGCGGAGCAAAATTCCAATCGTGGCTCCGATCAAAATTTGCACGAAGTATCGCGACGCGTTTTTTTGAAGCACCGAAAACGGTGCGGTCACGATCATGATCACGCTAGCGCCACACAAGAATTGCAAGAGCGCTTTCCCCAAGCCGATCCGATAGCCGATGTAGAAATCGGCGGGAGCATAGATCAGCTGCCAAATGACGTCCTTGAACAGGATAATGGGGTCCGCTAACACGATGGTCCCAAAACATACGGTCAACACCGCTGCGGTCATTATGTTTCCGAGTGCTATCAACAGGGCCTGAGCCCGCACGTTGCCCCAGTGTGCCTCAATGCACAGGTAGAGGCTTGTACCGAACACGAGAACTGCAAGGACCGCCTCGGCAACGTCTTGCCAAGGCCAGCCGTCATCCCATGTGGCCGCCATGCCCATCAAAGACAGACATGCGATTGCTCCACAAAGACGGAGCGTGGTGGTGAATGAAAGAGCGGGCATTTGGTCCTCCGTTGCTCAAGTAGCGGCCGATCGGTCGGCGGCTACACAGAGCAGCGGAGCGGTACTCTGCTAGAATTGAATCATGGAATTTGAGATTGTCAAATGGTGCTGCCGTAGTTGGATTTCGGAGGTTCGTATTGCACCGCTAATACACGTGGTACACTTTTGGCATTAACTCACCATGGTATGACCAGCGAGAAATTTGACCCACACCGAAAGATTGATGAACAAAAGCGATTATCCCGCCGAGGTTTCTTAGTAGGTGTGGCCGCGTTCGGTGCAGCGTCTCTGGTCGGCATACCCAGCGCCGAAAGCGCTCCGAATTCAAACGTTCCGACGGTTGATGAAATCGCGAACGTCATAAAACAAGCCGGCGCCAAAGACGATGTGCTAAAGGGGCTGTTCGGTGGCGACCCAGAGATTGATGTTGAAGCTATGCATAGCGGGATCGAGGACATCATGAAAACTCGTCCGGGCGCTAAAAAGCTATCACCCGATGAAAGAGTAGAAATTCTGACCAAAGCCGATCGGCTTGAAGCTGCGGGAAGGAGAGCGCGGGCGGACGTTCTTCTCTGTGCGGACCGAGCGCAGGCATCTTCCATGTTGAAACCGGAGGCCGATTTTCGGAAAGATGTCGAGGAGAAGGTGCGCCCCGCTGTTCTAGAAGTGGTTCGGGTTCGGGATGAGCTTCGCGGAATGCGCGATGACTTGGATCGCAGGTTTCCCCAGTGACAAATTCGCGCGTGAATGGCCTACGAATGGTCCACAAGATGACAGCATCATCATGTCCACAAATCAAATTAAAAGAGCTTGCACACGGTGGTCGGTTTCAGAACTTGCCATATTGGCAAGTTTTTGCGTCTACCGCTATTGCGATTCAGCGCTAAAATGGGCAGATGCGAGAAACACTGAGGAGGATTGAGCCCGAGGGGGTCACGTTTGATCTATCGGTAGAGCTCTCGATATCAAGGAAGCGGCGGCGCTGCTGAAGATTTCCGTCCCAACAATGCGACGACTGTAGCAACAACGAGAAATCTCATTCATCAAAGTCGGCGGAGCTGTTCGCTTCGCCAAGAGCGACCTAGTCGGCTACCTAACCAGAAAACGGATCGCTGCGATTCACGAACTTATATAAGGACAAGATACCAACACAAACACCGCCTCCCGGGAGGCGGTGTTTGTGTGATCGTTCGTATCAGTCTTTGCCTGGACTGCTCTCTGGGAATAATTCCGCGAACAAACATTGGTAATCTGTTGCCCGCGGGTTGCCCAAAAACCAACACGAGCCAATCTTTTTCGACTAGCTGTACGTACAACTAGTCACATACAGTTTAATTCATAGATCTTTCAGTGAAGCCAATAATTCAAGATTTGCGAACTCGATTGTCGAGCTCACGAAATCCTAATGAGCTGGTTCGACTCCCCGTGGGTCCACAAATCTTTTATTATTTGCGTTCGATCTGATAGTTTTGTTGTAAATAGATGAGATCTTCTCGCAGCTCCTCGAGCGTCTTCAGACAACGCTCTTTCATGGGAAGCTCGTCATCGGATATGACGTCACCCACGAGCCCTATGATCGTCGCGAGCGTTCCGAAATAATCGCCGGAGATCACATGAAAGTCGACGGTACGTTCCCGCTCCTCTCGTGACGCTTCGCGTACGAATGAAAGGCCGAAGCATTGGCCGGTCAGGAAAACGGGTGAGTGCAATGCGTATGCACTACTCATACGAAACGGGGACACTGATAAAAGCATCTTTCGTGACGATGAGGTGGTCAAGCAACTGGATGCCCATGATCTTGCCGCTCTGGACGAGCTGTTTTGTGATCTCGATGTCTGCACCGCTGGGCTCGAGCGAGCCGGAAGGATGGTTATGTGCAAGAATGACCGCGACGGCAGAATACTCGAGTGCCGGCTTGAACACTTCGCGCGGATGCACGATGTTGGTGTCGATCGTGCCGATCGAGATGACCTCGTCATGAATGACTTTGTGCTGATTGTTGAGATAGAGACCGCGCAAGTGTTCTTTCGAAAGGTCGCGCATGTCTTTCAGATACTCAAAAACATCCTGAGATGTTCGTACGGTCGCGAGACCTCGTTCATTGTTCTGGAAAAAACGGCGGCCAAGCTCTGCGCACGCGGCGATCTGGAGCGCTTTGCCGAGGGGAATGTCGAGGTCCTTGCTCAAGGTTTGTGGATTCACATTGCCGACGAGACTCCTTTCACCGTATTCACGAAGAATGCGCTGTGACATGGAACGCACATCCTCCCGTTTCGTTCCGGTCCCGATAACGACCGCGATAAGTTCGGAGACCGAAAGCGCAGAAGGGCCGAGCGCAAGCAATTTCTCACGCGGCTTCTCGTCGGGCGGAAGGTCACGCAGCTTTAAGACGTACGCTCGGCCGCGTATTTCGGGCAGATCGAGCAGCAGATCGGAGGATTTTATTGAATACGTTTGCATGTAAAAATTATATCACGCGTCATTCGGAGACTGGGTGGCACACGGGAGCACAATGGTCACTGTCGTACCGATGCCGATCGTGCTTTTGATCTCTATGCTTCCGCGGTGGCGTTCGATGATCCTCTTCGATATGGCGAGACCGAGTCCGTTGCCATCGGTCTTGCTGCGTCCCGCTCGGTAGAACCGGTCGAAAATATGCGGGACCTCTTCAGGGGCAATGCCGCTCCCGCTGTCTTCTATCGAAAAGCATGTGTGCGAACTTTCTCTTACTACACGCAACGCTATCTCGCGCGGGCCGTCGGGTCGCATGTACCGAATGGCGTTCGTCGCCAGATTCATGATCGCGGAGCGCAGTTCACGAGTATCTGCGTGCACAAGGATGTCCGGTGAGACATCCCGTTTGACGAGGATCTCCCGGGCCGACGCGATGATCTCTATCTCGTCCGAAATATCTTCTATCAACTCCGAGAAGCAGCAATGCTCGAATTGAAATTCTTGGGCGTACTCAAGTTGTGTCAGCTTGAGCAGGTCGCTTATGAACCGCGAAAGGTCCTCAAGCGGTCTTTCCAGTGTGCCGGTGTCGGTCGTGTGCGCACCCGATGAATGCAGACTTTCAAGCTTCGTCCTGAACACGGCGAGAGGGGTTTGCAGGCCATGCGCGATATCAAGGACCATGTGCCGCTCACGTTCGTGCGACTCTTGCAGCTGTCGGGTTCGCTCCGTGACTTTTCGCTCGAGTTCATCAGCGTGTTTGCGCACCTGCATGAAGAGCTGGGCTCGCGCGAGCGCGGTCGAAGCCTGCAGCGCAAAGGTGCGCAGGAGCCGCTGGTCCTCGCGGCGGTATTTGTCGCCGGAACTTTTTTGTCCAACCGCGATACAACCGATCTCCGCGTTGTCTATCGTTATCGGTTCGAACAGCAGTTCCCGCGATACGATCGACTGCGCATGCGATGCACGTGGATCCGTCGGCGTTGCGCCGTCATACAGCAGCACCTCAACGGATTCCGCGCGCAGTATGCGCGTGAGATTTTCCCGGATACGCTCGACGAGCAGGTCAAAATCGACACTTTCTGCGATCACTCCGCTCAGCGATTCCAGCGCAAGCGCGTAGTTGTAGCGATCCTTAAAGAAGAGACGGTGCGTGATCCTCTGAAAGTAACGCTCCAGCACAGGGGCAGTGGCTATGCCGACGGCTGTCACGACCATCGCGGTCAAAGGATCAACCACGTCATCGGCATGTATCCAAGTGAATAGTTGTATCGATTCGAGGTACTGTTCGGCCGCGGCGAGGAGCACGATGTCGGCGATCAGGACGATCCCAATGACGAATGAGTAGATGACGCCACGCAAGACCGCTCTTCGAATGTCGAGGAACTCGTGTTTCCAACTAACATAGAACGCAAAGCTCGCAAAAATAAGCGACAATGAAGGGCCGATCGCATTGAAGCTATAGATGTGGAAGAAAACAGGCAGTATCGAGTTGGTAAGAACCGCGACAACCATGAATATGGAAAACCCGATCATTAATTGCCGAAGAAGCCACCGCTTTTCCGCGACCTGCTCTTTGCGATATTTTCGAAAGAGAACAACTGTCGGAGCGCAGGCATATACGAGTGCGAAGAGCGAGTACGCGATCGAAAGAGAACCGCTATCGAGTGTTGTGTAGCCTTCCGGATGCACGACGATCGTGGTGAAGAGTGCTCCGGATAGAAGCTCGCGAGCGTGAAGACGCAACCAAGGACAAGGCTCCAGTATTTAAAAAGGCGCGAAGGGGTTTTCTCGCTCGGAAATAACTTTACGAACCAGAGCTGGACCGTAAGCATTCCAGCTGCTGTCGCGAATACCCATTCCTCTATGTACGGACTTGAAAAGAATAAATTGAGAAAAATGATGAACGTCCACCCGAAGATGAGCGCTACGTAGAGAGCGAAGACTTTTCGTATGAGAGACGGTCGTTCTTTTAGCGCAGCGGTAAAAAGGACCGCGTTGCCGATGAGCGTCACGCACAAAATTACTTGTGTCGCAAGCATAACCCCGAAAAAGAAAGACCGCCGTGCCTCTCTACGGCGATCTTTCGATCGTATCACATGGGATGCGACCACTTGAACTGTGAGTGAATATCTCGATCCTTGAGTCGCTCGAGCGCCGTGATGCAGCCGTGTATCGAACTGAGACTCAGGCCGAAACACAATTGTTTTACGCTGAAGAATCTCTCCCAATTCTTTTGGAATTCTTGCGACGTGTTTGAAACGTCCGGAGTGCCGAGCAGGATAAGATCAAGGTCCAGCGCTCGTATGATGGCTCGGACAGTTCGGTTGGACGTGAACGCGAGATACCTGATCCCTTGCGCATGCGCGTAGGTGAACAAAATTGCCGAAAGACCGAGTGACATATCTGCACTCCGAAATCCGGGTACGTGTGTGACGGCGCGAGTTCCGACCTCCGCACAGAGATCCCTGTCGACGGTTTCATCTCCGGAAATCCTCTCGAATGCAGCCGGGACGTATGTTTCGAGGAGTAGTGGATGGCGACTCTTTGCAAGATACATGCCCAGACATCCAACGACGCGTTCCTCCTGGCATGCATATGCGAAGACCTCCGGCTCAGCGCATATGTGTGTATCGAATCTCTCGAGGTATGTTCGACGGGCGAATTGTGATATCTCGCCGAATATCACTTCTCGCGGCGTTGTGATGCGTATCATCATTCGCATTTCCTTTCTTGAGCACGTTTAGCGCTTAGCAGCAGATTTTGATCGGCGTAGGTTTGCTTGACCTGAATGTCGGTAAATCCGTTCTGCAACGCAAACCTAGAAAGTGTCTTCTCCGTAAAGAAGTGGAATGAGCGTTCGCGGGCGATCACGTTATTGATCTTTGCGATCTGCAGGAAACGCTGCGCCAGGCCCTCGTCGCTCATCGCTTCGCGCACCAGCGACTCCTCTCGCTCAGGATCGGTATGTACGTTCAGCCAATACGTATCCTCCTTGTTACTCTGGCAGTGAGCTTTCAGGATGAGCCCGTTCTCGTACCCGAACTTCGGCGTCACAACGATGAGCGATCCTGCGGGACGAAGGATGCGACTGAACTCCGCCAGTGTTTTTGCCGGGTTGGCCACCGCGTACAATGCGTTCACGCACACGATGGTGCCGAAAGAAGAATTCTCGAACGGCAGCGTCGAATCGAGATCAGCCAGCCAGAATTCAGCATGCACGCATTTCACGCTGGCACGAGCGAGCATTTCCATCGAGGCATCTATCCCGACGATCCGACCTCGACCCTCTGAAGGGATCCTGTCGATGAGATTCCCTGTCCCGCATCCGGCATCGAGCAGGGGATATCGAGCATTCCCCAATGTGCTGAGGACATGCCCAAGCATTGCCGCATACGGCCGTAGTTCGTTCAGCACGTCGTAACAGGTCGCGTAGTTCTCCCAGTCGGCCTTTGTGAAGGTATCGCTCATGTAGTTCTCCATTACGAAAGAACAAGTCCCTTTGGAACTGTAGAAAATCGGACATCAAGAGATTCTTTATTTTTTATAAAAATGTTATGGATTTCAAATAAGGCAAATATAAAAAGTTGTTCTTACTATGAAAGGATCAGAGTTCATTGGTAGTATTCATCGCTTCGTTCTAGAACAGACAAAGTTACTGGAAAACAACCTCCTTCGATATTAGATGCGGCGCATTATGGCCGGTTATGCTTCGGGGAGGCTATTGAGAGGAGCGGAATATTGTCGTTAACGGTGCGACATGCTTTCATCGGCATCTGCCATTTCAGAGCTTGGCCAGGCCATCATTTCGGCGAGTTGGCAAGATTGACATGTTCATTGATTAAGCGCCTAAAGGTGCTAGCATTGCAGCAGCAGCTCCAATCCGGAGCTGAAGAGGGAGTACAAACACAATGCCTACCACCACACTCGACCGTCCTGTCCAGGGCGGCGTTCCGCTCGACGTGAACGGGTTCAAGTACGGAGATCCTGACTGGCTTGCGAAGGCCAAACAGGTCTCTGTCCCGAATGACCTCAATGCGCTCGTCGTTTCGCTGTGCGAACAGTCGAAACTTCTTGCCCTTCCGGCAACGGCGTTGCCGCAGGACATCCACGCGGCCTATGGCGCGGATCTGAGTCTCTTGATGCGAACTCGAAGTGCGTTCAAGACGACGCTCGAAGCCGCAGTCCATGCACGGGCGGACGAAAGCCACATCGACGCGCAAGCGTTCCTGTCCGGCCTCGTTGCCCAAGTCGGCGACATCGAGCATCAGCCAAAGCTTGATCTGGGCGCAGACGTCATGAAACTCGAGCCGCCGGCGCGCCTCGCGCGTCTGCAGCAGGATTTCCGTGACGACGTCGAAGAGCTGAAGGAAAGCCTGGTCATCTGGCTCAACGCGCTTACCGAGGCCGACATCATCAGTGCTGTCGAATGGCTCGATACCGGCCGCACCGCCGTGAAGTATCACTTCTTCTGGCTTGCGTCGAATCGCCAGAACCTCGGCGAGAAGACGCATGACCCGGGGATGAACCTTGTCGGACGACACGTCACGACGACGACCGAGACCAGGGTCAATATCGTCGGCGAACGGCGAACGCACACCGTGGTGGACGCTCAGGCCTTCCCGCTTGGTGAATACACGCGGGCGGTGCCGAAACGGATCGCCAGCTTTATCGACCAGATCCCGTGGGAAGTCCGTCCGTTCGTCACCATCATCGACGGCAACCTCGTAAAGGAGGAAGTTGCTCGGACGACCGATCTGTCTCGCACCGAAAGGACCGAACGCAACGTCTGGGTCAGGGATCCAACGCCGACGCTCTTCGGTCTCTGGGCGCTCAGCGGTTGGGGCGGTTCCACGCCGGAATCGGTCTCGTCGCTCTACCAGGGCCATGCGATCCAGCGGGCGAACAAGGCGCTTCTGATCGAACTCACTGTGCTCGTGGTCGCGATCGCTCTCGCTGTGTTCAAGGGGGGAGGCAGGCTCGCGGCGATGATCGCCATCGGTGGCATCATCGTTATCGCGGCACACCAGCTGAGCATGCGTGTCGAGGCCAGCAGGAATCCGCAAGCCGCCTGACCGGCGAACTTGATCAGTTCTTCAACAGATACGGCAGAGCGTTCGCGCTCTGCCGGTTTCTTTTTATAAAAAATGACCCCGTCGCGTTTCCGCGACGGGGTCATTTGCATGATCGGACAGATCCGATCGGTTAATGCTTGGGCTGCGAGCCGATCACCGGCGAAATATCGCTGATGTTTCCTGACAGCATCTTGGCGAGGATGCCGTCGAGCAGGCCGCTCCCACTGCCAGAGACGCTGATGTTGGGAACGAACTTGCCAGCGTTCGAGAGAGCAGCCGTGAGCACCTCAGGATGCGCGTCGGCGAACGTGAACACTTTCTCCACGATCGCATTGAACTGCTGGAGTTGCACCGTCGCCGAAGCGCCGAGCACTTCCATCTGCGCACGCTGGCCTTCCGCGATCTTCTTGAGTTTGTCGCTCTGACCCTCGCCTTCGTTGCGTGCAGCCAGCGCGTTCTGTGCAGAAGCCTGGACATTGATCTCGGCCTTGACCAATGTATCCTGGTTGTTTGCGGTCGCCTTCGACTTTTCGGAGCTGATCCGTTGATCTTGGGCAGCCTTTTCCTGGATATAGGCCTTGGCCAGTTGCGTCGCAAGCTGCTCGCGCCTCACGGCGACGAGCAACTCCGGCGGTATCGCGGGTTCGCCGAGGCGAACTTCGCGGATCGTGACGCAGGATTTTGCGGCTTCAGGCCGGATCCGGCGTTCGATCTCGCCCTCGATAAGAGGACGCTGGTTGATCAAGTCGAGGGCTTTGGTCGGACGCTTGATCTTCTGGATGACGGGCTTGCCCTCTTCCAGGATCGGTTTGTTGTTCTCGTCAACCTTCACTTCCTCGACTTCGTACGTCCCGCCGGCCACGTCGCGCGTGATAGCGCGAATGGACGGGGTCAGCACGCGATCTTCGACTTGCTTCAGGCTTCCGACACCGGCGACCACGCAGGACGCTTCTTCCGGTGAGACCTGGGCGACGACACGAAGCTCAAGCGGGATATCCCAGCCTTCCATCTTGACGAAGACCGCGCGGTCAGCGTTATCCTGATCTTGCTTGACTTCTTCCGGCGGGGGCGATGCCTGTGTGATCTCGCCTTTGCCGTCGACGGACAGGTTGATCACCCGCCGCGTGTAGCCGCCAGCGTACGTCCAGACCTGGGCGCGCGTATCGATCGGAATGATCTTGAACGCGTCCGGGTTGATGTTGTACCGGCCCGGTTGCAGCGACGCTTGCCAGACGCCGACGCAGCCGACGGGGACGATCGGGGCTTCAATGCGGCCCAGAATGTTTTCCCGGTTCTTGATGACGTCGCACTTGTCCGGCTTCTCCGCCTTGAGAGTGCCGAAGTCGATGGGCGCCCAGATGTTGGACTTGACGACACCCACGAAGCCCGTTTCGACGTCTTGCGCATCTTTCAGCTCGACGTTCCACAGGTAATCGTTGATGATGTAGGTGCTCGGCGTCAGAACGGTCAATTGCGGACCGCGCTGGCCACCGTGTTGGAGGAACGTATCGGCGTCCAGCATCCTGATCCCGTATTCCGCCGGGAACGGGTCAGCAAAGACCTGTCCTGGACGAAGCGGGTCGCCATCCTTCGCGGTGAGGACACCGATCTTGCCGGCAGGGATCACGAACTCCTTCTTCGACGCATCCACGGTATTGAGGATGTTCAGCAGCGGTTCGAAGTGGAAGCCGGGACGCAGCACACGAGCCTGCGGGCCGTTTTCCCCTTTGATGGCGACGATCTTGCCGCCCTCAAGCGAACCTCCACCGATTTCGCGGAAGATCTGAGCGAACTTGCCGTCACCGACGTCGATATAGGACGTTGAGACAACGCCCAGCAGAATGATCAACAGGCCGATGGTGCGAACGCAGCCGCTCCCGAGGTTGAACCCGTAGCCCCGCACATTAATGAAGGGCCCTCGGTATCGTGATGGGATGAATACAGGGGCGATCAACATCACCACTGCACCCACCAACACTTCAAGTATGAATCCAAGCATCGCTGGCTAGCTCTTTTTTGTCAGCGAACACTGAGCCGGGAATCGGCGCAGTTAAGCCAACTTTAGCACACTTTTGCAGTATGTCAACTCATCATTTACAATTTTGACCCTACGGGGAATCGAACCCCGCTTTCGACCGTGAGAGGGTCGCGTCCTAGCCGATAGACGATAGGGCCTTACGGGAGAAGTTTATGGCAGATCATACAAAATTGAAAGCGCGGTCACGCCGCGCCTTCTGGAAACTCGATGCGTACTATTCTTCCCGGAAGAACTTTTCCACCCCTTCCCTCCAGTACAACCAAATATTCGTCGGTGACATTCGCCACGATGCCACTCCAAACCTTAGAGCCACCATCGCTCCGGTAAAATCCAATAATCGCACCCTTACGCACCCCAAGACGATTGAGCCTACTGCGTCGGATGCGGAGTTTTCGGACATCTTTGCTTGCAGTGTCTTGTTCTACAGCTATTAGAAATCCCTCAGATTGAGCCCGTGCGGAATCTAGCACAACAAGCTTGGTGGGGCAATGAGGGTCGTGATCATCGATCCGGCGGGACGTTGTAGTAGTTGATGAGGAATTGTTCGAGCTGGTAGTACGGTTCGTCCCATGTGTACGCGGAATATTCTTGGCCCACCGGTCTGTACGCGTAGAGGAAAATGATGAAGCGGGGGTTCGTGGCAGGGAAGTAGCCGAAGAATGAATGGATGTAGACGTCGCCCGGGTAGTAGCCGCCCGTTGCGGGATCCGGTATTTGCGCGGTGCCGGTCTTGGCGGCGGCGGTGTAGTGCGTCATTTTGATCGCGCCGTTCAGCTCGTAATCGTCGTAGACCGTTTCGAGCATTTGCGTCACGGTTTGCGCCGATGAAGGTTTGATGACCTGCGGTCCCGGAGTGATGGGAATTTGGCGTGTCACGCCGCTTTCGTATTGGATCGCGGTCACGATGTGCGGATCGGGGAGCTGGCCGTTGTTGGCAAGGATGTCGAGCGCCCGGATCATTTCGATCGGCGTGACGGTAATGCCCTGGCCGAATGCTGCTGTCACGAAATTCACTGCGGGGCCCGAACCGTTGTCGAGGTTCGCGAGATCCCCGACCTGTTCGTCAGGGAGATCGATGCCGCTGGGCTGTGCCAGCTGGTACGATTTCATATATTTCGTGAATACTGGATACGTAGTTTTCGTCGCGACCCACGACGCACCGACATTGAGTGAGAGGTCGAGAATAGTCCCCATAGGTATCACACCGCGCGCCTTGAAGTCGAAGTTGCACACCTGATCGCCCGAATACGTTGCGCAACCGGTATCGTCGTACGTCGTCGAAGGCGTGACCGCACCGCTATCGATGCCAGCGGCCATCGTAAGCGGTTTCATGATCGAGCCCATTTCATATCGTCCGGAAACAAGGATGTTGGTGTACACACTCGGGTCGGTCTGTGCGCCGTAGTCGTTGGGATTGAACGTCGGCAACTGTCCCATCGCATAAATTTCTCCGGTCTTCGCATCCATGATGATGCCGCCGTCGAAATCCGGATGGTAGGCTGTCATCACCGTTTGCAATGTCGTCATGAGTTCCTGTTCGACGGTCGGTTCGATGGAGGTGATGATCGATCCATGCTCCGATGCGGGGCTGAGCGTGAGAAGATCCTGCATGTTGGTGAATATCTCCGCGAACGGATTCACATACAGTCCCGAGGAAGATTCCGACAACGTCGAGTTATACTCTTTTTCAAGTCCGTACAATCCGACCTCGTTGGTCGATGTGCCGTTGTACCCGACGAACCCCAAGACCTGCGCAGCCAGAGTGCCTGCCGGGTATTCGCGCCAGCTGTCGTCTGAAACGATAACGCCCGGAATGCTCAGGGCCTCGACTTTGCTCTCGTTCCCGTCCTCGATCTGGCTCGCAACGGTAACAAAACTCCCCGTCGAAGCGGCCGCTGTCATGAAGGTTTGTTTATTGATAGGCGTGACAGCGTTGAGCTGTGCGTACGCAGTGTCAGGATCGGTCAGTTTTTGCGGGTCTATCGCTATGGAGTAGCCCGTTTCCGAAACCGCTGCCGCGACGAGTTGACCATCTTTTGTGGTGAAGTAAATATCGCCGCGATTGCCGCCCGTTGAAGGGTCAGGTTGTACATATTGGCCCATCCCCTCGGCTTGATATGACGCACCATGGACGATCTGTACGAAGTACAATCGCAGGACCAGAAGCGCCGCAATGCAGATGAAAACTCCGGAGAGTATTCGGGTGCGGAGGCGCAAGCTCGACTTCATTAGACGATTATATCCTAGCCAAGCGAGTGAAATGAACGCTTGCGTTCATTTCCGAGTAAGCGACGGATATATGAACGCAGTGATTATATCGCGTGAACAGGAGAAGAGATCGCCGCTGCGTTGCCCGGACGGTATACGTATTGCGTGTTCTGTATCGGGGCTAGGCCCATGTCGGCGGCGCTCTGCGGTGTCAGCGACTGCGAAAGCGAAAAATATTGCTGCTCGAGCGTTGCGATCGAGCTCTGGAGGTTGGAGGATTCTGCGTCGGCCTGTCTCTCGCCGATGACGTTGAAAACGCTCCCGATAACGAAGTAAAAATATCCGAAGAAAAGTGCGGCGAGAAGCGCGATGAGCAGAGTGAGCGCGATGCGTTCGGCGCGATATTCCACAGCGAGTACCTGTGTCTGGCGCTTCGAAACGGCCTCAAAATCAAGCCTGCCCTGGAATATGGAGGGTTTCAATTTGCTGATATGAAATCTTTTGGTCATAGTATTTATTTTTGTTTTTGAATGGCGCGAAGTTTTGCGCTTCTTGCTCGGGGATTCTCGGCGATCTCTTCTTTACTAGGCTGAACCGGCTTTTTGGAAACTAACGTTCCGCCTTGCTTCACGAGGTCAGCAAAAAGATGCTTCACCTCGCGATCTTCGATCGAGTGGAACGTGATGACGGCGATGCGTCCTCCCGGCGAAAGTCTTTCCCACGCCCCCGATATTCCTTCCTTGAGCGCGCCGAGCTCGTCGTTGACGGCGATGCGCAGCGCCTGGAATGTTTTCGTCGCGGGATGCAGACGGCCGAATCGATAGGGCGGGGGAACGGCTGCTTTGATAATCTCTCCAAGCTCACTCGCGGTCGTGAACAACTTTTCCTGGCGCCTTTCGACGATCGCTTTTGCAATGCGTCTCGAGTATCTCTCTTCGCCCCAGCCAAACAACACATCGGCAATGGACTCTTCGCCCCATGTGTTGACGATCGTCGCGGCGGTGAGTCCGCCCGGCTCTTTCGCGTAGGTCATGAGAAGCGGCTCATCTTTCTGGAACGAAAAACCTCTTCCGGAGTCGAGCTGGTATGAGCTCCACCCTAGATCGAAGAGAACTTTCGTGATCTTCTCGATGCCGAGCGAATCCAGGACTTTTTGCAAGTTCCTGAAATTCTCTTTGACGAATTGTGCGGGAGCTTTTGCGCCGGCAAGTTTCTCCTGGGCTCGTGCGATCGCGTCCGCGTCGGCATCAAGACCGATGAACGATCCTTTGGGACCGAGCAGTTCGATCATTGCCTGTGCGTGTCCTGCACCACCGAGCGTCGCGTCGACGAGAGTGTCATTTCGCTGTATATCGAGCGCTGCAACTACTTCGTGTAAAAGAACACTACGGTGTCCTTCATTTCGTGACACCGGATCGCCGGAAGACTGTGAGCGTCGCGTGCGCATGACGTTTGAAAAGTCTTCCAGCTATCGGGTGCTGCGAAATAATGAGTGGTCTAAAGTGGAATGCTAGAGTGCGCCGATCTCACCGAGTTTCTTGGCCATTTTCTCGGCATCTTTCTCGATGCGGGCCTTGTAGCTCTTCCATTTGCCGGCATCCCACACTTCGACATGGTCCGAAACGCCGGTGAACACGACATTCTTCTTGAGGTGTGCGAATTCTTTCTGATGGTCGGGGATGAGGATGCGTCCCACGCCATCGACCTCCACTTCCGCAGCTCCGGAGAGCATAAATCGGTTGAAGCCTCGTGTGTCCTCGTTGACGATAGAGAGCCCTTGCAGGCGCTGCGCGACCTTGCCCCATGCCTCGTGCGCATAAATGTAGAGGCAGTTATCGAGCCCTCGCGTCATCACGACCTTTTTCCCGAGTGCGGCCCGGAAGGTTTTCGGGAGCGACACGCGCTTCTTTTCGTCGAGCGTGTGCTCATATTCGCCGATCAGCAGGTTTGTCATGTTTTACCACTCTTTCCCACTGGAATCGAGTATATACCACTATAACCTACCGCAAGGCAGTTATCCACACTGCTTCGCTCACCGATACCGGGTGAGCTTCGCAGTGCACAGCACCTCGTAGACGTGCGAATCGGATCTTCTAAAGTTGTTGCGGAGCAGCCCTTCGAAGCATTGCCGTGCCCTGCGAAGCCTCGTGCAAAGAGTGAGGCGAAGTAGGGCTGAAAATATACTGCGGATGAGGTATCATCGACCGATGCTCCGCATCTTCAAAAAAGCTTCGAGCGAAGCCCTCGATGAGATACAAGAGGAAATGCGTGTACGGCAGACGGAGAAGTTCGTGTTGCTCTTTTCCATGGGGTCGCAGTTCGACCATTTGATCGTCCAGATGCTGGCGAAGCTTGGCGCGTATTGTGTTGTCGCGGATCCTGCGAGCGTGACGGCCGAGGATGTGAAGAAGGTCGCGCCGGCGGGCATTATCCTTTCGGGGGGCCCAGCGTCTGTCTTTGACGAGCCGCCGCCTTTCGACGAAAAGATATTCGACCTCGGTATCCCGGTCTTTGGCATTTGCCTGGGCTTCCAAATGTGGGCGAAGCATGCGGGCGCGAAGGTGATGCCACAGCAAAAGAGGGAATTTGGTGTGCATGAATTTCGCGTAACGAAAGAGTCGCCGCTTTTTAAGGATATAAGCAAAACGACGATGGTGCTGGAAAGTCACGGCGATGCGATCAACGACGCGCCGTTCGACATGCTCGGTTCGACCGACAATGCGAAAGTCGCGGCCGGGCATTCCAAAAACCTTTGGGGCGTGCAATTCCATCCAGAAGTCACGGACACAGTGGAGGGAATGAAAATGTACGACAACTTTTTGAATATTTGTGGCATTACACAGCGTTTTCCTGCGCAGTCGGTCGCGAAGCAGAAGATCGAAGAACTCAAAAAACTCGCCGATGGAAAGAAGGTCTTGATCGCCCTTTCGGGCGGTTCGGATTCGTCCGTCGTCGCGTATTTGCTGAAAGAGTCAGGTGCGACATTGAAAGGCGTCTACATACGCGGCATCGACCGTCCGGACGACGAAGCGTACGTTAAAAAGTATTTCGGCTCCAAAGGTTGGATCGAACTTGAGATCGCGGACGCCACGAGTGAGTTCCTGGAAGCCCTGAAAGGGAAAACAGATATGCGCGACAAACGTCTCGCGATGCGCGGGATCTACAAGGACGTACTTGAAAAGCACATACGAGAATTCGGAGCCGACTTCATCGCGCAAGGGACGCTCTATACCGACGTACGTGAATCCGGCCATGGCCACGAGACCGGCGCGCGCGTCGCGGAAATAAAAGTGCATCACAACGTCAAACTCGGGTTCTCCGTGCCGGAAATATCTCCGCTTGAAACAGAAGTGAAAGATTCTGCGCGTGCGGTCGGCCGCGAACTCGGCGTGCCGGAAGACCTTCTCATCAGGCATCCTTTTCCAGGTCCAGGACTTATCGTGCGAATTGAAGGTGAAGTGACCGCAGAGAATTTGAAGGTCGCACGCACGTGCGACGGTATATATATAGAAGAATTGCGTAAGGCAGATCTTTACAACTCTGTCTGGCAGGCGGGAGCGACACTTACACATTCGGTGCACACTGAGAGCAAAGGCGACGGCGCGGGCTTGGGCAAGGTGCTCGCGCTCTGGGCTGTCTGGAGCGTCAACGGATTCACCGCGCGCTTCGCGCAATTACCGTATGACTTTCTCGAAAAAGTTTCGCGTCGCATCACCAACGAAGTGCGCGAGGTAGGCGCCGTTGTCTACCGCATCTCCGACAAGCCGCCTTCTACTATTGAATGGGGCTGAAGTCTATAGTGACATGCTCGGGTCCGAAGCCGATGCCAATGATGCGTGCAGGGATGCGGCGCAGGATAGGAAGAGCAGCAAAGAACTTCAGGAACCAGGGCATCTTGAATTCATCTTTAGAATGTAAAAGCGGCGCAATGATCTTGTCCTGCATGAAAACTTGCAGCTTTTGCATGCGCAGCACCGGCTTTTGACGACGTCCTTGAACCTGCTTGAGCGCGTCGAGGGACAGATCGTTCTTCCGGAATGCAGGAACGAGAATATTTGCGGTCGCGACGGCGTCCTGTATCGCGTAGTTGATGCCGACCCCTCCGATAGGCGACATCGCGTGCGCCGAGTCGCCGATGAGAAGCACGCCGTCTTTTGCCCAGTGTCGAACGTGGTCGACGCCGACGGAGAGCAGCTTCACTTTGTCCCACGAATCGACTTCGGCAAGGGCACTTTCCGGCATATGAGTGAGCGAGACGACCGACTGTCTGAATTGATCGAGTCCCCGGGCCTTGATCGCATCGAACGCGCCTTTCTCAATGACGAACGCGCATTGCCAATACTCGCGTCGGTCGAGCATGACGAGCGCGTGACCTTTTTCGAGATAGCCGAGCGATTGTTTGTCATCAACGTCGCCGCGACCGATACGGAACCACAGCACGTCGATCGGCACGCCAAGCTCTTCGACCTCGAACATGCCTTTTTCGCGGACCGTTGAATGCCGTCCATCCGCGCCGACCGTTAGCTCCGCGCGAATATCAAATTCGCCGTCCTTGTTTTTCGCACGTACGCCAACGACTCTTCCATTCTCTTTTATAAGGTCGGTCGCTTCGGTCTCCATGAGCAAGTGAAAATGTGGGAAGTCCTTTGCTTTCGCCGAAAGAAAATTCAAGAAGTCCCATTGGGGAATAAAGGCGATGTACGGACAGTGAGTTTTGAGATGCGAAAGATCTGCGACGATCACTTTGCGTCCGCCGACGTGGAGGGCCATGCGAGTCATTTCGTTGTGCGGAAGCTTCAGGAAATCGTCGAGAAGCCCAAGCTCGTACAGAACTTCCATGGTGGAGGGATGGATCGTATCGCCGCGAAAATCGCGGAAGAAGTCCGGCCATTTTTCAAGAACGGTCGTGTCGATGCCGGCGCGCGCGAGCAGATAGCCGAGCAATATTCCCGCCGGGCCGCCGCCGGCGATGACGCAGCGTGTCGATAGTGGTTGCATTCATATAGTCTACAACGCAAAACGCGCAACTCTTGGTCGCGCGCTCGTGCGTAACAACGATACGTCCATGATGCGACAGCGAGCGGAGAGGCTCGAATGCGAGGACCCCAACCCGCATGGCCTCTCCACTCCTGTCGCCGTTGCAAATTGTAAAGAAAGCCTGGTAAAATAGTTCTAACGCGTCGTTCAAATCCAAATGAAGTCGCGGGGTCACTATGCGTATCCTTATTGTGGAGGATGAGGCAGCTATAGGCATGTTCCTAAAAGCCTCGCTTGAGGCCGAGTTTTTCGCCGTGGACATTGCGAGCGATGGTGAAAAGGGCTCTTACCTCGCGCACATCAACGAATACGATCTCGTGATACTCGACAACCTGCTTCCCAAAAAAGAGGGAATTGAGGTGTGTCGCGAGCTGCGCGCATCCGGGCGGACGATGCCGATCCTCGTCGTCTCGGTCAAAAACGAGACGGTGAAGAAAGTAGACCTACTGGATGCCGGGGCCGACGACTACCTTACGAAACCGTTCGCGCTTGGTGAATTGCTCGCCCGCGTCCGCGCGCTCCTTCGTCGCAAACCTGCGATCGAGAACGAGCTCTTGCAGATCAACGATCTTTCGCTCGATACGAAACGGTTCGCGGTAAAGAAAGGTAAACGTGACATCGCCCTCACACGCAAAGAATTCATGCTGCTCGAATATCTGATGCGGAACGAGGGAACGGTGCTTTCGCGCGGCATGATACTCGAACACGTGTGGGACATGTCGATCGACATTTTCTCCAACACGATAGAATCGCACATTCTCTCGTTGCGCAAAAAGATCGGCGACATGGGCAAGGAGCGTCTCATCAAGACTGTTGCCGGCCGTGGATACAAAATAGAGTACTGATGTGCTATTCTTCGCGGCATGAACTCTGATGTCAAGGACATTTCGCTCGCACCGCAAGGTAAGAAACGCATCGAATGGGCGGATCGCGACATGCCCGTCCTTCGCGCCGTGCGCGAGAGGTTCGAAAAAGAAAAGCCCTTCGCAGGAAAGACGCTTGCTGCGGTCCTCCACGTCACGGCGGAGACCGCTAATCTTGTGCGCGCGCTCAAGGCGGGAGGTGCGAATGTTTTTCTTGCTGCTTCCAATCCGCTTTCGACGCAGGATGATGTCGCCGCGGCGTTGGTACAGGAATACGGAATACCGACATTCGCCATAAAAGGAGAGGACAAAGAGACTTTTTTCAAACACATCGAGACTCTCATCGCGCAAAAGCCGCAGCTCACGATGGACGACGGTGCAGATCTTGTCTCGACCATTCACAAATCGCACCCGGATCTCTTGCCCCAGATCATCGGGGGAACGGAGGAGACGACGACCGGTGTCATCCGACTGCGCGCGATGGCTAAGGACGGCGCACTTAAAATGCCGATCGTCGCGGTGAACGATGCGAAGACCAAGAACTTGTTCGACAATAGATATGGCACAGGCCAATCGACGCTCGATGGCATCATCCGCGCGACCGACATACTCCTGGCAGGTAAGACCGTCGTCGTTGCAGGGTACGGTTGGTGCGGCAAAGGCCTCGCGATGCGTGCCAAGGGCATGGGTGCGGGCGTCATCGTTACCGAGATCGACCCGATCAAAGCGCTCGAAGCGGCGATGGACGGCTTTTTTGTAACGTCGATGGACAACGCTGCAACGGTCGGCGACCTTTTCGTCACGGTGACCGGCAATATGAAAGTTATACGTGAGGAGCACTTCAAGAAGATGAAAGATGGCGCCATCGTCTGTAATTCAGGACATTTCGACGTCGAGATAGATCTGCCATCGCTCGAAAAGATCTCAACCGCGACGAACAAGCAGGTACGCAACTTCGTTGACGAATATACGGTGGGCGGTAAGCGGATCTATGTGCTCGCCGAAGGTCGCCTTGTCAATTTGGCCGCCGCCGAGGGTCATCCGGCCAGCGTTATGGATATGAGCTTTTCGACCCAAGCGCTCGCTGCCGAGTGGATGGCCAAGCAGAACGGACTCAAGCCGGGCGTCTACGAGGTTTCTGACGAGATCGAGCAGGGGATCGCGAAGCTCAAGCTCGCTTCGATGGGACTTACCATCGATTCATTGACCTCGGAACAACAAAAGTATCTTCAGAGTTGGCAGGAGGGAACCTGATTTCGGGTCCGAGTGACACGGATATTCACTAATGTCAAATATGATTGTCTAAAAATGGCTTTGTAGAGCCATTATCTGCTATTGACAGGTGTTTTCGATAATGCTAGCCTTGAGACATCGGCAGGATGTAAATCGCGCCAATTCTCATGCAAGTGCTCACTTCGGCCCTATTGGGTCTTTTGTTTATAACCGGAACGGCCACTGCCGACGCTTCTTCGACGCCAGTCGTTGCTGCTCCTGAATACACTGTCGGCATGACGGCATATAACGCTGTTGCGTCCCAGACCGACGGAAGTCCCGACATCACCGCAAGCGGCGCATATTCCGACCCGGATGTCGTCGCCGCACGTTCACAGGATCTTGCCAGCGAACTCCCATTCGGGACCGTCATCGCGATCGAAGCTGCCACTTCTTCTCCGGATTGCGGCTACGATCATGTCGGGCAGCTTATCGGCCTGCGTGTGATCGCGGATACGATGAATGCCAAGATGCACAACAAAGTCGACATTCTTCTTCCGCAGAAAGAAACGACCGCTTCAGGAAAGACGAACAACCCGGCTATCGTTCTTGGCCAGTGCAAAGACGTCACCATCAAAGTCGTCGGACATGTCGATATTTCCAACATGCCGCAAGACCAGACGGAACTTGCTACGGACCTCGATTCGTCCGGTGAACTCGCGGTCGCGAAGTAGTCGGGTATACTTTCTCCATGACACCGGCATACGTCGTACAGATCACGACGCCGAAGAAATACGTACTGAACGGCCTTTGGTTCGGGCCGAAGAAGCCCAAACGGGTCGTTATATGGGTGCATGGGCTCGGCAGCTCAATGTTTAGCAAGCTCAACCTGATACGTGCGATCGTTGATCCACATACTGCCGTTTTAGCCTTTAACAACCGGGGGTTCGAAAGAGTGGCGCAGATCCGTAGAACTGCGGATTCGAAATCTAAAAGACTTCTCGCAGGTGCGGCGCATGAGCGTTTCGTCGATTGCGTTGATGATATCCAGGGAGCTGTTAATTTTGTACGAAAGAGGAAGGTCAAGAGCATATATCTTGCCGGACACTCGACTGGTTGCCAGAAATCGATCTACTGGGCCTCAAAGAAGGGAAAGAACGTGAAAGGAATTATTCTCCTCGCGCCGGTCAGCGATTATGCGGGCGCACTCCAAAATCAAGGCGCCGCAAAAGTCTCGCGCGTTGCAGCATATGCCCGTAGCCTCGTTCGTAAGGGAAAGCAGCACGAACTTATACCACTTTCGATGTGGCCGGAGGAACTCGACGATGCGCAACGTTTTCTATCTCTCTACACACCTGATTCCGTCGAAGAAATATTCACCTACGCCCAGCCCAAGAAAAAGCCGGCCGCACTTCAAAGAGTTCGCATACCGACGTTGGTCTTATGGGCCGAACGTGATGAATTCGCTGATAGACCGGCAAGGGAGGCTGCCTTATGGTTCGAGAGAAATTTAAAGATGAGGCACAAGGTGGTTATTGTCCCGAAGGTTAGCCATGGGTTTCGCGGCGCAGAAAAGCGTGTCGCGAAGGAGATAGGACATTTCATCAAAGAGGCGTAGACTTCACGTATCGTTCATGAAAGAAGCGTAGACTTTACACGTCTACAAAGAACAGACCGGGCGAGCCGCTCGGAATTATTGGGGTAGTTAGCAGTAATACTATGAACCAGAATAACAGAGGGGTTTGGATCGGCATTATCGTGATTATCATCGTTGTTCTTCTCGGATGGTGGTGGATCGCTTCCAACGAGTCGGCAAGCATGACTGCGACCAGCAGCACAGCAACGTCGACCGCTGCGACGTCGACATCGAGCGGAAGTTCGTTGAGCGTGACCACCGAAAGTGGCGACACGGTAAAAGACATCGTCGCGTCGCTTCCGAGTGCATCCGAATACGACTCGCTCTTCAACTCGACAGGCGTCGCCAGTCTCATCGGTTCGGGCGGCCAGTTCTCGATCTTCGTGCCGACCAACGCCGCATTCTCTAGCTTGCCGAGCGGCACGATCTCGGGCATGACCTCAGCGCAGCTCAAGCGCATGGTCGAATACTCGATCGTTTCGGGTCGCGCAATTCAGCCGGGAACGGATATGACAGGAACCGTACAGGCGTACTCCGGTGACTCGCTGAACTTCAGCGATCTCAACAACATTCCGATGGTCAACTCCTCGATCGTTGTTGCGGAATACAAGGGTTCGAACGGCGTGGTGTATCTCATCAACGAGGTACTCTTGCCTCCTCAGAAGTCGACCGAATAATTCGTTGTTTCGAGGAAAGGAACACGGCCGCCCTTTGGGCGGCCGTGTTTTTGTGTTAAAATCTCGTCAAATTTAACGTATGCAATCTGGAATCAACGTTATCCTAGCGCCGGAGAAGATCGGATCCCTTTGGGGTATTCCGATCACCAACACGCTCATCACGAGCTGGGCCGTCGTCATTGTACTTGTCATCATTTCATTCACGATCAGCTCGCGCCTCAAAATGATACCGAGCCGCTTTCAATTGCTTTTCGAATGGCTCGTTGAATTTATCTACGATTACGTTGCAGAGACGCTTGAGAGTAGGGAACTCGCACGTGTATTTTTTCCGTATCTTGCGACGATCTTCTTGTTTATTTTCACCTCGAACTTGCTTGAATTTTTGCCGGGCGTTGGCTCGATCGGATTTTTCGCAGCAGGAGGCGTTTTTACACCGCTCTTTCGTTCAGTCAATACTGACTTGAATGTCACGCTCATGCTCGCCATCATTTCATTCTTTACTATAGAAGTGACCGGTATCGTCGTTATTGGTGTGTGGAAATATGGCGGTAAATTCATCAACGTGACTCATGGTTTTATCCCGTTCGTCGTCGGTTTGATCGAGCTTTTTTCAGAAATCATGCGCATCGTCTCGTTTTCGTTCCGTTTGTTCGGTAACATTTTTGCAGGAGAGACGCTTATCCTCGTAGTAACCTACTTCATTCCATTCGTAGGGCCGGTGCCCGTCATGGCGTTTGAGATCTTCGTTGGGTTCGTGCAAGCTGCCGTCTTTTCGCTCCTGACCCTCTTTTTCATCAAGATCGCCATCATGGAGCCACACGGGGCCGAAGCTGAGGCGCATTGAAATCCTGTTGAAATACTTGGGTTTTTCGTGCTAGAATAGGGCGGTCGAAATTCAAATTACAAGTAAAATAAACATAAAAGTATGGATTTACAGTCATCACAGACGCTTGCCATGGCCATTGCCGTCGGCTTCGGCATGATCGGTCCTGGTATCGGTATCGGATTGATCGGCGCGTCAGCACTCGAAGCAATTGGACGCAATCCTGAGGCCCAAGGCCGCATTACGCCGCTCATGTTCACGGCTATCGTGTTCGCAGAAGCGCTCGCGATCTTCGCACTTGTTGTGGGCTTTATCGTGAAGTTCACCTAACTCAAAAGTTACATGGGCGCATTATTCTCGGCATTTGGAGTCGATTGGCACCTGCTTATCATCCAGGCAGTGAATTTTGTATTGCTGCTCGTCGTACTCACGTACTTCTTGTACCGCCCGATACTGCGTATCATCGATGAGCGTCGCGAGAAGGTCGCCGAAGGCGTTCGGATCGCATCGCAAGCGCAAGCAAAGCTTGAAGACGCGAAATCGCAGGGCGAAAAAATGGTTTCCGATGCCGCTCGTGAAGCGGAAGGACTCGTCGCCGTTGCTCGTACGCGTGCGAGCGAAACCACTGCGGAAGCAACGCGTGCCGCCGATGCCAAGGCCGATGCGATCTTGAAAGAGGCACAGGTTCGAGCCGAAGAGGCGAAACGTCTGGCCATGCAGGAAAGCTCCAAGGAGATCGCACGCGCCGCGATGCTCGCCGCCGAGAAGATATTGAAGGAAAAGAACGCATAAATACTATGGAACAAGCATACGCACAGGCACTCTGGCAACTCATCGAGGGCGGCATGCAGCCCAAAAAGGCGCTTGATGCGATGGTCGCGTCCCTGAAAGTGCGTGGGCGCGAAGCCCTCTTGCCGCGAATCGCGCGCGCTTTTGAAAGGCTGGCGCAGCGCGAGATGCGCAAGAATGCCGTCGTTGTTTCCGTCGCACACGAAAAGGACGGCAATGCCGCGAAGCGCGAAGTGAAAGATCTTCTTGATCAGATCGGAGCCAGCGCGAAGGACATTGAAATGAAGATAGACGCATCGCTGATCGGAGGTTGGCAGTTCGAGGGCAGGGGATCGTTCGTGGATCGAAGTTTTAAGAAATCACTACTGGAGATGTATAATCACGCGACCAAGTAGTTCGACTAAGCTCACCACAAGTAATCTATGGATAATTCAGTTGTCGAAAAGATCGTCAAAGAGATAGAGCAGTTCAAGCCTTCCCACGAGAGCGCACACACGGGCAAGGTTGTTTCGGTCGGCGACGGCGTGGTCGCCATCGACGGGCTGTCGAAAGCCGTGATGAGCGAGATTTTGATATTTGAGGAAACGAAAGGCAAAAAATTGGCTGAAGCGATGGATGCGCGCGGAGAACTGTTCGGTCTCGTGCTCAACCTTGAAGAGGACGGTGTGCGCGCTGCTATTCTCGGCGATACCGCGCGTGTAGTCGAAGGAATGACAGTCAAATCGAGCGGCCGCGTGCTTTCGGTACCCGCAGGAGAAGAATTGCTCGGACGCGTCGTCAACACGCTTGGCGAACCGCAGGACGGCAAAGGCCCTTTTAAGAACGTGACCATGATGCCGATCGAACGACAAGCTGCCGGCGTCATCGACCGCAAGTCGGTCTCAGTGCCGCTTGCGACCGGCATTACAGCTATCGACGCGATGATCCCGATCGGCCGCGGCCAGCGCGAACTCATCATCGGCGACCGTGCAACCGGCAAGACCACCATCGGTATCGACACCATCATCAACCAGCTCAACGAGCCCGAAGACAAGCGTCCTATCTGTATCTATGTCGCTATCGGCCAGAAGGAATCGAAAACCGCGCGCATCTCGCAGCAGCTTCGCGAGGCGGGAGCGCTCGACTACACGATCATCGTCGATGCGCCTGCATCCGCGCCTGCCGCGCTGCAATATCTCGCGCCGTTCTCCGGCGTCGCGATGGGTGAATACTTCATGGACCAGGGCAAAGACGTCCTCATCATTTACGACGACCTTTCCAAACAGGCGGTCGCGTACCGCGAGCTATCGCTCTTGCTGCGCCGTCCGCCGGGCCGCGAAGCGTATCCGGGCGACATTTTCTACCTTCACTCCCGCTTGCTTGAGCGCGCGTGTCGTTTGAGCGATGAAAAGGGAGGTGGCTCTATCACTGCACTGCCGATCATCGAAACGCAGGAAGGCGACGTCTCGGCGTACATTCCGACCAACGTCATTTCCATTACCGATGGCCAGATCTTCCTCGTGACCGACCTCTTCAACAAGGGCGTGCGCCCGGCTATCGATGTCGGTATTTCCGTCTCCCGCGTCGGTTCAAGTGCGCAGACGAAAGCTACGAAAGCCGTCGCCGGCGGTCTCAAGCTCGAGCTCGCGCAGTTCCGTGACCTCGAAGCGTTCACTCAGTTCGCGCAAGATCTCGACAAGGCGACCGCTGACCAGCTCGCGAGCGGCCAACGCATGATCGAATTGCTCAAACAAAAGAACGGCGCGCCGATCCCGATGGAAAAGCAGGTCGCGATGCTCTATGCCGGCTCGCTCAAGTTCTTCGGAGATGTCCCTGTCGCGCGCGTGCGCGAAGCGGCAAGTATGTTCATCGATTTCGTCGACGGACAATACAAGAAAGTCCTCGCGGAAATAAAGAAATCAGCGCAGCTCTCGGACGATTCCAAGAAGTCTCTCGCAAAAGCGACCGAAGAATTCCGTCTTGCGCATCCAGAATTGTTCGCAACGAAGTAAGAATATGATTGAGAAGATTCCCAAAAGACAGGAGTCTGTGGAAGAGGTCGGCGGGAACGAGGATCTCGACCTCGACGAAGCGAGAGAGCACATTGCCGAGCAGTTCGACAAGATGTCTTCGGATGATAAGGTCCAATATGCGCGCACGGGACTCGAAAAGATGCCGGAAAGAATCCGGATCAACAAAGAACGGACCGATCATCTGAACGCTCAAATTGAGAACTTGAGGGAACGCGTCCTGTCGACGAATGAAGCTGAAAAGAAATTCTTCGAACAACAACTGAGCGAAAAGATGATACAGCGCGACGAGTATGTGCACGATCTGGAAGAGATGGAGGACATGATCAAACATCAAGAAGACTTTTTGAATCGAAATTTGAACTAACATGGCATCACTCAAGAACATCAAGCTGAAGATCCTCTCGTACAAAAAGACGGGAACCGTTACGCATGCGATGGAAGCTGTTTCGGCGGTGAAGATGCGCAAGTCGCAGGAACGTGCACTCGGAGGCCGTGCGTACGCGGCTGCGGCGCTTTCAGTGCTTGAACGTCTCTCGGGCACGGCAGACATCGCGCGGCATCCGCTCATGCGCGAGCGTCCGGGCAAAACAGCGGTCATCGTCATCACCAGTGACAAAGGTCTTGCGGGGTCCCTCAACAGCAATGTGATCCGTAAGGCTCAGACCTTGGTCAACGAACACGACAAAAATGAAGTTATCATCTATGCGTTCGGCCGACGCGGAGGCGATTATTTCGCGGCTCGCGGCTATACGATGGGACTCAGCAAGACGAACGTGAGCGATGAGATAACGGAATCGGAAGTCCAACAGTTCACGAAGGATATCGTCGAACACGCAGAAATAACCTCCGCATTTGTCGTCTACCAGAACTTTATTTCGACCTTTGAGCAGGCGCCAACCGCGCACCAGATCGTTCCAGTCAAACCGGAGACGATGAAGGCAATAGTGGAGGGTATCCGACCAGCTCGCGGTCGATATGCGCCGCAGCAAGCTGAAGAAACGACTCGCCCTGCCGCATACACGATCGAGCCGGACGCCGACTCGGTGCTCTCCGTCCTCTTGCCGCGACTTTTGAACATCGCCGTCTTTCACGCCCTGCTGGAATCCAAAGCATCCGAACACTCCGCTCGCATGGTTGCGATGAAAAGCGCGACCGACAAGGCCAAAGAAAAAGCAAAAGATTTCACTCGCGTTTTCAACAAAGTCCGTCAGGCCGCGATCACGCGCGAAGTATCGGAGATCACTTCGGGTATCGAGGCGATGAAGTGACAAATATGGCACAAGAACGTTTTCGGGCACCTCTCGCAGTATTCATTATTTTTCAGAAAGAAGATCAAATTTGGTTACAGCGTCGCGCGAACACAGGATATCGTGACGGCGAATACGATGTGCCGTCGGGTCACGTCGAAGTCGGGGAAGCCATGAGTGCCGCTGCGGTTCGCGAAGCCAAGGAAGAGACTGGTATCGATGTGCTGGCGAGTGATCTCGTCGTGAAGCATGTCATGTACAACAATATCGACTCGACATACATAAACGTTTTCTTTTTGGCTACGAAATGGGGAGGCGAACCTTCAAATGCAGAGCCAGACAAGTGTGATGATGCACGCTGGTTCCGGATCGACGAATTACCTCAGCCCATAGTTCCGCATGTCGGCCTTGCCCTTAAGCGCATACAAGAAAACGTTTTTTACAGCGAGGAGGGTTGGACTAAGTAAAATATGCACGAGCTCCTGATCACGACAGGAAATAAGGGCAAGTTCGTTGAATTCGAGAATTTCTTTAAAGAACTTCCGTTCCAATTACTCAGTTTAAAAGATGTTTTCCCGAACGGCATTGAGATCGAAGAACCAGCTGAAACATTGGAAGGAAATGCGATCATAAAAGCCATGACCGTCGGAAAGCGGAGCGGGAAACTTACGCTCGCTGATGACACCGGCCTTGAGGTGGACGCACTTAACGGCGCTCCCGGTGTGAGAACGGCTCGCTTCGCTCCTGGAACAGATGAAGATCGGTGGCGTAAGTTACTTGAGCTGATGAAGGATGTTCCTGACGGAAAACGCGGAGGCGTCATGCGCTGTGTGATAGCGATCTACGATCCAAACGACGACAAGATCAGGACTTGCACAGGAGTCATGAAGCTTTCCATCGCCAGAGAACCGAAAGGAGAATTGGGCTTTGGATACGATTCCATCATGTTCAATGAAGAAAGTCAGAAAATGCATGCGGAAGAAACGACTGACGAGCGCAACAGGACCAGTCATCGTGGCAAAGCTCTTATCAAAGCCAAGGAAGTCCTACTTGCCGAATTCGCCTAAAAACGTGTATAATCCTCTGAAATATGAGCAAAGGAACCATCACACAGATCATCGGTCCGGTCGTTGACGTTCGTTTCGACGAGAATTTGCCGCGTATCCAAAATGCGCTGCACGTTACGCACGAAGGTCGGACTATCACGCTTGAGGTCGCGCAGCACTTAGGCCTCAACCGCGTGCGCACGATCGCGATGCAGGACACTGCCGGGTTGCCTCGTGATCTTGATGTCGTAGACACTGGCGCTCCTATCTCGGTGCCGGTCGGAGAGGCCGCTTTGGGCAGAATGTTCAATGTCATCGGCGAGCCGATCGACGGGATCGCCGATCTGCCGAAAGACACAAGGCGTTTGTCCATCCACCAGGATCCGCCTTCGTTCTCGCGTCAGTCGACCAAAGCGGAACTTTTTGAAACAGGCATCAAGGCGATCGACCTTCTCGCGCCTTTCATCAAGGGCGGTAAGGTCGGGCTTTTCGGCGGCGCGGGCGTCGGCAAGACCGTTCTCATTCAGGAACTCATTCACAACGTCGCATCCGAACACGGTGGCTATTCCGTATTCGCCGGTGTCGGCGAACGCGTACGCGAAGGCAACGACCTCTATCACGAAATGAAAGAATCGGGCGTGCTCGACAAGACAGCGCTCGTGTTCGGTCAGATGAACGAAGTGCCGGGCGCTCGTGCTCGCGTTGCGCTCTCGGGCCTCACGATGGCAGAAGCATTTCGCGACGAAGGCGGCAAGGACGTACTCTTTTTCATGGACAACGTCTTCCGTTTCGTGCAGGCTGGCTCCGAAGTTTCTTCGCTCCTCGGTCGCGTTCCTTCGGCTGTCGGGTACCAGCCGACACTCGCCGAAGAAATGGGCCTTTTGCAGGAACGCATCACTTCGACGACGGACGGTTCCATCACGTCCGTGCAAGCCATTTACGTACCTGCCGACGACCTCACCGACCCTGCGCCGGCGACGACCTTCGCGCACCTCGACTCAACCGTTACGCTTTCTCGTGCACTTGCATCACTCGGCATCTATCCTGCTATCGACCCACTCGAATCTGGTTCAACGGCGCTTACGCCAGAGATCGTCGGCGAGGAACACTACCGCGTCGCCAACGAGACGAAGCGCGTTCTCCAGCGCTACAAAGATCTTCAGGACATCATCGCCATTTTGGGTATCGAAGAACTTTCCGACGACGACAAGCGCCTTGTCTATCGCGCCCGCAAGATCCAGCGTTTCCTTTCGCAGCCGTTCGCGGTCGCAGAAGCGTTCACCGGGGCAAAGGGCAAATACGTTTCGCTTCGCGATACCGTCCGCTCCTTCGGAGAGATCCTCGACGGTAAGCACGACGCACAAGCAGAGGCCGCCTTCTACATGAAAGGCAGCATCGACGAAGTGGTCCATGGCAAATGAGAGTACGTTCCATCTGATAGTGGCGAGCGTCGGCGAGACGTATTTTGACGGCGCAGCCACTTCTGTGACACTGCCGACCAGCGCGGGCGAGATAACGGTCCTGCCGCACCACGAGCCTATCGTCACGACGCTCAAAGAGGGAAATATAACCGTCCGCACGACCGTGGAGGCACCGAAGGAATTCCCGGTCTCGAGCGGTGTCGTAGAGATGTCCGGCAATCGCGCGGTCGTTCTCCTGTAAGTAATGTCATTCACACGAAAGAAAGAAGATTTCGTCTGCGCGCACTGCGGTGCGCAGGTCACGGGCACGGGTTATACCAATCATTGCCCCAAATGTCTGTGGAGCAGGCATGTCGACAACGACCCCGGCGATCGCGCTGCGACCTGCGGCGGCATGATGGAGCCGATCGCGATAGAAGGCTCGACCCCGAACTATCGCATCGTGCAAAAGTGTCTCGTGTGCGGAAAGATCGCGAGAATAGGCCTGTCACCTTCGGATGATGTTGAGAGCTTCCTTGCACTTTCATCTAAGGATGGCATCATGTGATATATGACCATGCTTGGAGATAACAGAAAAAAGAAGGATGGTGACGAAACTGATCTCGAACCGGATCAAAAGGACGAGGAAGCCCTCGAAATGAGAGGGAAAAATCCGCTCGCGGAAGAGGAATCTATCGAAGAGGACGATACGGCCGGCGATTGACCATGAACAAAAAGAAGATCTTTTTACTGCTCGGGCATCCGGACAGGAGCGGCATGTGCGGCTCGCTCGCGGACGCATACGAACAAACGGCGCGTGAAGCAGGCCACGAAGTGCAGCGGCTCAATATTGGCGAGATGCAATTCGACCCGATCCTTCACATGGGGTATCGCGCGATGCAGGAGCTGGAGCCTGACCTGAAGAAATTCCAAGAGCTCGTGCAATGGTGCGACCATTTCGTTATCGTTCATCCGGTCTGGTGGCTCGGCATGCCTGCGCTTTTGAAGGGATTATTCGACAGAGCGTGGTTGCCGGGCTCTGCGTTCCGCTATATCAAAACGAAGGCCGGCAAGCGTACCATTTTCTGGCACCGCTTGATGAAAGGGAAGACGGCACGGCTTATTGTCACGAGCGGTACTTCACCGTGGATAGAACGCCTTTTCCCTGGCAACGTTAATTCGCAGCTCAAATGGGGGCTTCTATGGTTCGCTGGGTTCTCTGTGCGAACGAAGTGGTTCGGTCCCGCCGAGAACGTTCCGGAAGAACGCAAAGCGAGATGGATCGAGATCGTCAAAAAATGGGGACGCAACGCCGCATAGCGCGAGCGCGTTTTTCGGAGTAGTATTTCGCGAATGTCACTTTCAATAGGCATTGTGGGTCTTCCGAACGTCGGCAAGTCGACGCTTTTTAATGCATTGACCAAAAAGGGAGTTCCGGCGGAGAATTATCCCTTCAACACCATCGACCCCAATGTTGGTGTCGTTGCAGTACCGGACCACCGTTTGGAAAAATTGGCGAAGATGTCGAATTCGGCGAAAACGATACCCGCGGCTGTCGAGTTCGTCGACATAGCCGGACTAGTCAAAGGTGCGTCCGAAGGCGAGGGCCTGGGCAACCAGTTCCTCTCGCACATTCGCGAAGTGGACGCGATCGCAGAGGTCGTGCGTATGTTTGACGACGAGGATGTGCATCATGTCGCGGGTGGCGTCGATCCTCGTTACGACATCGAGGTCATTGATCTCGAACTCGTGCAAGCCGATCTCCAGAGCGCGGAAAAACGGTTGGAGCGTGTCGAGCGCGATGCCAAAAGCGGCGAGAAAGAAGTCATCGCGGAACGTGACGTGCTGCAAAAGATCGTACCTGCGCTGAAGGCCGGCAAAGCCGCACGCATCGTGCAATTGGACGAGAAGGAAAAACTCGCGGCCAAAGGGCTCCATCTCCTGACTATGAAGCCCGTCCTCTATGTTCTCAACCGAAAGAGCGGCAATGTGAACGTTGATGCCGAGAACGGCAACCGTTGGCGCGAACTCAAGGACTTTCTGGATTCGTCAGGTGCAGGCTCGGTCGTTGTCGACGCAGGCGTCGAGAGCGAGCTTTCCGATGTTCACGAAGAGGAGAAAGCCGATTTCCGTCGGGAGCTTGGCGTGGCCAACGATGGTCTCGACGATCTCATCAAGGCGGGATACGAATTGCTCGATCTCATTTCATTTTTCACGACGGGTGAGGACGAATCCCGTGCGTGGACGATCAAAAGAGGCGACAAAGCACCGGAGGCTGGCGCTGCCATCCACACCGATTTCCGAGACAAGTTCATCCGCGCGGAAGTCATTCACTGGGATACATTGCTCGAATGCGGTTCATGGGCAAAGGCACGCGAAAAGGGTGTTCTGCGCTCAGAAGGAAAGGAATACGTCGTCGTGGACGGCGACGTGATGGAATTCAAGCACGGCTAAAAGCCTATAAGTGCTGGATCGTAGATGGCCGCAGTTTCTCTTGATAGGCCGATTCTATCGCAATAGCAGCTTTATTATCTTCTTCAAGTTCATTTTGGGCGTTGAGCAGGATCACTTCAACGTCGATAGGGTAAAACATCTGATCACTTTCACTCCAAGCCCAATTACTAGTATGAGAAGCTTCTCCCGGGTCGATGAAATAGGTTGGAGATTCGGGGTTATTCATTTCCTGTTCACTAATTGGAACTGGTATGCCGGCTCTCTTGTAGAGTTCATTCCCAAGAGGACGTGATAGTGCTTGCCATTTTTCCGGAGGTGCGTCTTGAACCTCAGTCAATGTTCGTGTAACGGCGAATAACTGGTATGTGCCGCTCTCGTTTTTGGTGATGCCCCATCGTGTCCCCGGAGAAAGAAGACCACGTGCGGTATATTCACGAACTTTCGACAGCAATGTCTGCGCCAATTCCTGGTTCGTAAATAAGCCGCCTCGTTTCCTGTATAGATATGCTTGTGCTGTATCGGATCTCCATGTGCCGCTTTTCCACTGAGAGAAGCCGTTCTCGCGTAGTCCCGCTTGAAATTGATCGGCAAGAACGACTTCTCCTGCGAATGAGCGCATTATTCCTTCTTCTACGGAAGTTCCTCTGGTTTCTTCTATTGTCGATGTTGATTCCCGTTTAAGCTCCTCCATCGTCCCATTCTACCAATAGACAAGCCCCAGGGCGACGTGCCATAATCCTTGTTATATGGACAAACCACGGGTTACCCCAAAGGATTTCTTCCTCTGGGCCGGCGCGATGATCGCGCTTTATTGGAGCGTTATTGCGTTCATTTTCCTGATATTCAATTACATCGATTATACGTTCCCGACCCCGCTTAGCTTCGGACCGATCGACCCGTACCAAAGCGGCGTCGGATACGAAATGGCTTCGATCATCGTGATGCTACCGACCTACCTGGTCCTCATGTGGTTCATCCGCCGCGATATCAAGCACGACCACACGCGCAAGAACATCTGGATACGTCGATGGGCGCTCATTCTCACGTTATTCATCGCCGGCATCACTGTCGCGATCGACCTTATCACTGTCCTGACGACCTTTTTGAACGGAGAATCGTTCACGATCTCGTTCGCGCTCAAGGCGCTTCTCGTACTGCTCGTCGCTGCGGCGGTGTTCATGCATTTCATCGCCGACTTCCGAGGATATTGGGACCAATATCCGGAGCGCAGACGATCTGTCGGCATCGCTGTCGCTGTTCTAGCGGTCGCAACTATCGTTGCAGGCTTCTTTATCATCGGTACTCCTATGCAGGCAATGAATTATCAGTTCGACGAACAAAAAGTGAGCGACCTGCAGAACATTCAAGCTGATATCGTGAGTTATTGGCAGCAGAACGGCAAACTGCCGACGAGTTTGGACCAGATCGGCCAGCCGCTTACCGGTGGGACACTGCCTGTCGACGAGCAAACGGGGCAGCCGTACACGTACACTGTCGTCGGCAAGATGTCCTTCAAACTTTGCGCGAACTTCAATGCGGCGACGGCACCATACGCCATCACGCAAGACGAAGTCACTGCGCCTATTCCGGCCACTGCCGGCGCGCCAGTCGATATTCCCGATTCTTGGTATCACGATGCAGGGGAGCAGTGTTTCCTGCGAGCCATCGATCCGGCCCAGTATCCGGTCGTTAAAACGGCTCAATAAGAAGGTATTAAAGGGCGCGGGGCTATGCTATCCTTCATCGAATGAAGGCGTACAACCCCTCCTTCGCCAAGGCTTCGGAAGGGCGAGCACAAAAATATGAAGGTCTATAATCATAAAAAGATAGAGAAAAAGTGGCAAGATGCGTGGGCGAAAGCCAAGATCTACGAGACCAAAGATTCTGTCGCCGGCAAAGATAATTTCTACCTGCTGGTCGAATTTCCATATCCATCGGGCAATCTCCATGTCGGACACTGGTACTCATTCGCAGTGCCAGATATGTTCGCGCGCAAACTGCGGATGGAAGGAAAGAACGTACTCTATCCGATAGGTTTCGACGCATTCGGTCTGCCCGCCGAGAACGCGGCCATCAAGAACAAAGTGAATCCGCGCGATTGGACGCAGTCCAACATCGAATACATGCGCAACCAATTGCGTTCGATGGGAACCTCCTTCGATTGGTCGAGGGAAGTGGTCGCGTGTGATCCCGCCTACTACAAATGGACGCAGTGGCTTTTCTTGCAGCTCTACAAATCGAATCTAGTCTATCGTAAAGAAACACTCGTGAATTGGTGTCCAAACGATAAGACCGTCCTCGCCAACGAGCAAGTCATCGACGGCAAGTGCGAGCGCTGCGGACACGAGGTCGTGCAAAAGGAAATGCTGCAATGGAATATTAAAATTACTGAGTACGCGGATCGTCTCGTTGATGATCTCGAAAAGTTGGAATGGCCGGAGCCGATAAAGGAATCTCAGCGCAACTGGATCGGCCGGAGCGAGGGGGCGGAGATCGATTTTTCACTCGATATGGGAAAAGACGATTCGCGATTCGTTCTTTTGCATGGGAAAGGCGGGTCGCCTGAAACCAACTTCTTTCCGTGGTTGAAAAGTGAACTTGAGAAAAAGGGCTATGAAGTTGAGGCACCTCAAATGCCGGGCGGGGAAGAGCCAAATGACGAGGAACAAGCGGATTTCATCCAAAAGCACTGCACGTTTGATGAGCGGACAGTTATCGTCGGACATTCGTTCGGTGGTGTCGTTGCGCTCAGATTGCTCGAACGAGGCATAAAAGTCCGTCGGGTAGTCTTGGTGGCGACACCTTACTCAGGTGAATTTGTAGATAAAAAGTCTCGACCAACAGTTACGGCTGCGCTTAAAAAAGGCTTTGACTTCGGAAAGATAAGGAACAACGCAAAGGTATTTCAAGTTCTTTCGGATAAAAGCGATTACGCTGTTCCAGCCGACGATGCCAAGAATTATGTAGAGAATCTACAGGCAATGCATTTCGAAGGCTTAGGAACTGACGCCCACTTCACCGGAGATAAAGAGCCAGACGTTCTGATGTTCTCGATCCCGACGATCCGCGTCTTCACGACGCGTCCCGACACGCTCTTCGGCGCGACATATTTGGTCTTGGCGCCGGAGCATCCGTGGGTCACGCTCGCTTTGCAACATAAGACTGTGTTGAAGAATAACGACGAAGTATTGAAATACGTCGAACAGGCGAAGAAAAAAACAGAACTTGAGCGACAGGTGGAAGAGAAGGAGAAAACAGGCGTAAAGCTCGAGGGCGTTGAAGCGGTGAATCCAGCAACAGGCGAAAAGATCCCGCTTTATGTTGCTGATTATGTCTTGGCCGGCTATGGCACGGGCGCGATTATGGCGGTGCCCGCACATGATGAGCGCGACTTCGAATTTGCGAAGAAATTCGATCTGCCGATCAAGCAGGTGGTCGCTCCTATTGTTCGCGCTGTTTCCGGCGGCGACGCGATCCGTTCCGACGTTGCTTGGAAAGAACGCAATGCAGTAATGGCCATTGTTAAACATTGGGAGAAAGACGAATACCTCTGCATTCAATGGAAGGACCATGAAATGCGCACTTTTCCGTCTGGCGGAGTCGAAGAGGGTGAGAGCGGGGAAGTTGCCGCGGCTCGTGAAGCGCGGGAAGAGACGGGATATAAGAACGTCGAAATAACAAAGCAATTGGGTGGGGTCGAGTACATCGAGTTCTATCACCAGATAAAGAAGACGAACGTTCGTGCACGGTTCCGCTATTTTTTAGGCAAACTCAAAGATGATGAGCGAAACGAGATCGCTGCGGAAGAATTGGCGATGCACGAGGTGGTCTGGAAACGCCCGGATGAACTTCGTTCATTCCTTATGCTGAATGAGAAGGACCGAATAGTGGATTCGCTCGAGGGCAAAGAAACAAAACCGTATACGGGAACCGGCTACGCCATCAATTCGGGAGAATTTGACGCGCTCACGACCGATGAAGCAAAGCAAAAGATGACCGAGAAATTCGGGCGACGAAAGACGACATACCGACTTCGTGACTGGATCGTTTCGCGCCAAAGGTACTGGGGCGCGCCTATTCCGATCATTCATTGTCCGAAGTGCGGTATCGTGCCGGTGCCGGAAGATCAGCTGCCGGTCCTCTTGCCGGAGACGGATGATTATTTGCCGGACGGCAAAGGGAAGTCACCGCTCGCGAAAGTTGCTTCGTTCGTGCACGTAAAGTGTCCACAGTGTGGGGAGAACGGTGAACGTGAGACCGACACGTTCGATACGTTCGTCGACTCATCGTGGTATTTCTTGCGCTATACGGATCCGAAGAACGAAAAAGAATTTGCTGCAAAGGATAAGCAGGCCAACTGGATGCCGGTGGATTTTTATTCCGGCGGCGCGGAACACACCACGCTGCACTTGCTCTACAGCCGTTTTTGGCACAAAGCTCTCTTCGACAGGGGATTGGTCGCCGACAACGAGCCATACGTGCGACGCATGAACCGCGGCATTATTCTCGGTCCGGATGGGCAGAAAATGAGCAAATCAAAGGGTAATGTCATTGATCCTGACGATGTCGTGGAGCGACTTGGCGCGGATACAGTGCGTATGTATCTAGCCTTTATCGGGCCGTACAACGAGGTCGCGAGCTATCCATGGAATCCCGACGGCGTCGTTGGCGTGCGCCGCTTTCTTGAACGCGTGTGGCGTGCGCAGGAATTCATTACAGAGTCATCGAAGCTCGACGAAAAGAAATACACTGCGATCGAGCGTGTGCTACATCGCGCGATAAAGAAGGCCGGCGAAGATGCGAGCCAGCTCAAATTCAATACTGCGATCAGTCAGCTGATGATACTCCTCAATGCTATTGAGAAAGAAAAGCAGATCGGTAGCGAACAATGGACGACTCTCTTGAAACTGCTCGCGCCGTTCGCGCCGCACATCGCGGAAGAGCTTTGGCATGAGGCCGGCCATGACACCTCCATACATCTGGAACAGTGGCCAACATTCGACCCTGCGTTGCTACAGGACGAAGAGGTCCTGATCGCCATTCAGATAGACGGCAAGACGCGTGACGAGATCCTCATCGCAAGCGATTCGAGCAAGGAGGAAGTAGAAAAAGCAGCTCAGGAAAAGGTCGCAAGCCGATTGGAAGGAAAGACTATCGCACGAACGGTCGTCGTACCGAACAGGCTCGTGAATTTCGTCACCTCCTGAAAAGTCTCGCGCCGGTCGAAGTGTCTTCGACGGTATAATCGAGCGCTTCTATTTCCTTTCGCAAGCTGTCGGCACGATGCCAATCGCGTTCTTTGCGAGCAGCTTCACGAGCTTCGAGCAACGTTTTGACCCGTTCAGGTATCGCATCCTCCTCGACGAGTGCGCCGAAGAGTTTAGACCACAGTGCCTCCGCTTTCGGATCTTCTTTGTCCAAACCGAGGCCAAGCACCCTGTCGATGTCCAAGATACCCGCCTTCAGGTCTTCTTTCGAGATCTCTTTTTCGTCGCGGAGCATTTCCCAAAGCGCGGCGAGCGCGCCCGGCGTATCGAGATCGTCATTGATGCGTTCGATCCAACGTGCACGGTACGTTTCCGGCGAGGTCCCAATGGCAACATCGCGCAGCGAATCGACGTACCGTCTGAGTTTGAGGAATGCATTCTGAGATGCCTCAAGTGCCTCCCAAGAGAAGTTGGACGGCGTTCGATAGTGTGCGCCGAGGAATAGGTAGCGTAGCGAGAGGGGGTGGAACCCGCGCTCAAGGATCTCGGAAAGATAGACGACGTTGCCATCCGATTTAGCGATCTTCGAACCTTCGATCTGCACATGCGCACGATGCAGCCAGAAACGAGAGAGCGGATGTTTGCTCGTCGCGGCTTCGGATTGTGCGATCTCGTTGTTGTGGTGAACGGGGATGTGCTCAATGCCGCCGGTGTGGATATCGATCTGTTTGCCGAGCGTCGAATTGATCATTGCCGAGCACTCGATGTGCCAGCCCGGAAATCCCTTACCCCAAGGCGAATCCCAGCCCAGTTTCGAGTCCTTTTTCCACAGTACGAAATCCGTCGGGTGATGTTTTTCTTCGTTTACGGCGAGGCGTGCTCCTTCTTTCAGTCCTGCAATGTCGACACCGCCGAGTTCGCCGTACGCCGCGAATCGCGAGGTGTCGTAGTACACCGCGTTCGCACCCTCATACGCATAGCCTTTTTCAACAAGCGTCTGCACGAGCGCGATCTCTGCGTTGAGGTACGCGCTCGCGCGTGGAAATTCGATCTTGTCCGTATCAATGTTAAGTGCACGAAGGTCATCGAGGAAAACGGTCGTATATGTTTCCGCAAGCTTCGCCATGTTCTCCATGGTGACCGCCATTTTCTCGCGCTTCAAGCCTTTGGTCATTTTGTCCTCGCCCTCGTCGGCGTCGGATGTGAGATGGCCGAAGTCGGTAATGTTGATGACCTGCTTTACAACGAAACCGTTGTACTCGAGCGCTTTGCGCAGCACGTCCGTGAAAACGAACATCGAAAGATTGCCGATGTGCTGGACCCCGTAGACCGTCGGACCGCAGTTGTACATGCGCACCGTATGCGCATTCGCCGGCATCGTGAACTCCTGTTTCTCTTTGCCGAGCGTGTTGAAAAGGAACAGCGGATGTTCTCCACGCACGGATGCAGCGTTGCCACCCCCGATCACGCGTTGTAAGAACGACATATTCAGAGCCATTCCTTGCGTTTAAAGTACCAGAACATAATGAGCACGACGACGGCCATAAAGCCGACGATGATATACCAGTCGTATGGAAGCCCCACGATCGGCGTGGATCTCGTATCGAGGCTAAAGAGCGCGGCAAAAAGCGTGAGTGGCAAAGTCGTGAACGCGAGGATCGTGAAGCGCTTCATCGTTTCGTTCTGTTTGGTGGTGAGCAGCGAATTGTTGGTCTCGCGCAGCTCGTGGAGAAATTCCGTATGGCGCATGACGTGGTTGTGCACGCGATAGTATTCGTTCGATATCTGCTTGAGGTACGGCATGAAATCGGCTCCGAAGAACGCTGCGCCGCCTTCTTCCAGTGCATGGAGTGTCTCACGGTGCGGTTCGATGGTCTGACGTAAATTTAGAAGATCGCGCGCGCTTCGGGAAATGGCCTCGACCATCGCTACTTCGTGGCCTGAGAAGATAAATTCCTCGATGACGTGCAGATCGTGGCGCACATATTCGACCTCATGCTCGATCGACCGGTAGAGTTTGCGCAGCATGGAGAAAAAGATGAACCCGGCATGCATGCCGAGGTTGTTCTCATCCAGGATCGAGTTGACCTCGAAGACCTTGGAGAACTTATGCAACGGATCCACGACATCGTAGCGCGTCGTGATGAGGAACTGTCGACCGATAACGAAATCAACCTCTTGTTCAGGCGTTTTGTGCGAATGATGGAGCGCAGGGAAGTGCATGACGACGTATGCATATTCCGGATAGAAATCCGCGCGTGGTTTCGTCGAAGAGGTGAGCAATTCACCGGCGACGAGCGGCTCAAGTCGGAATTCTTCGGCTACGGACATCACTTCATCGCGCGTCGGCGACTCCAGGTCAATCCAAACAAGTCCGCCGTGCTCGTAGCGGGAAAGCATCGGATAAGTATACCACCACACCAATAGCTGTAGTTTGGTAAGGGGTATACAAAAAAGATACTGAACAGTTTGTTTGCGATAGGGGCAAGAACTACCTCTATTGGTGTGATGGTATACCACAAAAAACTATGTGATTTGGCGTATTTCCACAACATATGCGATAATGCCGCGCATGAAAGGACGTTCTCCTTTGTTACTCGAGATCGTGGCAGGCGTGCTTCTTCTCGTCATTGGATTAGGCCTGGGTTACCTGGCAGGGGAGGATCATCCGAAGGCAGCCATTGCTGACTCTCAGGAGCCCACGGGCGTCGATTTCTCGCCGGTATGGACCGCGTGGAACATCATTCAGCAGGATTACGTCCCGGTGGAAGTCGCATCCTCAACGCCGATCGCGACCTCGACGCCGGACATAGAGCAGCAGGAAGTCTGGGGCATGATAACGGGTCTCGCGAATTCACTGAACGACCCGTACACATACTTCCTCCCGCCGGTCGAGAACCAGCAGTTCTCGTCGGACATGAGCGGCACGTTCGACGGCGTGGGAATGGAGATCGATCAGAAGAACGGTCAGATCATCGTGCTGTCGCCTCTGGTGGGGACGCCGGCAGCGCAAGCGGGCATCAAGGCAGGCGACCAGATACTCGACATCGACGGCACCTCGACCGCGCAGATGGATGTCGACACCGCTGTGGACGACATCCGCGGCCCCGCCGGTTCGAAAGTGACGCTCGTCATCGACCGAGCAGGCTGGAGTGCTCCGAAGCAATTCGTCATCACGCGCGCCGCCATCAACGTGCCCGAAGTCGAGACCACGAAACTTCAGGGCGGGATCTTCGTCATCTCGCTGGCGGAATTCACCTCGAATTCGCCGGACCTCTTCCGCGATGCACTCCGCCAGTTCGTCCAAAGCGGGGACACGAAACTCATTCTCGACCTGCGCGAGAACCCGGGAGGGTATCTCGACGCAGCCGTCGACATCGGTAGCTACTTCCTGCCTTCCGGCGATACCATCGTCACCGAAGACTACGACGGCCACCAGCCCAACATCGTGCACAAATCTTACGGCTACGACATTTTCAACGGCAATTTGAAGATGGTCGTTCTTGTCGACGGCGGCACAGCTTCGGCCGCGGAGATCCTTTCTGACGCGCTACGCTACTACGGCGTCGCGACACTCGTCGGCACCAACACGTACGGCAAAGGCTCCGTCCAAGAACTGATCCCTATTACATCCGATACGAATTTGAAGATCACCGTCGCGCGATGGCTGGGCCCATCTGGCGACCCGATCCCGACGACCGGCATCGTGCCGGATGTAGAGGTCGACATTACGGCCTCGAGCACCAGCGATACCCAAATGCAAAAAGCAGTTCAGATCCTTGGCGGCACGAGCGCGACGGGAACGCCGCAGATCGTCAATTAGTTCGACTGCACTCACTACAAGTAACTATGAAGATCATTCTCCTCAAGGACGTCGGTGGTGTTGGTAGACATGGGGAAGTGAAGGAAGTTGCCGACGGTTTCGCGCTCAACAAGCTTATCCCTGCAGGCCTCGCACAACAGGCGACACCCGAAAAGATCAAATCGCACGCCGCTGAAATGCAAAAAGCACATGATGCACGCGAGCATGAGCAGCAAGCGCTCGTCGCCAAGGTCCAGAGTCTCGAAGGCGCGCGCGTCGAGATAGGAGCGAGGGCAACGGAAAAAGGCGGTCTCTTCAAGTCGCTCGGCGTTGCTGATATTCAGAAGGCCATTCGTGAGCAACGAAACGTCGAGCTTCCGACGGATACGATCGCACTCGAAAAACCGATCAAAGAGATCGGCGATCACGAGCTCACTATAAAAACAGCCGGCGCGAATGCCCGGCTTGTTGTAGCGGTCAAGAAGGTCGACTAAATAACGTCGACGACGCGTCGCGTCGAAGATCGGCCGTCGAATGCTTGTTTGCGGGTCGTGCGGAAACGGACGACTCCTTCGGCGAGCGCGAAAAGTGTGTGGTCCTTGCCAACGCCGATCTTGCGGCCCGGAAGGATCTTGGTGCCGCGCTGGCGAACGATGATCTCGCCGATAGCGACCCTCTGACCGTCCGAACGTTTAACGCCGAGGTATTTCGGATTTGAATCGTTGAGGTTATGCGCTGTTCCACCTGCTTTGGTATGTGCCATATATCTAGAGTGGTATGATTGTTCTCGTGAACGGGGTCACTATACAGGCTTTTTTGCTGCGTTGCAAGACGCTTCTGGAGGAGGGAATAGGGCAGTGGGGCCTTATTTCCTTGCTCTTTTTGGGCGTTTTCGGGGCCTTTGGGCTTGGCAGGCTTTCGGCCCTGGAAGACGTAAAAACGCCTATTTCGATAACGCAGGCCCCGCAGACCGCCAATGTCATCGCCCTCGCCCCGGGTGGCTTCGTGGTCGCCTCACGCACGGGTTCCGTCTACTATCTGCCGTGGTGCGCCGGCGCGCAAAAAATGGCGCAGGCGAATCAGGTCTGGTTCTCAAGCGAAGCCGCCGCGCAAAAGGCCGGATATACGCCCTCGAAGAGTTGCAAAGGTCTGTAGTACAATGCGCCCATGATCGTACTCGACGTAGAAGCCTCCGGCGTGGAGCCTTGGAAACATTCCATCGTTTCGCTCGGAGCGCTCGATATCGCTAATCCGACCAACCGTTTTTATGAAGAATGTCACGTCTGGGACGGCGCACACATCATGGACGACGCACTCAAGGTAAATGGATTCACGAAGGAGCAAATAACGGATCCCAATAAACAAAGCGAAGCCGATCTCGTACATCGCTTTCTGCTTTGGAGTGAAAGCGTTGAGGAGCGCACGCTTGCCGGTCAGAATGTTTCCTTCGACCGTGATTTTCTCAAATACGCGGCCGAGCGCGCGGGGCACACGCAGTGGCCGTTCGCATACCGCACTATCGATACGCACACGCTTTGCTACATGCACATCGTTGAAAGGGGAGGACAGCCGCCCATTTCGAACCGTCGCAGCGCGCTCAATCTCGACGCGGTTCTCAACTACTGCGGCATTCCCGAAGAGCCGCATCCGCACAACGCGCTCACTGGTGCTCTCTCACATGCCGAAGTGATCGCGCGACTTCTCTACGGCCGCAAGCTTTTGCCCGAATTCAATAAGTTCGAGATCCCTTGGAAGAAATAGAAATAATTAAAAAGGGGCGCAGCGTACGCTGCGACCCTTTGATCAGTGCGATGTGGGGATGGTTGGGCGCTTATAAAGCGTCACATCAGCGGCTACGAAGAAATCTCCCGTCTCGGCAGATACTTGTATCTCCGTCTGCCTTACCACAAGAAATCCCAGTTTCTCGATCTCGGCTTGTATCGCGTTCATTTCAACGTGCCTATCGGGACGAGATTGCTCGGAATAATACTTTTCGATCTTTTGTTTAAGTTGCCAGGCAAGCGCTATCGCACGCTCCTCCGCGTCATGATCGGTCCTCATCGGGTTGCTCCCAAAGCCACACTCCACCGCGAATGTACCAAACCAGAACGAAAATTGCCAACTTGAGAAGGGCATACGTGCTACACTGAATCTATGAAGAACTGGTCCTCCTGGAACTCACCGATCGGCCTTGGATTTTGGCTCATCGCATGCGGTATTTTCTTTGTCCTCCTGCATTACGCAGGACTCCTGGGGTAACGTTTCTCTTGGGGTGGTTTGCTATACTCGGAGCTAAATGAAAAAGAAGACTCATCGTTGGTGGGCGCTCGTCGTCCTATGTTTGGCGACGCTCATGATCGTGCTCGATACGACGATCGTGAACGTTGCTCTACCTTCGATACAGGCGAGCCTGGGCTTTTCGAGCACATCGCTAGCATGGGTCATCAATGCCTATGCGCTGACGTATGCGGGCTTTCTGTTGCTCGGTGGCCGACTCGGTGACCTGTATGGTCAACGACGTTTCTTCTTATTAGGCGTGACGCTTTTCACCGTATGCTCACTCGCATGCGGCCTCGCGACGTCGCAAGTAGCGCTGATCGCTGCGCGTGCCATACAAGGTATTGGCGGTGCAGTCGCATCGGCGATCTCGCTTTCATTGGTGATGAACATGTTCCCGGAGCCTGCAGAACGCGCAAAGGCCATGGGGATCTTCGGTTTTGTCGCGGCTGGCGGCGGTTCGGTAGGCGCGCTGCTTGGAGGCATACTCACGGGCGCGCTCAATTGGCACTGGATATTCCTCGTCAACTTGCCGATAGGGATCATCGTATTCGTTCTTTCGTTGTACCTGCTCTCTTCCGAACATGTGCCGCCTAAACATCCGCATCTCGACGCGTGGGGAGCGCTCACTGTCACGTTATCTCTGATGCTCGCCGTCTATGCGATCGTGAACGGCAATGTCGCCGGATGGACGTCTGCGCAGACGCTTGGTACGCTCGCGGTCGCCGTAGTGCTCATGTGCGTATTTTTGTGGATCGAATCACGAGTGCGGGCGCCGCTCATGCCGTTATCGCTTCTTCGCTTGCGCAACGTTGCGGTCGCCAACGGCGTAGGTATTTTCTGGTCGGCATCCATGTTCTCCTGGTTTTTCCTTTCAGCACTCTATATGCAGCTGGTACTCGGATACGACCCGTTCCATGTCGGGCTCGCGTTCATCCCGGCCAACCTGATCATGGCTATATTTTCTATCTGGCTCTCTGCAAAGATCGTCGGGCGCTTCGGCATAAAATATTCACTCGCAACCGGTCTTACGCTTTGTGCCGCCGGGCTTTTTCTTTTCGCGCGAGCTCCTTCGAACGGCACATTTCTCATCGACATACTTCCGCCAATGGTCCTCATGGGCTTCGGAGCGGGGATCTCATTCAACCCGATGCTGCTGGCCGCGATGAACGATGCGCCGGATGATGAGTCCGGTCTCGCCTCCGGTATCGTCAACACATCCTTTATGATGGGCGGCTCGCTGGGCCTCGCCATACTGGCGAGCATTGCCGCTTCTCGCACGGCGTACCTCGTTGCTCAAAACGTTGCATCAAGAGCCGCTCTTAGCGGTGGGTATGATTGGGCTTTCGCGGCGGGCGCGATCAGTGCACTCTTCGCAGCATTGCTTGCGGGATTTGCATTAAAAATAAGGCGGATGGATCGAACGTCCATGGGGGATGTCGCAGAGGAAACCGTTATCGGTGAAATGTCAGCCAAGCCCATGCTCCGATGACCGCAAGCACAAAAAGGACGCTGAGCACCTGTTGCCAACGCGGTTCTTTGATATGCGTTTTGAAATTTTTCTCGTCGTCGGTCATTGCTGTTTGATGGGGCGGATCGTAGCCGCCGTTCCATAGGCCGCCACCTCGTTCATGGATTTTCCAATGTCGCCCGTGTCGAAACGCATCATCAATACCGCATTGGCGCCCTTGTCGGCAGCGGCCTTTTTCATACGTTCGACCGCCTCGATGCGGCTATCGCTGATCAGCTTGGTGTATGCGTTTATCTCACCGCCGATAATTGATTTGAAACCAGCGCCAATATTGCTCAGAAGGTTGCGACTCCTCACCAGCACACCAAAAACCTCGCCGTAAACCTGTACAACCTCGTAGCCTGGGACGTCGTTGGTGGTGACCACCAAAATGGAATCATTCATATAGAAATAGTATACACGGGTTACCGCCCAATGTTCACTTTCACCGCCGCCGCTTTCGTATAGGTGTAAGCAGGCATCGTCACCTGAAGAACGTCGTCTTTATACTGCGCTGAAGATTTTGAAGGATCGACGATCTTCGGCAGATTGACGACACGTGAGAACGATCTTGTGTGGACTATTTTTTGGATATTATATTTGTCTTTCGTTTCGTTCTCCTCCTGGCGTTGCCCCGATATGCGAAGTGTGTCCTCATCGAGGGAGACATCGATGTTAGCGGCGTTAATACCCGGCAAGATCATTTTGGCGATGACGTTACCTCGCTGTTCATAAATGTCGATGGTGAGATCCCATCCCGATTTTGGCGCATTCGATGGCAAAAAATGATCGTCCAAAGTACGATCAAATTCGGTTGTGCGTGCGGTAACGACGGTATCTGCCATAGGGAATTAAATTAAGGGCCATCTAAGCAGGTAACAGTAAGTCTTTACAGGTGAAGACGCTGTGAGGTCTTAGCTCGCACACTAGAGAGGAGAGGATCTGGGAGCGCCAAATCGCTTAAAAGACTGCAATGCCGTTGAATGCGTAAGCCATCAACACGATGGTCAAGGCATTCAGGATCACCAGTACCAAGACGTTTTGCCAACGCTCGGGGAGTGGGTTTCGTAAGATATAGATGGTGTAAATGATCGCTACGATCGCCGCACCAATGAAGTTTCCTCGTATCATTGCTTCATAGTATCACACATTACCTTTATAGGGCGGGCGGTAATGTAAAGATGCCTTTAGGAGGAACGGCCATTTCGTTACATAACGACTCCACACAATTGGATCTCAACAAAGCCGCATAGGGGAGAGTGAACGCTATGTGGGAGGACATTGACAGGTGCAGTCTTATATGGCATCATGCACCTTAGAAGGTGCATCATCGGATCGCAATCCTGGCTCGGTCGCAATGGACGATTGTAGATCAAGCCCAACCCCGCTCTCGTCCTTACTGGAGTTGCAACATGCAGAAGCTTGTCTCGATGCTGAACCCCATCAAGTGGGGTCTGAGCAAGAGCGAATGGGTGGCGGTCGCCGCCTTCATCGTGCTCGTGATCATCATGTTCACCAACGCGCGGCCATCCTGACCCGATCTGTCGCCAAAGTTTCCTCTCAGACTCAGGTTCCGTCCTTGTGGCGGGACCTTTTTCTTTTTAGCCACTTCTCATCAGCCTCGGGTGTCGATAGGGGGGAGGGGTTGTGTATTTTGCGGAGCTGATTTAGAGTTATTTTGGCTTGAGTCCCTAACCTACCCCCTCCGAAGCAAGGGACAGCCCTGTGGCATAGCGTCACGGTACCTACAGCGCGGTGGTCTCCCCCAGGACCACCGCGCTCCGCTTTTATAAAACCGATAAAATGAGATGAAAAAAGGGAGCCCCTTTGGTAAATAAAAAAGCCCGGAGCCGGATCCGGGCAGACACGATATCGGCTTTCTTTCTGCGGGGACAGGAGTCAGCGTCTTCGTGCCTGCAAGAATAATAGCGCACCGACACTTTCCCCGCAATCCAGCTCTATGGAGTTCGGTGTCAATTAGAACCGGGAGGAGTGCTACAATAGGGAGTGGAAATAGACTTTCCGCACCAAAACAAATAATCAAGCGCACACTCTAGGTTGTGCGTAATTAACATTTTTCTGAAAATTGAGGAAGAGGAGACAAGGGGATAGAAATCTTTGCTATAATAGTTGGGCACACCGTTCTGCGGTGATGCCTAATCTAACCGTAACCCGGAAACTACTTGCCACGAGATCGTATATTTCGTGGCGCTGACGAGCGCTCGTCAGCTGGCGCGATGGGTTTACGGCCTAGGTTAGGCCTTCCATACACTCACTATGTTTGTGGGTATACTGTGCGCGTATCTTTTCTTGATATATCTATATTTTGAGCCAAAAGACGCTAGTCGTCAGTAGGGCATCTTGGCTCCGACCAATTCAGTTTGGTATACTGATGTTATGTCGGCTATTACTCAAGAGAAAAGATTGACGATTGAAAAAGCCGTTGAGCAAATTAAACTCGATACCGGTTTGTCGTACCCTGAAAATAATCTTCTCGAAATAGCGAATCAGTTAGGCGCGAAGGTTGAAGATGCTACGCTCCCTGATTTTAATGGTAAGAAAGTAAAAGGTTATATCAAATGGTTTACTGAAGCAGAGAAAGATGCGAATCCTGGGTACTCTGCGAGAATTCTCTTGAATACTAATCAGTCTGCGACGGTTAAGAATTTTACTCTGGCGCACGAGATTGGACACTTCTTACTACATCAAGGCGAGGAAAGTTACAGAATTGACTTGCAGGATTATTCACACGAAGGCGATCCTCATAACCAAGAAACCGAAGCAAACTTCTTTGCTGGTACTCTGTTAATGCCAAAAGATAAGTTTTTTATAGCCCTTAGAGAATCTAAAAACCTTGATCAGGTAGCTAAAGCTTTCGGTGTATCAAAACCTGCAGTTGAAGCTAGGTTGAAATGGTTAGGCTTATCCATTGCTTGAACCCGTGCTAAGTACTGAAATATGGCAACTGAAGCTCAGTATGTAGCTACGGCCGACGGTCTGCCAACAAAACCGACAGAGGTAGCAACACCCGATTGGTATTCGGAGAAGTTTTTCAAACAACGCTCATCGCATCGTGCGGTTTTATTCTGGTTTGCAATAATTATGAGCATCATTTCATTTCTTCTTTTGGGAGGGATAATTGGTTTTCAAACATATGTTCGGCTTTTCTGGGGCAATCCCAGTTTCCAGATAATAAGTGATCAAGGATTGCAAATATTGTCCGTGTCCGTGTTTGGACAATTTTTAGGTATTGTTTACGTTATTGCGAAGGCCCTCTGGAGCAATCATGAGTTCAATTTGATGTCGCCTGGGAAGAAATAGGGAAGAAACTCTCCTGAAATGCTACACTACATCCCATGATAAACGGAGGTGTTATTGCGACTCTAGTTACGGTCCTCATCGTCCTCTTGGTTGTTTTTATCACCAGGCGGGATAAGAAGTAGGGGCCGCCTCCAAAGGAGGGGAGGGTGGTAGGATTTAGGAATGGAACCGAAACGATACTATAAAGGCGAATATAAAGAGGACTCCAAAGAACACGGCGGTTGGATCGTGGGGCGGTTCTTAGATGATGTCCGTAAGACGGAGACTATGGAAGTGAAGTATTGGGAGTTTAAAAAAGGCGAAGAAGGGAAACATCTAATGAAATTTCAGCTTCATGCTACTGAATGCAATTTTATTATCGAAGGCAAAGTAAGAGGAGTTATCGACGGGAACCCGATCACTCTCGAAGCCGGAGATTACGTCCTTGTCAAACCCGGCGCGGTAAGTAATTTCATCGAGGAAGTTATTATCGAGCCGGTACGAGGGATCACCATCAAAGCCCCAAGCTTAGAAGGAGATACAATTAAATCATCTACCGAATGATCGTATGGAAAACGAATTCCCTAAAGAGCCATAGGGCGACCTAAAATGTATTAGATGAATATTTTTGCGAATGGTGACGGTGTTCGTATTGATGTTGCGTATCTTTGACTGCTACGTTTATCATCGCAAAAATAAATATAGAGATAATACCCCAAACGAGCAGAACATAAGTCACATATTCGGCTACCTGAGCATGCCATTTGTGTTTTTTTATTATCTCATCGTTCTCGATAATATCGGTTGGGCGTCCCGCAAAATTATCCTTCGATCCCCAAGCATCTATAACGATCATAGTACGATACGCCATTTGCTTTGCACGCCAGTAGTAGTATCCATGGCAGAGTAGGGCACCAATGAATCCGGCCCATGCCATGAATAGCCACCCGGTCCCGACTGCGACAGTATCGCCAGTGACAAATTGAATAGAGAGTACGAAAGCACCCGTTCCAAGAGCAACGATAAGAGTGCTAGTGACTTTGTCGGCATCGCGCCAGGTCTTTTCAGCCATTTCAAAGTTATAGCGACGAATTTCTTCAAAGTACTTGAGAATTCCCACTTGAAGTGCGACTTTTACGCGCCGAGATTCGCGCCGAAAACCGCTTATTGGAGCGGCAGATTTCGTTCGTTATAATATCCTCGACACATGGATAG
>Ga0210388_10000107_pt1 | contig 100557 bp, 83 predicted proteins | sample IncBWC19OmetaG_FD_155485 | JGI IMG/M metagenome (GOLD analysis project Ga0210388, IMG submission 155485) | Forest soil microbial communities from Barre Woods Harvard Forest LTER site, Petersham, Massachusetts, United States - Inc-BW-C-19-O ... | reverse complement strand
CCTATCTGCTCAACTCGACGAACACGACCCAGTGCGCGATCAATTTCATCAACTGAACGGTTGAGAAAAAAGCAAGGCGTCCCGCAAGGGACGCCTTTTCTATTTTTAATCGCGGAGTTACTTTTTCGCCACCCGCTGGTCCTGGAAAAAGGTTTTTAACAGCGACCGGCATTCCTCCAATCTGACGCCGGAGGTGATTTCGCAATGGTGGTTGAGCGTCGGGAATTGCAACAGGTTTAACGCTCCGCCCGCTGCGCCGCCTTTGGCGTCGCCCGCGCCGAAGACGACCCGCAGCAACCGCGTGTGGACAATCGCCCCGGCGCACATCGGGCAGGGTTCCTTGGTCACATATAATGTGCAGTCCGTCAGCCGCCAGTCGCCGACGGCATTTTCCGCCTGCGTGAGCGCCAGCATCTCCGCGTGCGCCGTCGCATCCTTCAGCTCTTCGACCTGGTTGAATGCGCGGGCGATGATTTTCCCGGCGCGTACGACGACCGCGCCAACCGGCACTTCCTCGCGTTCAAACGCCTTTGCCGCCTGACGCAGGGCTTCGCCCATGAAATATTCGTCACTATGCAGGTCAATCATCGATTCCATCGCATCAACATCGGCCATCCGCCGCCGGACCGCCAGAGAAAACAAAACGCGGCCCGCAAAATGAAGGTTGTCAATTTCTTTTCCGCTTGATAATCCAACAGCGCGCTAATGTCCACACCTCGCCAAAGAATTTCGGTGCCGCTCGCCATACTGTTGGCAATAGCGACACTGGCACTTTTTTGGCCCGCAACTCGAAATGATTTTGTCAATTACGACGACCCAGACTACGTCACCAGCAACAGTCACGTACAGTCCGGCCTGAAACTGCAGACTTTTGAGTGGGCGTTCACCGGCACCGTGAGTTGCAACTGGCATCCACTCACGCTGCTTTCGCACGCGCTCGACTGCCAGCTTTACGGTCTGCAGCCGCGAGGACATCACCTGACCAGCGTGCTGCTGCATGCCGCCAATGCCGCGCTGCTTTACTTGTTTTTACAGCGGCTGACCGGTTCGCCATGGCGCAGCCTGTTCGCCAGCCTGCTCTTCGCATGGCATCCGTTGCGCGTGGAATCGGTTGCCTGGATTGCGGAACGGAAAGACGTTCTATGCGGATTCTTCTGGCTGCTGACGCTGCTGGCTTATGTGGGATTTGTTGCCAGAAAGAATACGGAAAATTCCCGGGCAAAATGTTTTTACGGGCTGGCGTTGCTAACCTATGCGTTCGCACTGCTGAGCAAGCCGATGGCCGTTACCTTGCCGTTCGTTTTACTTTTGCTTGATTTTTGGCCGCTGAAACGGATTTCTGAACTCAAATTTCAAACTCCAAACTTGCCGGCGATTGTCCGTGAAAAGATCCCGTTCTTTTTCCTGGCCGCGGTCATGAGCACGGTTGCGTTTATCGTGCAACGTAACGGGCAAGCCATGCAGACTTTTGAAAACCTGCCGTTCAGCCTCCGCGTCGCCAATGCTTTGGTGGCTTATGTGGAATATCTCGGGAAATTTTTTTGCCCGGAAAATCTTGCGATATATTATCCATATTCCCGTAATCTGCCTTGGGCGTTGGTGCTGTCGGCAGGACTCGTTTTACTGGCTGTTTCCACGCTGGCCTGGCGGGCTCGCGGACGGTTTCCATATTTTTTGTTTGGCTGGCTTTGGTTTTTGGGCACGCTTGTGCCGGTCATCGGCCTCGTTCAAGTTGGCAGCCAGGCGATGGCTGATCGTTATACGTATCTGCCGTCCATCGGCCTGCTGGTGGGTTTGATCTGGGGTCTGAACGAATTGGTGTCGCGAAAAATTATTCTGCGGAACATCATTTTTGCCGCTGCAATTCCAACGCTTGCCGGCTGCTGGATTTTGACACGGCAACAAATCAGTTTCTGGCGTGATGGTGAAACTTTGTTCACCCATGCGCTGGCGGTGACAGAGGATAACGCTGCTGCCCGCAACGGTCTTGGTTTTGCGCTGGTCAAAAAAGGCCGGCTGGACGAGGCAATGCCGGAATTTACAGATGCCATCCGTATCGCACCGGATTTTGTCGAGCCGCACAACAACCTTGGTAATTTGTTTGCGCTACAAAACCGTCCGGCGGAAGCCTTCGCCGAATTTCAAACCGCGCTGCAATTGAAACCGGATTATGCCGATGCCCATTTCAATTTTGGCAATGCCTTGCTGGCCCAGGATCGCGCCGATGAGGCCGCCGCGGAATTTCAAGCCGCCGCGCGTTTGAATCCGGACGACCGGGAGGCACATTACAAGCTCGGAAATATTTTCGCCGCGCAAAACAGCGTAGAAGGTGCGATCGCGGAATTTCAGGCGGCCGTCCGCATCGCGCCGGATTATTTTGAGGCAAGGAACAACCTTGGCAGCCTGCTCATGCGCGCCGGCCAGACGGACGCCGCCATTGCCCAATTTCAGGAAACCATCCGGCGCAAGCCGGATTATGCCGAAGCGCACTACAATCTCGGCCTGGCCTTGATGAAAGTGTCCCGGTTCGAGGGCGCGATCAGTGAATTTCAGGTTGTCACCCGACTGGCGCCAAAGTTTGTGCCTGCGTATTACAGCCTGGGGCTGGCATTGGAAAAATCGGGACGCGCGGATGCCGCCGGTGCTGAATTTCAAACCGTCATCGGGATGAAACCCGATCATGCGGCGGCCCATGACAAACTGGGGATCATCCTCGCCGCGTCCGGAAAGACGGATGCCGCCATTGCCGAATTTCAGGAAGCCGTGCGCTTGAAGCCGGACTATGGCGAGGCGCAGACGAATCTGGCGCGCGCGTTGCAGATCCGAAACGCAACCCCGTGATGTTTATTTCGTCTCCTCCAATGTCCATTCGTTTCGTCCATCTGCGTGGCAATGGCAATGGGCCGCAAAAAATCCCCCGCGGAATTGCCAGAACCAGGGCCAGAGGCGTTCACGGTCGGTTTGCGGGATGTGAAGCGCGGTAATTTTTTCCCGCGGGAAAAACTCAAAACGGCCCTCCTTCATCGGCGGCGGCAGCGATTTTAGTTTCTTCCTCACCTCGAACAAAAACATCAGCCAATGTGTCTGCCCCTGGTAGCCGTGCTCGCTGATGAGCCCGGCCAGGCGCAGGTCTGCGGGTGAAATTTCCAGGCCGATTTCCTCGTGTGCCTCGCGGCAGGCGCAGACATAGGGCGATTCGCCGATGTCCATTTTCAGCTTGCCGCCACAAGGGCTCCAAAAACCCCGGTTCGGCTCCTGGGCACGCTCCAGCAACAGGATATCATCGTGCTCGTTGAAGACATATAACAACGTGGCGATCTTGTAGGGCAGGGCCATGGTCAAATCTTTACTGCGAAAGGGCGGAAATACACGCACATTTTTCGCTCGTGTATTCCGCGCGTTTTACGGTTAAATGTTTTTTTCATGAAAACTGGCAATATGAAGGCGCTGGCCCTGCTGCTCGGTGCGGTTACGCTGGCGATTTATATGCCGGTCAAGGGGCATGATTTTTTGGATTTAGACGATGATTATTATGTAACCCATAATTACGCCGTTCAACACGGCTTGACCTGGCAGAACTGCCAATGGGCGTTTGCAACCTTTCACGCCGCCAACTGGCATCCACTCACCTGGATTTCGCATATGGCCGACTGTCAATTTTTCGGTCTCAATTCCGGTGCGCATCATTTGATGAATGTCTTTTTTCACACGGCCAATGCCTTGCTGTTACTGGTTGTGCTGGGCCGGATGACCGGGAAGCCTTTTCCATCTTTTGTGGTGGCGGCCTTGTTTGCATGGCATCCGCTTCATGTTGAGACGGTGGCCTGGGTGGCGGAGCGCAAGGATGTTTTAAGCACTTTTTTTGCCCTTTGGTCACTGATGTTTTATGTCCAATACGTGCAGATCCACGGGCGCCGCGCTTACTGGCTCTCCTTGTTTTTTTTCCTCTGCAGCCTGTTGTCCAAACCGATGTTTGTGACGTTTCCCGGTGTGCTGTTGTTGCTCGATTTCTGGCCGTTGGGGCGTGTTTCCCGGGAAGGGTTTCACCTGGCCGAACTCCGGCCGTTGATCATCGAAAAAATCCCCCATTTGCTCCTGACGGCTGCCCTGTGCGGAATAACGTTTTGGGCGCAACGGACCGGTGGCGCAGTCATGGCCTTGGGTGACTGGCCGGTTTCCGACCGTCTGGAAAATGCATTATTCTCTTTGGGCTGCTATCTTTTCAAGATCGTTTGCCCGGTCAATTTGGCGCTCCTTTATCCATTGGCGCCGATATCCATAACCAAGCTCATTTTGGCGGCAACCGGGGTGGCGGCGGTTTCGGTCTGGTTTTGGAAATGGCGGACCAACAGGTATGGCATGGTTGGTTGGTTGTGGTTTGTTGGCACCTTGGTTCCCGTCATCGGTCTGGTGCAGGTCGGCGACGCGGCCATGGCCGATCGTTATACCTATTTTCCATCCATCGGTCTGTTCATGGCATTCGTATTTGGACTTGAAGAGTGGGCGACACAATCCTTGCCCCGGCTTAAGATTTTGATGACGGCAGAGTGGCTGGTTCTTGCTGTTTGCCTGGGCCTGACGGTACATCAATTGACCTACTGGCGTAACACCGAAACACTTTTCCGGCATACCTTGGCCATCACGCCGAAGAATGGTCCGGCCCACCTTGTGCTGGGCAGAAACTATGATTGGGACGGCCGGTATGACGAGGCCCTGGTGGAATATCAGAAGGTGTTGCGGGACAGCCCGCGCATGCCTCAAATGCACCTGGTTATCGGTGATGTTCTCTTGAAATTGGGACGAACGGACGAAGCCATGGCAGAATACCGGTTGGAGCTAAAAACCGGGCCAAATCCCTCCATGGTCCATAATTCCATCGGGATGGCTTTGGCCAAAAAGGGTGACCTCGCGGCGGCGGCACTGGAATTCCAAGAGGCGATCCGGTTGAGTTCCCATTATGCCGAACCGTATCTTGGGTTGGCGAAAATTCACTTTATGGGACGCCAGAACAATGAGGCCGCTTATGATTTGCTGGGCGCTTTTCATGCGCAGCCGGAAAATTTTCACACTTTGGCCGTCATCGCGCACTATATGGCCGCAAACACGGACACAAACGCCCGCGACCCCCAGACCGCCTTGCTGATGGCGCGCGCGGCTGCGGAGTGGAGCGCCAATCAGCAGCCGGAGGTTTTTGATGTGATGGGCATGGCATTTGCAGCGATGGGCGATTTCACCAACGCCGTCATCTGCGCGCAAAATGCCCTGGAATTTGCACCGGAGGGCAGGGTGAAGGACACAGCCCCGTTTCAACATCGGTTGGAGCTATATCAAAATCACCAACCCTGGCTGGAATCTTTTGCCGGAACCAATGGCATCCCTCCCTGATCTCCGAAAATCTTGCCGGCCCGGGCTTGGTGGCGCCGGATAAATTTCAACATTGTCACTCCACGCTAAAAAATTAAACTGTCCGCTCGTCTTATGAAAAATTTCAACATCGCAGCACTGGCCGGCGACGGCATCGGCCCCGAAGTCATGCGCGAAGCCATCAAGGTCTTGCGCGTCACGGAAAAGAAATTTGGTTTCCAGCTCCACATCACCGAAGCCCCGGTCGGCTGGGCCGGCATTGACGCGGCGGGAAAGGCGTTGCCCGAGGCCACGCTCGCGCTTTGCAAAAAATCGGACTCCATCCTCTTCGGCTCCGTCGGCCTGCCCGACCGGGATCCGACGATTCCCAAGGAGGAACGCCCCGAACGCGCCGCGTTGCTGCGGTTGCGCAAGGAATTCGGCCTGTTCGCCAACCTGCGCCCGGTTTCGCTGCCGAAGATTCTGGCTCATGCGTGCCCGCTGGCGAAGGAACGGCAGGGCGATGGCATTGACATCCTGGTCGTGCGCGAGTTGACCGGCGGCATGTATTTCGGGCAGCCAAAGAAGACAGAAGATTTGGGTGGCGGCAATTTTCGTGCGATCGACACGATGGTGTACACGACGCTGGAAATTGAACGCATCGCGCAGGTGGCATTTAAGGCGGCGCAATTGCGCCGGAAGAAACTGACGAGCATCGACAAGGCGAATGTGCTGGAGAACGGCATCCTGTGGCGCGAAGTTGTCACGCGTGTCGGTAAAAATTATCCCGATGTGACGCTGGAGCACATGTTCGTGGACAACGGCGCCATGCAGCTCATGCTCAAGCCCACGCAGTTCGACGTGATGCTCTGCGAAAACATGTTCGGCGACATCTTGAGCGACGAAGCGGCGGCGCTCGGCGGCTCGCTTGGCATGCTGCCCAGCGCGAGCCTGGGGGCGACGAACGGCAACCAGACGTTTGGTTTCTACGAACCCGCTGGCGGCACCGCACCGGACATCGCTGGCAAAAATTTGGCAAATCCCATCGCACAAATCCTCTCGAGTGCGCTGATGCTGCGGCACAGCTTCGGCTTGAACGACCCGGCGGCGGCGATTGAAAAAGCCGTGGCCAAGGCCATCGAACAGGGCAATCGGACCGGCGACATTTACAGTCCGCTTGAAACGACCGCTAAACGCATCGGCACCACGCAGATGGGCGATGCGATTGCGGCGGCGGTGTGATTTTGAATGTCTGCCGAGAAAAAACATCCGCCGACGCCGGCAGAGCTTCACGCCGCCATCGAATTGATTGAAAAAGCGGCAGCCAACCGCGCTTTGCTCTCCAGTTTGTCGGACGCCGATCACACGCGCCTGATGAGAGCGGCGGGTGATCTGTACTGCCCGGACCTGACGCAACGTCGGAAACTCGTCAAGGCCAAGGTCAAGCAGCGCAAGGCGGAGAAGAAAACCGCCGACGATAACAAACTGCATCAGACCGGCATCCGCGAACTGCGCCGCAAGCCGGTGTTCACCACGCCGAATTATTTTCCGCCACAGATCGGTGAACCGCAGGAAGTCACGGACAACCCTGATTTTCACGAAGCCGTCGAGCCGCAGAATTGTTATGTCTGTAAAAAGGATTATTCGCAAATCCACCATTTCTACGACCAGCTTTGCCCCACGTGCGCGGAATTGAACTGGCGCAAACGGAGCGAGCTGGCCGACCTGCGAGGGCGCGTGGCACTGCTCACCGGCGGACGCGTGAAGATCGGATACCAGGCCGGTATCAAATTGCTCCGTTGCGGCGCGCATCTCATCGTCACCACCCGGTTCCCGCGCGATTCTGCGATGCGTTACGCCGCCGAGCCAGATTTCAAGGAATGGGGACATCGGCTGGAAATCTTTGGACTGGACCTGCGGCACACGCCGAGCGTGGAGGCTTTCTGCAAGCACGTGATGGCGAAATATCAGCGGCTTGATTTCATCGTGAACAACGCCTGCCAGACCGTGCGGCGTCCGCCGGATTTTTACGCGCACATGATGGAGCGAGAGAACGGGCCGCTGCACGACCTGCCGCCGGAAGCGGCAAAGGTGCTTGGTGCTTACGAAGGTCTGCGCGGGTATCATCTTTTACCTGAGGCTGGTAGGGCTGACCTGCCGGTCAGCCAGGCCGCGCAGCAGCGCGGCCCTGTCACTCCAGTTGCAGGCATCACTCATTCTGCCGCTTTGTCACAGTTGCCGCTCCTCGCCGAGGAACTGGCCGCGCAACAGGCGTTATTTCCCGTCGGAAAGCTTGACCAGGATTTGCAACAGGTGGATTTGCGCGAGCGCAATTCGTGGCGTTTCCTGATGCACGAGGTTTCCACCGTGGAACTGCTCGAGGTACAGCTCGTCAACGCCATCGCGCCGTTCATCCTCAACGCGCGGCTCAAGCCGCTCATGCTGCGCACGCCGGAGCGCGACAAACACATCGTCAATGTTTCGGCGGTGGAAGGGCAGTTTTACCGGAAATTCAAGACCACGCGGCATCCACATACCAACATGGCCAAGGCCGCGCTCAACATGATGACGCGCACCGCCGCCGCCGATTACCATGTCGACGGCATCCACATGAACGCCGTGGATACCGGCTGGGTGACGGATGAAGACCCCGCGCACATCGCCGAGCGCAAGGTGGTGGAGCATCGCTTCCATCCGCCGCTGGACATCGTGGATGGCGCGGCGCGCATCGTGGACCCGATCATCGCCGGCATCAACACCGGCACCCACATCTGGGGGAAATTTTTGAAGGATTACAAGGAGACGGATTGGTGAGAGGAGTGCGCCCGTCCCCGGGCGCTGCGACTTTCTCAGTCAGAAGCCATAATAGACATTGGCAGCTTACAAATTGCCATGCTGCAGTGGCCGAGGACGGCCACACTCCTGGGCTACTTAAGATAAATGCGTTTGCCGGTGGCGGCGGATTTTTTGGCGGCGTCGAGGATTTCGACGACCGTCATGTTCACTTCAAGCGAGGACAGGCCTTCAGGTTTGAGGTCGCCGCGCACGACGGCGGCCAGATAGGACAGCGCATTGTTCTGCGCGCCGATGAGCGGCTCGGGCGTGATTTCAGTTTCTTTTGACGCATCCGTTGAACGCACACGAAGCAGGCTATCGTTGGGAACCATGATCTGCCCGGTCTGCGCGTAGATTTCCATGTCCTTGCGGTTTACCGGCCAGTTCCAGGAGGCTTGGATGATGCCTTGTGCCTTTGGGTAGGTGAGCACGATGGTTGCTTCGTCATCCACCTTGGGATAAATCTCGGGCTTGATCTGTTGCGTGACGGCAAAAACGGAAGTAGGCCGCTGGCCATGCATGAGCCAGGTCATCAGGTCGGCGCCATAACAGCCGAAATCCATCAACGCACCACCGCCGTCGAGCACGGGATCAGTTAGCCATTGGAGAAACTCCGGCGGACAGCCAATTTCCTTCGGGCCGGGGTGGCCGTCGTGTACCACGATCTTGCGCAGGTCGCCATAGGTTTTTTGTTCCACGGCCATCTGATACGCGGCATGGTTGGCGGGATACCAACTCGTCTCGTAATTGACGATGATTTGGATGTGGCCTTTTTTGGCGGCGGCGGCGATGGCGCGGGCGTGTTTCATATTCACCGCCAGCGGCTTTTCCATCATCACGTCGAGGCCCAGCGGCGCGCATTCCTCCACCACGCGCTTATGGTCGTAGGTGCTGGTGTATGTGGCGACGGCCTGCACATTGGTCACCGCCATCAAATCCGCGAGGCTGTTGAAAAACAGATTGGTGCTCAAATGAAATCTTTCCGCATACTTGGCACAAAGCTGCTGGTTTGTTTCGACGATGCCGACGAGTTGAATATCCGGATTTTTCAGTGCGCGCGGAAAGAACCCGGCCACATGCGTATGGACGAGGCCGATGACGGCCACGCGTACAGGTGCTGGTGCAGTTTGCGCTCCGAGTTGAATTGCGGCGAGCCACAAGCAGAGCAGGGTCAGTTTGTATATCATGATGAATCGGCTGGTTATTTGACGAATCTAGAGAAACCGGCGGGACATGTCTAACTAATCAATCGGCATAAGCAATCAGCCGTTTTTTCTCCACGCCTCCACATCTTTGGGTAACACTTGGTCATGGATTTGAAAAACGCTCCGCCTGCCCGCCTGCGCCTGCGCATCACGGCGGCGGCGGAGACCATCGTGCGCGGCGGCCACCCCTGGCTCTTCGCCGACAGTATTCATGAATCAAACCGCCCCGGTCAATTGGGCGACCTCGCCGTGATTTACGACCGCAAGGACAAGTTCCTGGCCGTCGGCCTGTTCGATCCCGATTCGCCCATTCGCGTCCGCATCCTGCACGCGGGCAAGCCGCAGGCGATTGACGCCGCGTGGTGGCGGGCGCGCCTCGCGCAATCGCTCGCGCGGCGCGCAGGCCTTTTCGATGCCACGACCACCGGTTACCGGTTGATCCACGGCGAAAGCGACGGCTGGCCCGGCCTCGTGCTCGACCGTTACGACACCACGCTCGTGCTGAAAATCTACACCGCCGCCTGGTTGCCGCGCTTGGATGAAATTGTCGCGCTGATCCGGGAAACAATTGCCTGTGAACGACTGGTACTTCGACTCAGCCGGAATATCCAGCCGGTCGCGGAAAAACAATTTCGGTTGCGTGACGGGAAACTTCTTTTTGGCGCCCCGCCGGAAGGCGTGATCTTTTCCGAAAACGGCATCCGGTTTGAGGCGGACGTTTTGCGCGGGCAAAAGACCGGCTTTTTTCTCGACCAACGCGAAAGCCGTCGCGAGGTGGAAACGCTGGCGCGCGGATGCCGCGTGCTGAATGCGTTCAGTTTTTCGGGCGGCTTCTCGGTATTCGCTGCGCGCGGCGGCGCCGTTTCCGTAACCGACCTCGATATCAGCGCGCATGCCCTGGAATCGGCGAAGCGGAATTTTGCGCTGAATAAAAATTTTCCCGGTGTGGCTGCGTGCCAGCATGAGACCGTGCAGGCGGATGCATTTGCCTGGATTGAAAAATCGGCAGAGAAATTTGACCTCATCATCCTCGACCCGCCGTCGTTGGCAAAACGCGCGGCGGAACGCGAAGGCGCAATTCACGCCTATGAACAGTTGAATGCCCATGGTATCCAGCGGCTCGCGCATGGTGGGTTGCTCGTGGCCGGCTCGTGTTCCGCGCACGTTCCGGCGGCGGAGTTTTTCGACGCCGTGCGGCGCGCAGCCAGGAAATCGGGCAGGGAGTTCACCGAATTGAAGACGATGCAGCATCCGCCGGATCACCCGGCGGGATTCAAGGAAGCGGCATATCTGAAAGTGATTTACCTGAAATTTACCGGGTGAACATCGGCACCGGAGGGCGCCCGTCCCGGGCGCTGCGATAAGATAACGACCGGAGGCATACAAATATTTCACATCAATCGTGAATTGTGCATTGCAGTGGCCGGGGACGGCCACACTCCGGTGGTGGCACTGCCACACGCAGCCGCAGCCGGTCTGAATAGTTTAGTCCAAACAATACTCGACAAAAGCCTAAAAACAGCCTAAATTAAGCCTATGAAAGCTGCCGGCCGTTCCCGTTCCAGAAAAGCAAAAGTAAATCTACGGTCGCAATTGTTCACGTTGAGTAACGCCAAGACGTATCTTGGCCGCTTGATGGAAAAGGCCAGTCACGGCGAGGTGGTTTATATCGTCAAGGGACATCGCCGGTTTGTTTTGCAGGAGGTTCCCGAGATCGAGCCGATTCCCATGCGGCCGGCCGGATTTTTTGCCAATGCTTACAGCAAGGCGGAAATTCAGGAAGAGAATCGTCTGGCCAAAGCCTCGGTGATTCGCGTGCCGAAAGACCTCGAATAAATGAAACAGTGGGACATTTTCATGTTTCCGTTCAGCAAGGAAAAGCGGCATCCCGCCGTCATTATTTCCAATGACGAAACCTGCCAGAATCCCGACATTGAAGAAGTCAATGCCCTGCTTTGCACCTCGGCCAGGGTGAATCGCGGTGCGAAATCCACCGAGGAAGTTTTAGACGAGGCTGACGGGCTGGATTGGAAAACGCTGGTGCGTTGCGACAAGATTCATCTGCTGCCCAAGGCGCGCTTCGACGACAAAAAAGGCGGCGTTACCGAGGAACGCCGGTATTTGATTGCCCGGAAAATGGTGGAAGTGCTGCGGCTGCCAATTCACCGGCGGTAGTATTTTCATCCGCAGAAACGCGGATTGCGCCGGTTTTCTTAAACGCAAAGCGACTACGGCGCTTTCAACCATTTCGCCAGTGTCGGACTGGCACGTATCCAGCGTGTGCCGGTCACGCGTTCAATTGCTTCACCGCCTCGACGCAGCGTCCACAAATGGTCGGATGCTCTGCGTTCTGGCCGATATCCTTTTCCCAATGCCAGCAGCGTTCGCATTTCTGGCCGTCGGCTTTCGTGACGGAGGCTTGGTCGGTTAAATTAATGTCTGGTTTGATTTCTAACTGGGACACGTTAATCAGTTCGCGCAAAGCCTCGGCAAGCAAGTTGAAATCAATATTTGAACCGATCAAAGCCAAACTTTTTCCGGACAAAGTGACTTTCGCATCAAGTGCTTTGCCAATAGATTTTGATTGTCTTGCCTTTTCCAATTCAGTCAAGGCTAACTGCCGTAAATCCAACAAAGATTTCCAAGTAATTCTGTCCGCGTCTGGTATTGAATAAACAAGTTTTTCCCAATTTGCTTCATGCACGTTCGCGGTCGGTTTGCCGGGGATGAATTCCCATGCTTCGTCGGCTGTGTAGGCGAGGATTGGCGCGAGCATTTGAGACAGGCCGGTCACGAGACGATGCAAGGCGGTCTGTGTGGAGCGGCGGCGTAGCGAGTTTGCCGGGTCGGTGTAGCAGCGGTCTTTGATGACGTCGTGGTAGATGGATGATAATTCCACGGCTACGAACTGGCTGAGTTTTTGATAGACGACGTGGAATTCGGATTTGTCGTAAGCGGCGATGACGTCTGCTTCCAGCTTGGAAAATTCGCCGAGGATCCAGCGGTCGAGGCCGGTCAGTTTATCGTCGGCCACCGTATGTTTGGCGGGGTCGAAGTCGTAAAGGTTTGAGAGCTGGTAACGCAGTGCATTGCGGATGCCGCGATATGTCTCGCCGACTTTGTTGATGCGTTCCTCGCTCACGACGATGTCGCTGCGGAAATCTTGCGAGGCGACCCACAGGCGAACGACGTCCGCGCCGTATTTTTTGACGTAGGCCTCGGCGGTCTGCGGTTTTTCGTAACCGCCTTGTTTGCTCTTGGAAATCTTTTCACGGTCGGCATCCACCATGAAGCCATGCGTGAGCACAGTCTTGTAAGGTGCAGCACCATTGCCGGCCAGCGAGAGCAACAATGACGACTGGAACCAGCCGCGATGCTGGTCGCTGCCTTCGAGATACATGTCGGCCTGCCAGGAATCAGTTGATGGTTGAGAGTTGAGAGTTGAGTGATTCAACTCCGTACGGCGCATCAGCACGGCTCGCGAAGAACTGCCGGAATCAATCCACACGTCGAGTGTGTCGCTGGATTTGGCGACGGCTTCGGGGCCGGTCCAGTTTGCGGGCTTCACGAGCGTCCATAGTTCGGCAGCGGACTTTTCGAACCAGATGTTCGAGCCATGTTGCTCGATCAAATCGGCGACCTTGCAGATGACGTCCTTGTCGAGGATCGCCCCGCCTTTGGCGTCATAAAAAGCGGGCAGGGGAACACCCCAAGAACGCTGGCGGCTGATGCACCAGTCGGGACGCGAAGCAACTGCACCGCGAATGCGGTTTTGCCCCCAATCAGGAATCCACTTTACCGCGCAATCAATATGCGCAATTGCAAGTTTTCGGAATCCGTTGGGAATCTGTGATGGTGAATAGAATTTGGCATTGGGAATTCCTGTCTTGGTGCTATGGTCTGCAAATTCCTGCATCAAATTTGCAATACTTACATTGCCAGTCGATGCCCAAAGATCAGCAATTTGTTGCGCGTATGCATTGTCCTGATGATCGATCTTGATGAACCACTGGTCCATCGCGCGGAAAATAATCGGCGTTTTGCTGCGCCAACAGTGCGGATAGCTGTGGGTATAATTTTCCAGCGAGAGCAGCGCGTTCTTTTCCTTGAGCAAGGCGATGACCGCTTCGTTTGCGTCGCTTTTGCCGCCCTTTGACAAAGTGGATTTGCCGAGGAGTTCGGCGGGCATCTGCTGTTCTACTGGCAGATCATTCGTGTACGCGAGTGCGCCATCGTCGTTCACGGGCGAGTAAATCGGCAGGCCGTTCGCGCGGCCGAGATTATAGTCGTCCTGACCATGGCCGGGGGCGATATGCACGAAACCTGTACCGGTGTCGGCGGTCACAAAGTCAGCGGCGAAAGCCTTGCCGGTGCGGTTGCAGAACGGGTGCTGGTATTGAATCGTCGCGAGTTGTTCGACCGGAAACGGCGTTTCGGTGTAATTCGTCCAGCCGCATTTCGCGGCGATGGCGGGCAGCAGGCCACGGAAGACGATGTAATGTTCCGTGCCGACGGTGGCTTTGACGTATTGAAACTCTTTGTTGTAAGCCACCGCGAGGTTCGCAGGCAACGTCCACGGCGTGGTGGTCCAGATGACAATGAATGTGTTTGGCTGACCCACGACCGGAAATTTTACAAATACGCTCTGGCTGATGTGGTCGGCGTATTCCACTTCCGCCTCGGCGAGGGCGGTGCGGCAGGGGATGCTCCAGTACACCGGCTTTTTGCCGCGATAAACGAAACCCTTGGCGACGATGTCCGCGAACATCCTCAGTTCATCAGCCTCATATTCCTTGTTCAGCGTGAGATACGGATTGTCCCAGTCGCCGAGTACACCGAGGCGTTTGAATTGATCACGTTGCAGGTCGATGTATTTGCGCGCGTAGGCTTCGCAGGCCTTGCGGATGGTCGCGGCGTCGGCATCGGTATTGCCGGCCTTGCGCATCTCCTGCGAGACCTTGAATTCAATCGGCAGACCGTGACAATCCCAGCCGGGGATGTAAGGCGCGCTTTTGCCGCGCAGGGTTTGATACTTGACGATAATGTCCTTGAGGATCTTGTTCAGCGCGGTGCCGATGTGGACATCGCCGTTGGCGAAGGGAGGACCGTCGTGCAGGACAAATTTTTCCGCGCCGGCACGGGACGTCTGAATTTTTTCGTAGAGTTTGGCCGCCTGCCATTTTTTCAAACGTTCCGGTTCACGCGTGACGAGATCGGCCTTCATGGCGAAGTCCGTACGCGGCAGGTTCAATGTGTCTTTGTAGTCCATGCGTCGACAGAAAGCCGTCAGAATAGTCTGAATGCGGCAAAAAAGCGAGTGCGGCCTTATCGTGCTGAAGCCTTGAGACCCGATCTGACTTTCTCGGGCAAATCCAGGCCATCGATCCAGTTGGTGGCGGCGGCGGGATCGGATTTCAACCATTGGCGGGCGATCTGGAACTGGAGTTTCTGGCGTTCGGCGTCATTGGTCACCGATTGTGTCCATTGGGCGGCGAACCCGGGATAGTTGACGGCGGCGCCGGTGACAAAGCCGTTGAACAGGCTTTCATTGTTGGTGGCGGGCGCGGAGTTCGTCAGCCATTCGGCGGCGGCCTCCGGCTCGGTTTGCGCCCAAGATTGGATGACGGCCTGCATCGCCGCCGGTTGTGCATTGGTTTCCGGGGAGGATTGTAACCAGTCCAGGGCCGATGCCGGCGCGCTATCGGCTTGGGCGAGGGCAAGACCGGAAAGCGCGGCGGCTTTGGCATCGTCAGAGGGCAGGCCGGCGAACCAGTTCGTGGCGGCGGAAAAATCGGATTTGCCCCAAGCGAAGGCAATTTCGTGATAAATCGAGTTGGGCAATTCCGGATGGTCCGCGGCGAATTGTGCCGCCGCCGCCGGGTTTTGTTGCGCCCAGGTCGTGACGATTTGATTGGTTGCAGAAACTTGATCGGCGGCGGGGAGGATTGATATTGCGGCCAACGCATTGGTCGCCGCCTGGGCATGAAACAACCCGGTGATGATGTGGCTGCGCGTGTCTCCAACCGGTAGTGATGCGGCCTGAACCAGAGCGTTAGAAAAATCCGTTTGGGCCAGCCCGTAGATGACCGTGGCGAGCGCTTGATTTTTCTCAATGGAATCTGGTTGTGAATTTGCTGCTTCCCATGCCTGGGCTGCGTCATTCGTGGCCCAGCGCTGGAACAGCAGGGTGTAGACCGGTTCACCGGGTGCGGGCTTCAATTCATTCAACCGGTCCAGCGTGTTGGTGAATTGGTCGACGGGCAGAACTGAAATGACTTTTGACAAGGCGCGCTGACGAAGATCCAGATCAGTCAGGCTGCAGGCCCAATTGAAGGCGGAGAGGCCATTGGTTTTTTTCCAGTTATCCAGCAACCAGTCTTGAAAGTGCATGCGCTGACCGTCGTCTACGAGGACCGACGCAGCATCGAGGGCATTGGTGACCGAGGCGAGCGGAATTTGGGAGGCCAAAGCGTCGAGGCTATCCAAGCGGTTTAATGCCTGCTCGTCGCCACCAAATGTTTGCAACGTCTCACGGAGATGCTGGTCATCCAGTCCGTTTTCAGACAAATCAATTTTTCCGGCGGCAATCGCCTTCGCTTGCACAGTTGCACGGTTCGCGCGCCAGTGCTCCTTAACAGCATAATTTCCAGTCATGCCGGCGGCGAACAAAGCCAAGGCGGCGAGGACGGCGAAAACCTGGAGCAGACGTTTTGAAGTTTGCGTGCCGGTTTGGCTTGGCGCAAGTGGAGGTGTGGCGGCAGCTGTGACTTCACGAGCTTGTTGTTGTGCGGCCTCGGTCCAGGCTTGAGCCTCACGGGCCTGATTCTGTGCCTCGGTGGTCCGGCTTTGGGCAGATTGGAGCTGCTGCCGGATATCTTGCGTTTGCTGTTGCAGCGCTTGAACCAATTGTTCGGCGGCGTTGGCCCGTTCCTGGGCCATCTGAAATCGGGCTTGGATTTCGCGCACTTCGTCCCGCGTGGTTTCAACCTGCTTTTCAAGCTGGCGCGCCTGGCGTTCCAATTCCAGAACGCGTTTCTGGGCGTCATGCGCGCGTCGTTCCGCCTCCAGAAATTTATTGTGCGCGTCCTGGATCTGGCTTTGCACATCCGGCGGGAGGTTCTGGGATTCGAGCATCCGCTTTTGCGCCTCACGCACCTCATTACGTGCGGCCTCCAACTGGTTCAAGGTCTCCTGGGTTTGAAGCTGGAACAGATCGAGCTGGTGTTGCGCGGCTTGCGCCTGTTCGCGGGCGGCCAGGATCTGGCTTTGGGCCGCGCGTGCCTCTTGTTGGGCCGCAGCATAGCCCGCAAAACGACGGGCTTGCTCGCGCCGCAAGAGGCCATTGAAACCGACGCCAAGCAGGCCGACGAGCAACTGGATTCGGGCGATTTCCAGACCGGTTTCGGCCTGGGCAAAATCTGCCACCAGAATTTCCGCATGGCCGCCACCCTGGCGCGCGTCGGCAAAACTATAACCCCGTTCAATCCGGCGGGTGTCCAGGGTTCCATCCGGATTCACCGGGTGCCGCATGGCGGGCGGGAAACATTCGGCCTCCGGCGGAACGCCTGGCTTTTTGGCGTCGGCGTAGGGTTCACCGGCGATGACGACCGGCAGGATACGGCTGCCGCGGCCAAGCTGCTTGAAAAAATGCACGGCTTCATTCACCCGCGCGCTGACCGCCGATCGCGGCGAGCAAATGATGACGAGATAACGGGATTGTTCGAGGGCCTTTCGTTCCTCCGCATCCAGCGGGGCATCGTCCGGCGATTCCGGTTTGAGGCGGTAAATGGGGTCGATGTGCGCGGGAATGATTTCGCCGCGCGAATTCACCTGGCCGGCAAATTCCGCAGGCACCGGAAACGTATTCAGCGCGGTATACCACCAGTCGCCCCAACACAGGAAGCCACCCGAGGCGCCCGCGCGCTGCGATTGATTGTCCAATGGGCTGTGGCAGAGAAATGCCCAAAAATTATATTTGGTATCCGTCATGGTGGTCGGCGGGTATGGCTCGGAAAAAACCGGACTTGGAATCAAATCATTCCGTGAAATTGCGGATATTCAGTTGTCCACACTCCGAGGATGCGGCGGGTGCCGGGGGTAAAAAATTTCCAATAACGGTTACAATGCTCATGAATCGGGTGAGAGAATAGATTTTGCGGGCGGAAGATTCAATTCTTCGGCACAACAGGTTATTCACATTCCGCTACCGTGATCGGACACAGTTATGCTTGATGCCGGCTTTTGAAGGTGAGTTCGGCGATGCCGGATTTGTCCAGTTCGCCCAGGCCTTTGGTCACCATGCGGTCGTATTGCTTTTTGGTCGCGGCGGCCAGTGGCAGATTGAGACCCTGGGTTTTTGCCAGTTTCAAGGCGATGCCGGAATCCTTGGCCGCGTGGGCGGCGGAAAAGAAGCAGGAATGTTCGCGATTTTGCATGTCCTCGCCGTCCGTTTGCAAAACACCGGAGCGCGCGCCGGTCTGGGAAAAAACCTCACGCAACATGGTCAAGTCCAGTCCGAGGGCTGCACCGAGACCGAGGCCCTCGGCCAATCCGGCGGTATTGATATTCATCACCATGTTCACTAGCGCCTTGACCTGCGCGGCCTGGCCGGCGGCGCCGATGTAGCGCGGGGCGGGGCCAAGTTTTTCCAAAAGCGGCTTCACGTTTTCAAAGACCTCCGGTTTGCCGCCGCACATGAGATAGAGCGAGCCATGACGGGCTTGCGGGATGCTTGAGGCCATGCAGGCTTCGAGCGAACTGGCGCCCTTGGCTGCGCATTTTTGTTCGACCCAGCCATGCACCGCCGGCGTGATGGTGGCACAGTTGATAAAAATCTTTCCTTTCGCCCGCTGCAGCAGGCCGCCAGTGAAAATCGCCTTCATCGCCCGATCGTCGCTGACGACGGTGATGATGACGTCCGCCGCGGCGGTGACTTCCTTGAGTTCGCCGGGAGCGGTGCAACCGAGTTCCGCGGCCAGGGCCTGCGCGGTGGCGGTGTTCACATCAAAGACGGCCGTTACGGGATAACCGCATTCTTTCAAACGCCGGGCCATGTTGGCGCCCATGCGGCCGACGCCGACAAGTCCGATTTTTTGGTTCATAAAATTTATTTTCCGCCGGAGTTGATGAAATGGTTGAAGGTCTTTCCAACAACCGGAGTCATTTACTTTAATTTCACACAGGCTAAATCAGTCTACAAAGAAACTCCAAACCCACGAATTATTTTGAATTGATAAAAAAAAATCTACCCGCATTGTTGCCTTGCAATGCGGGTAGATGAATTTTAAAAACCATTAGTTTTTTGTCGAGCCTTAATAATGCCGGCGAACTTAAAATAATGGCAACGAACTTAAAATAATGGCAACGAACTTAAAATAATGCGGCGAACTTAAAAATTTATCAGAACAGATTCCGGGGTGTCGCTTGTGCCGATGACAATCCACTTGCAGTTTCCGTGGCGGCGGAACCAGGTCAACTGCCGCTTGGCAAATTGCCGGGTCTTGATTTTCACAAGTTCGATGGTTTCAGAAAAATTGCGTTCGCCGTTCAAATGCTCGACGACCTGCCGGTAACCGATGGCCTGCATGGCGAATTTATTTTCGGCCAGGCCATGTTTCAGCAGTTCACGTGTTTCGTCGACCAGGCCGCGCGCGAACATCTCATCCACGCGGATGTTAATGCGGGCGTACAAATCGGCCTGTGAACGGGTGAGGCAGTAGATCGGCGAGGTTGGAGGGTTGGCGGCGGCGGGTTGTTTCCATTCGGCCCGCTGCTCGGAAAACTTTTTGCCCGTCAACCGGATGACTTCCACGGCGCGGACGACGCGGCGCGGATTTTGTTTATCGATCTTCTCATAGGCCTGTGGATCGCGTTCACGGAGTTCGGCCAGCAAGGTCTCGAACGGCAGCGATTCCAATCCGGCCCGCAAGGTTTCATCCGCCGGCGGCGCTTCGCCGAGGCCGTCCACGAAAGCCTTGAAATACAACCCGGTGCCACCGCAGAAAATGGGAGTTTTTGATCGCGACTGGATTTCGGCCACGGCTTTTTGCGCGTGGCGGATGAATTGCGCGGCGTCGAAGGCTTCGTGCAGGTCGCAGATGTCGATCAAGTGGTGCGGGATTTTTTTGCGCTCGTCGGCCGTCGGTTTCGCCGTGCCGATATCGAGGCCGCGATAAACCTGCATCGAATCCACGGAGATGATCTCCCCGCCGGTTTTTTGCGCAAGTGCGAGCGCAATGGCGGACTTGCCGGTGGCCGTGGGGCCGGCGATGAAAACCGGGTTCATGCGGCGGGTTTTTTGCGCGAGAGGTAAAGCGCGAGGGCAAGGCCGGCGATGAAAATCGGCACGCTCAACAATTGCGCCGAGGTGAACAGGCCGTCATGGATATGATCGACCGGATAATCGCCGCGGAAAAATTCCACGATGGAGCGGAACACCGCATAAACCATCAGGTAGGTTGCAAAAACCTGGCCGTCGAATTTTTTGCGCCGGAACAGCCACGCGAGGAACAGGTACAAGACCAGATTCAAAAGCGCGTCGTAAATTTCAGTCGGATGCACGCCGACACCGTGGGTTTCATGGCCGGCAGGAAAATGGATGGCCCAAGGCAGGCTGCATTCGCGCCCGTAGCAGCAGCCGTTCAGCAGGCAGCCGATGCGTCCAAAGACGCTGCCGAGCGCGATGCTGGGCGCGAAGACATCGGCCATCTTCCACGTCGGCAGCTTTTTCCACCGGAAATAAATCAGACACGCAAAGGTCGCGCCCAGCAGGCCGCCGTAAAAAACGAGCCCGCCGTGCTGCACCATGAAGACTTCCCGAAAGGGCTGGTCGGCGAATTCCTGTTTCCAATAGGTCGTCACATAGACGAAACGCGCGCCGATGATGCTGCCGATCATGAGCCAGAGGGTCGTGTCGGCGACGGCATCGGGCGAAATGTTCACGTGCCGGGCGCGGCGCGTGGCGGTCCACAAGCCGGCGAAAAATCCGAGCGCGAGCATGACGCCATAAGAATGGATGGTCAGCGAACCGAGTTGAAAGGCGATCGGATGCACGGTGGCAAGCTTAGTTCATCCTGATCGTCATCGCCATCCTGATAAATCAAGTTTCGAGAAAGGTGTTGGGAATGAGAGCCGCGTTCTCTCTCACCCTAACCCTCTCCCGCTGGGAGAGGGAACAGCCGTTGGCAGCGTTGTTAAAATATGTAGAATTTGAAGCAGAAGCTGTTTCCGGTTTGGCAAAGAATTTTGCACTTGGGCGAGCGGTGAAATCTTCTGCCTCTAGTTGGTCGCCACGCTGGCGCGCGGAAGTTTCGGCGGGGCGGAATGCGGCATGATGATCGGCACCGGCGGCATGACGATTGGCATCGGTGGCATAATGGGTACGCGCGCGACGAGGTCGCGCCACGACTGCCGTTCCTTCGGCGACATGGCGGCCCATTTCTCGGCGTTTTTCAAAAAGTCCCTGCGTTCCGGCAGGCTCATGCCGGCGAACTTGGCGTAGTTGTGCACACAAACCATCCGCTGTTGCGGGGGAAGTTGTTCGAACGACGCGAGCGTCTTTTCCATCGCCGTGCGCTCGGCGGCGGACAGCGTGTTCAGCGCCGCCTTCTTTTCGGCGTCCGTCAGGTCGAAAAACTGGTCAAACTGCGCGGCGATTTTTTGCTGCTCCGGGGTGACGGCATATTGGTTCGTTGTCTCAATGCGGCTGAAATAATGCAGTGTCTTGTCGTTTTCCAAAAATTCCGTTTGCAGATCCGGCGGCAACGCGTCCCATTGCGCCAGCCGCGATTCCACAATCGGGCGGAAATCGTCCGGCACCAGCGCCACGCGCGCGGCACGGACATCGGGCGTGAGCTTGAACAGCGGCGCGAGCCACCAGCGCAGTTCCGTCGCGCTCAGGCGCAATTCGCGTTCGTCCGGGTCGAGCGCCAGATACTCATGGATTTTGGCGACGATGCGCGTGCGCGCTTCCGGCGGGCGATTGGTCAGTGCCGCAACGCGTTCCGCCGGAGTCATCGCCAGCAATTGCCGGAAGAACGCGACCGGGGAACCCGCCGGCCCGGGCAGGGGCGGTTGCAAGCTTGCATTGCCGGGAATAATGCCCGGCAGCCGCGGGGAAGCCTGGGCAAGGGAAAAATTTGGCAGACAGCCGGCGAAGGCGAGACACAAAAAAAGCTGGCACGCGCGGCTCATTGCAACGCCGCGAGCAGGTCATTATCTGCATGACCGGACTGGCTCATGCCCTGGATCGCGTCGAGATTTTCGAGTGCGTCCACGCTTGGAGCCTGGGCGCTGACGACGCGCGCGAGATTTTTTGCCAGCGTGACCCGATGGGAGTGCACCTCGTAACGTTCGATGCTGGCCCCGGCAAAAAGCAAAACGGCGGCGGCGACGGCGACGCGCGGAAAAAGGAAACGCCAGTTCCAGCCATGTGAACGGGCGGAAACATTTTCCTCCAGGTCGATCGCGCCGAGCACCCGCGCGGTAAAATTCGACGGCACCGGCGCGTCCGGCAAACGGCGCAAGGCCGCGTTCAGGCGGGCTTCCAGTCTGGCGGAATCATCGGCGTTGTTTTTCATCGTTCTGAAAGTTGAAAACCGCCGGTTGCGCAAAGTTGCAGAATTTTTTCGTCAATTTTGCCCGTGTCCATTACAGTTTTGGTGATGGGCAGGCTTGTCAAAATCGAGGAAAACGTCGAATTGCCGCACCCGCGTGCGACCGTCTGGCCGGCGCTCTCGCGCACGGACTGGATCAACCGCTCGGTCAAATTGCCCGCCGTGCGCTACGAGGTCGAGCCGTTGCCGGAGGGCGGGAGCAAAATCACGGCGCACGCGAAAACTTTCGGCGTGCCGCTCGCCTGGCGCGAGCTGCCCTTTGAATGGACCGAGCCGGAGTTTCACCAGGTGAAGCGGATCTTTTTGCACGGGCCATTTGAAAGCGGCGTCTTCGGTTTGCGGCTGCTCGAAACGAAAACGGGCTGCCGGGTGGAAATCTTCGCGCACTTCGTCTGCAAAAGTCTTTTCGGCGAATTTCTGGCGAGGAAAATCATCGGGCCGAAGACGATGCGCGACATGCGCAAACTCGTCCGGCACGTGGGCGAACATATCTCGGGGCAACAACCGGCATTGATGCCGAATCTTGAGGTGGCCAACACCAACGTCCCCAATCTGAATGCCGGCATCCGCAAGCTTTCGACCGACCTGAGAAATGAGGGCACAACGGCGGTGTTGATTCCGCAGTTGCGGGGTTTTTTGGTGGATGCAGCGGATGTGGAACTGTCGCACATCCGGCCCTTTGCCATCGCGCGCGACTGGCGCGTGGACCGCTGGGACGTGCTCCGGCTTTTTTTGCACGCGACCCGCGCCGGGCTTTTGAACCTGCGGTGGGAACTGTTGTGCCCGAACTGCCGGGCCACGCGCCTGCCGCGTAATTCCTCGCTCGCCAATCTCGCCGGGTCCGCGCATTGCGACGTCTGCAACATCAAGTATGACGCGGAATTCGACAAGTCGGTGGAACTGAAATTCTCCGTGCATCCTGGTATACGTCCATGCGACGAGCAGACGTTTTGCCTCGTCGGCCCCGGCGCGCGACCGCATATTGCGTCGCAGATCTACCTTGAACCGGAGGAAAAACGCGCGTGGCGTCCGCCGGTGACCACGCGGGATCTGCGCGTGCGTTCGCTTCAGGTCAAAGCGGTCACCAACCTGCCCACGCGGGGCGTGGAAATCATCTGCCAGCCGGAAAAATTCGAGTTAAAGAACTTCGACACCGGCTTTTTGATCCGCAACCCAAATCCGTTTCCCGTGCAGGTCGCACTCGAATCCGGGGCGGGCGATGATGACATTTTGACCGCCGCGCGGGCGACGAACTGGCAGGATTTCCGGGACCTGTTTTCGGCGGAGGTGATTTCGCCGGTCGAACGCATCGTGATCGGGCGGCAGATCATCCTGTTCACCGACCTGCGCGGTTCGACGGCGATGTATTCGGCCATCGGCGATGCGCCGGCGTATGCGCTGGTGCGCGACCATTTCAAGATTTTGCATGATGTTGTAGCCGCGCATCATGGCGGCGTGGTGAAAACGATCGGCGATTCCGTGATGGCGACGTTCAGCGACCTGGGCGAGGCGCTGGCGGCGGCGCAGGCGATGCACGGCCAGCTCGCCGGCATGAAATCAAAACAGGACATCCGGCTGAAATTGAAATGCGCCCTGCATGCCGGGCCCTGCCTGGCGGTGAACGCGAATGACAAGCTGGACTATTTCGGTTCGGTCGTGAATCTCGCGGCGCGGCTGCTGGAAAAATGCGCGGGCGACGACCTGGTGGTGGCCGACGAAATCTTTCATCTGGCCGAGACCCAGGATTTTTTGCGCCGAACCCAGGCCAGTGCCGAGGCGGACCGGGAGCATTTCACCGGTTTTCCCGAGCCCATCCGCGTCTGGCGCATTCCGCTACGGGCCGCATAGAGCATTTTCAAAAATGTTATAACCATTCGGTTTGGGGTAAAAAAGAGGGCGGTCTTTTTGAGTTTTGGCTTCGTTTCGGCTCAGTTGCAGGGTATTACAAACCTGCGCCTTCGCCGAAGCCTCGCCAAAACTCAAAAATCCTCGCTCCGAATGGCTATAACATTTTTTCAAACGCTCTAACCAAAAAATGCGGTGTCATTGGCAAAAAATGCGAAGCTGCCCTGCCGCCAGGATGGGTTATGCTGTGCGCGAGACAAATTGATGAACCCGACCGCCGCCAATCCGCCACCCGCCGCCGTGCCATTGACCGCGCGCGAACGCTTCAATCGCGCTGTGCGCTGCGAGGCCGTTGACCGTGCGCCGGTGTGGTTGATGCGCCAGGCCGGCCGCGCCCTGCCGGAATATCGCAAACTCAAGGAAAAATGGACGTTCGTACAGCTTTGCCAGAATCCGGAACTGGCCGTGGAGGTGACGCTCCAGCCGGTGCGCCGGTTCGGTTTTGATGCGGCGATCTTGTTCAGCGACATCCTCGTGATTCCCGAGGCGATGGGGCAAACCTATCATTTCAAGGAAACCGGCGGCGTGCAGATGGATTTTGCCGTCACCAGCAAGGCGGATATCGACAAGCTGTCGGTGGACCAGGTGGTGGAGCGGCTTAACTACGTGGAGCAGGCGCTGAAATTGTTGCGCGTTGAACTGGGCGATAAGGCCGCGCTGATCGGGTTTAGCGGTTCGCCGTGGACGCTGGCGACTTTCATGATGGAGGGCGCGAGCGTGCCAAAATACGGACGCGCCTTGCAATTTTTCCGCGAGGATAAAAAAACCTTTTTCGGCCTGCTGGAAAAACTGACCGCCGCCGTCACCGCGTATCTGAAAATGCAGGTCGCCACGGGCGTTGATGCGCTGCAGATTTTTGACAGCCACGGCGGCCATCTCGCGCCGGGGGAGTTTCAGGAGGCCAGCGGACGCTGGACAAACGAAATCATCGCCAGTCTTGGCGGCAAGGTGCCGGTCATCAATTTCTCGCTCGGCACGCACGGCAACTGGCCGGACCTGATCGCCAGCGGCGCAAACGTGCTCGGCATCGACTGGCAAACCAATCTGGCCGGGGCACGGAAAATCATTCCGTCGCATATCGCGATACAGGGGAATCTTTCGCCGGTGTTGCTGGCGGATGCCACGCCGGAAATTGTTGCCACCGAAACGAACAAGGTTCTCGAAACCATGCGCGGCCGGCCCGGGCATATTTTCAACCTGGGTCACGGGCTGACACCGGCGGCCAAACTTGAGAACATTGCCGCCCTGGTGGAGACTGTAAAGGCTTTCAAATGAAAGTGATTGGTTACATTGTTGAATTGTTAAATGGTTGCGAGCAATTCTTTGGCGATGCGCTCTCCCTCACCCTGACCCTCTCCCGCTGGGAGAGGGGACAGCTGTTGGATGGTTTCGTAAAATTTGTAAGTTATACTGCTGAATTCAGCCGTGGCCATGCCGAAAGGCTGGGCGCGTTTCTCCCTCTCCGAGCGGGAGAGGGCCGGGGTGAGGGAGAATACCGGGTCCGGCAAGACGGCTACGATTTTCTTAAAACCCTTTAACGATTTAACAAAGAATGAAAACTTTGAACGTAGACCTGGACCTGGTGAAAAAATATAACGTGGCGGGGCCGCGTTATACCAGCTATCCGCCCGCGACCAAGTTCACCGAGACGGTGACGTGGGAACAGCTTTCGGAAAAGATCACCGACAACAACCGCCAGCCGCGCGATCTCTCGGTCTATTTTCACATCCCCTTTTGCGAGACGCTTTGCTGGTTTTGCGGGTGCACGACGGTCATCACGTTAAACCATTCGATGGGCATGGCTTACGTCGAGGCGTTGGGACGCGAAGTGGCGCGCATGGCACCGATGCTGAACAAGGATCGCAAGGCGGTACAGCTTCATTTCGGCGGCGGATCACCGACATTTTTGCAGCCGGACGAAATCCGTCGTCTTGGCGAAATCATCCATAAATATTTCACGTTCGCGCCGGACATCGAGGCGAGCGTGGAGGTTGACCCGCGCCGGTTGACGCGCGAACACGTCGTGGCGCTGAAGGAGATCGGGTTCAATCGCGCCTCGATGGGGGTGCAGGATTTCAATCCGACGGTGCAGCAGGCGATCCATCGCATCCAGCCGCGCGAGATGACGCAGCAAGCGATGGATTGGATGCGCGAGCTTGGGTTTGGTTCCATCAACCTCGATTTGATTTACGGTCTGCCGCACCAGACGCCGGTGACGTTCAATGAGACGCTCGACACGGTTTTGGAGATGAAGCCCGACCGGCTGGCGGTGTTCAGCTATGCGCATGTGCCGTGGATCAAGCCGGCGCAAAAGATTCTCGAGGAAAAGATTCTGCCGACGCCGGAATCCAAATTGGAGGTGCTCAAGCTGGTCATCGAACGGCTCACGGCGGACAACCAATATGTCTATATCGGCATGGACCATTTCGCGAAGCCGGGCGACGAGCTGACGGTTTCGCAGCGGGAGAAAAAATTGCAGCGCAATTTCCAGGGCTACAGCACGCGCGCCGGGTCGGACATCTACGCGTTCGGCATGAGCGGCGTTTCGCAAATCCCTGATGCCTATTGGCAAAATCAGAAGGAGTTGCCGAAGTGGCAGTCGGCCGTGGACGCCGGCAAGGTGCCGCTGTACAAGGCCTATATCGTGGGCGACGAGGACAAGCTGCGCCGCGAAACCATCATGCGAACGATGTGCGACCTGTCGCTGGACTTCGCCGCGATGTCGGAAAAATTCGGGTTCAACTTCGAGGAACATTTTGCAACGGAACTGGTCGCACTCAAGCCGTTCGAGGTGGACGGCCTGGTGAAGCGCACGGCGACGGGTTTTGACGTGACGGATTCCGGGCGGTTGTTCATTCGTAACATTGCGATGTGTTTTGACAATACGCTTGGGGCGGCGGGGGAGCGGCGGTATTCGAAGACGATTTGATTTTGGGCTTCAAAAAAGAAGGGTAACCGCGAAAGTAAATGATTTCGCGTTTGAACGTTTAGTGCTCAAAATTTCAATGCAATTCGTTGTAAGCCTTCACCTGTTGATTGATTTCAAATTTTTGCATGTCATAGTTGTCTGGCCACTGATCGGCAGCCTTGGCTTTAATGTTATCAAATACTGCCTGCGGAACTCCCGTGGCGGATGACGCCGTGGCGATCCAATTATAAGCCTCGGTCTGCTGGTTGATCACAAATTTTTGCATGTCATAGTTGTCGGGCCATTCTTTTTCTGCAAAAGCCCTGATGGAAACGGAGATGTCAGAAACGGTCGATTGACTTTGTATTTTCAAGCTTGCCTGTTGGGCGGCAAATTCTTTTTGCCGCTGAATATACTGTTGTTGACGCGCGATTTTTTGCTGGTCGGCATTATCTGCGGCCTGTGCCCGCTGCGGGTCATAACCGAATTGTTCCCGCAAATCTTCCGACAAAGAGGCGAGGGGCAACATACCCGTTGCGCTCGCATCCGTGGTTTGATAAACAAACTTATTTGGCGTCAGTTTTACCAGCACGGCATTCGTGATGACATCACCCGCAGAATTGGTCAGCGTGAAAGGTGTCAGTAATGCCACATTGGTGACATAACCCGAATTATCGGTATTTGTTCCAGAGGCGACCAGCGGGTTGAAATAACTGTCGGAGGCGGAAAGGGCAGTTGCGCCAGCTTTATGAAGCAACTGGACAATAATCACATTTCCTGCTGCTTTTGCCTTGCCTAAAGGGGTCTCGCCGTCATTGTCCAAGGCATTAATATCAGCCCCTCTGACCAACAGCAGTTTTACCATATTGGATTCGCCTATGTCTGCGGCACAACTCAATGCGGTTTCACCGTTGTTATTCTTTTCATTAATGTCCGCCCCTTTGTCCAGCAGTAGTGAAACGACCTCGTTGAAGCCGATTAATGCCATGTGGATCAATGCCGTGTCGCCGTAGGTACTGTCTTTTCCGCCGAGGCCGGCTCCGTTATCCAATAGAAACCGGCTCATTTTCGCGGCATCGATTTGTTGACCGGCGGTGACCGGTTTGGGAAGCCCGGTAAGAGGGTCAAATTGTTTAGGGACATTGACAACCATCAAAACGGTAAACCCCTGATTATCCGTGGCATGGATGTCGGCACCACTTGCCAGTAGAACTCTGGCGGCATCAAATTGCGATGACATCGCTGCGAACATCAAGGCAGTGGTGCCAAAACTATTTTTGGCATTTATGTCAGCTCCATTTTTAATCAGGCGCACGATTTCATTCGTGTCACCTGCCTGCGCCGCCAGCGATAATGGCGAAGTTGAATCAGGCCCTGGATGGTCGAAAGCTGTTTGAGCGCGTGAAACAATACAGCCCGCCATCAGCAATGCGAGGATTGCTTTCATTTTTTGAACGCTAAACTTTTCACATAATGGCGTCCAGTTTGATTTTTATTTTATGCGGCACGCACCTGCCGGAAATTATTAACCGGCCTTTTTGGGATTGATGCAACTCTTTCAGAGTAGATGACTTGAGGCAACGGTAACCCGGTGTAGCCGTTCCTCGCAGAGCGGCTCGGACCGGCAACGCCGAGCTGGACGATTTTCATCCCGTTGGGATGACGGAACGGGCATAATTTTTTTGAAGGGACGTGTTTTGTGTCCCGGTTAATAAAATCCAGGTTAGGGACTCGTGGAACTCGTCTCTCCAGGAACGTGCCGATAGGTGTTGATTAGTACGCCCGTGGGAGTGGCCTTGGTGCTGACGAGGGCGAGTTCGAGCGGCGGAAAAGCAGCGCTTGCCCCGGCCCAGCAAAAGCGGGTAGACGAGCAACACAATTTCGTCGACCAATCCTTGTTCGAGGAGCACGGGTGTGAGCGTGGAACTTCCCCAGACGAGCAGGCCGGGGCCGTCGGTTGATTTGAGGCGGTGAACACCCGCGATGATGTCCGTGCCGAGGTTCCCGACCGGACCCCAGGCGAGGCTCTCCGGCCGGTGGGTCGCAACGTATTTCGTCGCGCCGTTTATGGCGTCCGCAAACGGACCGCCCTTGATCTTCGGCCAGTGCCCCGACCAGAGGTCGTATGTCCGACGACCGAGCAGAAGATCGAAGCTCGTGCCCTGGGCTGCGGCGAGGGCTTCGGCCCCGGCCGGACTGCGATACGGTGCCGACCATCCTCCATTCGCAAATTCGCCGTCGCCTTCGGGCTGGATGACGCCGTCGAGCGAGATGTGTTCGAAAATCCTGATCTTTCTCATTTTGAGTCTCTGTCGGTTAAGCGTTTTGGCTGCAAAATTAGTGATGCGCGACCGGTTAGGCAGCAACATTGTGAATGACAAACTTAGTAAACCACATCCCGAAAAAAGCAAAGCCGAACATGCGAAAATAGGATTATTGGAACAAGGGGATGAGGACGATGAGGATTTCGAAAAAGCGGAGGGCAGAATTTGGGGCGGCTCAATAATCATCGCTTTTAAGCTTTTAGGGTTCAGTGATTTAGGAAGAAAAATTACCCTTAAAAAATTTTTGCATTTTGGATGCGCGGCGCAAGGGGGTGGTTGGCGGGGGGCATGATATAATGATTACTTGCTGCAAGTTGCAGGTTGCAGGTTGTTCTTTGACATATTGCAGATGGCAGTTGGGAGATGGGACATGGGAGTCGGCACGTGCTGCAAGGCGCCGCGGGTGCTGGGTTGGAATGGCTTGAATCGAGCCATTCCACCCAGCCCGTCGCCGTCGAGCCGGTCTTAATAAGTCCGCCCTATGTGCGCTTATTTGCGCGTAAGTGCGGCTAAGTGCGCTTAACGGGAAAAAAGTCCTTCCGGACGGGCACCATGGGAATCAGCCCTACCTGATTCAGGCTGAATCCGAGTGAATCAAACCAAATCCGACCCAATCCAACCTGATCGGGTTGAACACAGGCAAGACGACGAGGGGTGAGCAAACATTAAAATTACGAAACGAACCCAATAATTCCCCGTAAAACTTACGTTTTCAGTAAAAAACGAACCCAAATAAAAAAGCCACCAACTTTTGTTTTGCGACCTAAAATATCAAAAAAATGGTGGGGCCGACACCTCACCCCGGCCCTCCCCATCGGCTCCGCAGACTCCGCCGACGCGGAGAGGGAGAAACGCTCCCAGATTCTCTACGCTGGAACACGTCTGGTGAGGACAAGGATGAGGTGAAAAATGCCGGCGTATGGATTGAACGCGTTCAGAGAAATTATTCGCCTGACACTCATTTATTTCGCATCCTATGTGCAATGAAATCCATGACGGGTTACGGGCGGGGTGAGTGTGCGCAGGACGGCTTCAAGGTCACGGTCGAGTTGTCGTCCGTGAATCGGAAGCAGGCCGAGGTGGCGCTCACGCTCCCGCGCGAGCTGGACATGCTGGAAGCGCAGATTCGCGACGCGGTAAACCGTGCGGTGGCGCGCGGTCGGGTGAACGTGCGCGTGTCGCTGCACGCGGCGGAGGGGAAGATTTCCGTGCGGAAACACATCAATGCCGCACTGGCGAAGGATTACGCGGCGGAATTCGCGCGGCTGGGCAAGGCGCTGAAACTTTCCGGTGAAGTGTCGCTGGACCAGGTGTTGCGCGCGCCGGGGGTTTTTCAGACGGACGAACAACTCGCGGAGTCGGAAGATTTGTGGCCGGCGGTGGAAAAGGCGCTGACCGCAGCACTGAGCGCGTTGGTGAAAATGCGCGAGCGTGAAGGCGCGCATCTGGCGAAGGATCTGGCGGTGCGCATCGGCGTGATGAAAAAATCTGTTGAGGTCGTGCAAAAGCAGGCGCCGCAGACGGCGGAAAATTACCGCAAAAATCTGCTGGACCGCATCAAGGCCGCCGGGCTGGAAAATATCGCGCCGGATGACGAGCGGTTGCTGAAGGAGGTCGTCCTGTTTGCCGATCGTTCGGACATCACGGAGGAATTGACGCGGCTGCAGAGTCATTTCCAACAATTTGCCGACTGCACGAAATCGAAGGAGCCGGTCGGGCGGACGCTGGATTTTCTCGCGCAGGAAATGAACCGCGAAATCAACACCACCGGCTCGAAGGCGAACGACGCGATCATTTCCCGCGAGGTGGTGACGCTCAAGGCCGAACTGGAGCGTTTCCGCGAGCAGGCGCAAAACGTGGAATGACCATGGCCGAAAAGAAACCCGCACCATTGATGATCCTGATTTCCGCGCCGTCGGGCGCGGGCAAGACGACGCTGTGCGAGCTGCTGCTCAAGGCCTGCCCGGACATGCAGCGCGCCATCACATGCACGACGCGCACGCCGCGCAACGGCGAAGTGGATGGCGAGGATTATTATTTTCTCAAGGCGGAGGATTTTTTGCGGCGCGTGCAGGCGGGAAATTTTCTGGAGCACGCGACGGTTTACGGCAACAGCTACGGGCTTTTGAAATCTGAACTGCTCGGCAAACTGCGCGCCGGCAAGGACGTTTTATTGAACGTGGACGTGCAAGGCGCGGCAACCATCCGGGCTGCGGCGGAAGAGGAACCGGAATTGAAGCGCGCGCTGGTGACGGTTTTTCTGACGACGGCCTCGCTGGAAATCCTGGAGGCGCGGCTGCGGAACCGCAATGCCGACGACCCGGCGGTCATCAAGAAAAGGCTGGCCTCGGCGAAACAGGAGGTCGCGCAGTGGAAAAATTTCAACTACCTCGTCATCAGTACGACGAAGCAGGAGGATCTGCGGCGGACGCTGGCGATTGTGGATGCGGAAAAGATGCGCGTGGAACGTTCGCACGCGCCGGAAATGGAATACGTTTCACTGGAGTTGCCGGCGAAACCGGAGCCCAAGAAAAAAACGTGACGAGTCCCCGCCGGTTGACGAGGCGGTTAAACCGGCAGAGATTGGAAAAATTTATGAGCAACAAAATTGTTCTCGGCGTGACCGGATCGATTGCCGCGCACAAGGCGGCGGACCTGGCGTCGCTGCTCACGAAGGCGAAGTGCGAGGTGTACGCGGTGCTGACGGCGGACGCGCAGCAGTTCATCACGCCGCTGCCGTTCAAGACGCTCACGCGTCATCCGGTCGTGACGAGCCTTTACGACGAGGACGAAGGGTGGAAGCCGGCGCATATTTCGCTCGCAGACGAGGCGGACCTGTTTTTGATCGCGCCGGCCACGGCAAACGTGATCGCAAAAATGGCGCATGGTATTTCCGATGATGCTTTGACATGCATCGCGCTGGCATTGAACCCGAAGGCGAAAATCCTGATTGCGCCCGCCATGAACGGGAAGATGTGGCAGCACGCGGCGACGCAGGCGAATGTGAAGACCTTGAAAGCGCGCGGGGCGGAATTCATCGGGCCGGATGAAGGCATGTTATCGTGCGGTTATGAAGGGATCGGGCGATTGTGGCCGGTGGAAAAGATCGCGGACCGGGCGCTGAAACTACTGCGTTGATTTATGATACCGCGCCGACTGGAATGGCTGAAACGCCTGCCGGCGCTGTTTGAGATCCCCGCGCCGGACCCGGAGCGCGCGCGGCACCGCATCGAGCTGATGGAGCGCAACGCGATGTTGCCGGTCAAGCTGGTGTTCGGTTGCATGATCTTCAGCTCCTTCAATTTTCATTCACTGTGGATGACCCTGGCGTTGAGCACACTGGATGTGACGGTGGAGGCGGTGAAGTCGGTCTTCATCATTTACATCGTCTTGAACCTGTTGCTGGCGCTGCCGATTTTGGCGGTGCGGCGCATACCGCTGGCGGCATTGCAATGGACGGTGGTGACGAGCACGTTGACGGACGGCTTGTTGCTTGCCGGGGTGACGCTGATCACCGGCGGGCTGGACAGCATCCTTTATTGGTTGTTCATCGGGCTGATCGTACGCAATGCCGCGAGCATTCCGCCGGGGTTCTCGCAGTTGTTCGTCAATTTCACCACGAGCCTGTTCTATGTCCTGATGGCCCTGCTGGACGCAACGATCACGAACACCGAGGATGAGACCACCCGTCGCGCGCTGGGCGACACGCCCCACGAGGAAATCGGCGAACTTTTTTTCCTGCGGCTGCTGGTGTTGTGGCTGGTGGCCATCACGAGCTATGGCGTGCAGGCGTTCCTGGAGCGGCAGCGGCTGGCGATGGAGGAGGCGCGGGAATTCGCGGCGCGCGAGGGGCAACTGCATTCGGCCGGGCGGCTGGCGGCGGAATTCGCGCATCAGATAAAGAATCCGCTGGCGGTCATCCGCAACACGGCGCACTCGCTGCAGCGGGCCGTGCGGGAGAACAAAAATCCCGCCCCGCAGCAGATTGAAATCATCCAGGAGGAGGTCGCGCGGGCGGACCGCGTCATCACGCAGATCATGGGCTATGCGCAGTTAAGCGAGGGCCGTGTGGAAAAACTGGACGTGGTGGAAAAATTGAACGAAGCGGTGCGGCAGGTTTTTCCCGACGCCGTGCCGACGGGAATCAAGGTCAAGAAAACCATTCGCGGACCTTTTCCGCCGCTGATCATGCAGCGCGGGCATCTTTCCGAGATCCTGGTGAACCTGCTGCAGAATGCGCGCGAGGCGCTGGGGAACAAAGGACTGGTGACCCTGGCCGCCGAAAGCGGCCGTGACCAGTCGGTGGTCATTTCCGTGGCGGACGACGGCCCGGGCATTCCACCGGACAAACGCGAAAAAATCTTTGAAGCCTATTTCACCACCAAGGAAAAGGGCACCGGGCTTGGCCTGGCCATCGTCAAGCACAACGCGGAACTTTACGGCGGGACGGTGCGCCTGGAAACTGAAGTTGGTAAAGGCGCGAGATTTGTCGTAATCTTCCCGGCGAAATCATTGCCGAAACCCTTTGCCAAATGAGCCTGCCGCTGCCATCCGTGCTGGTCGTAGACGACGAAAAGAACATGCGTCGTTCGCTCATGACCATGCTCACCGACGAGGGCTACGCGGTGCGGGCCGCGGAATCGGCCGAGGAGGCTTTGAAATTCCTGGCGACCGAGGCATTTTTCATGGTCATCACCGATGCGCGGCTGGGCGGCATGACCGGCTACGAGTTTCTCAACAAGATTAAAAACCAGTGGCCGGAAACCCCGTCGTTGATGATCACGGCGTTCGCGACGCCGAAACTTGCGGTGGAGGCGATCAAGGCGGGTGCGATCGATTATCTGGCAAAACCTTTTGAGCCGGAGGAGTTGTTTCACGCCGTCGCGCGCTGCGCGGAGCGTTATCGCCTGCTGAAGGAGAACGAGGTGTTGCGTTCGCGGGCGGGCGAGGTGATGACGCTCGAACAAATCGTGGGCGAATCCGTGAAGATCCGCGAGGTGAAAAACCTCATCAAGACCGTCGCCGGGACCGATGCGCGCGTTCTGGTCCTGGGCGAAAGCGGCACGGGCAAGGAACTGGTGGCGGGTGCGATCCATTATCTAAGCGCGCGGAAAAATGAGAATTATGTCCGCATCAACTGTGCGGCGATCCCTGAAACGCTTCTGGAAAGCGAGTTGTTCGGCCATGAAAAAGGCGCGTTCACCGGGGCCGTGCGGCAAAAGCCCGGCCGGGTCGAAGAAGCCGACGGCGGCACGATTTTCCTCGATGAAATCGCAGACATGGGCAAGCCGTTGCAGGCAAAATTGCTGCGGTTCCTGGAGGACGGCAGTTTTACGCACGTGGGCGGCACGGAAGAGCTGCGGGTGGACGTGCGGCTGATCGCGGCGACCAACCGCGACATCGCCAAGGCCATCGCAAGCGGGGATTTTCGCGAGGATTTATTTCATCGCTTGAATGTCGTGCAGTTCAACCTGCCGGCGTTGCGCGAGCGCGGCGAGGACGTGCTTTTGCTCGCGGAATATTTTTTGAGGCATTTTTGCGCGAAAATGGGCAAAAGCGCGGGCACTTTTTCGTCCGCGGCGAAGCACAAACTTTTGCAGCAACGCTGGCCGGGCAATGTGCGTGAACTTCGCAACGTGGTGGAGCGGGCCTTGATCCTGGAGACCGGCACGGAAATCCAACCCGCCGACCTGCCGGACTTCCAGGTGGAGGCACGCCTGCAAAAAGCATCCGCGACCATCACGCCGGATGAATCGCTTGACGCCGCGCTGGAACGCCACGAACGCGAGATCATCCATGCCGCCCTGGAGCAGGAAAATTTCAACCTGACACGCGCCGCCGAAAGGCTTAAGCTTACCCGGCATGCGTTGAGATATCGCATGCAAAGATTGAACATGAAGATTGAAGGCGACGGCCAATAATCGTTGTCTCGCATTTGCCGGATGAATTCGCTTTTATCGCTGCCACAAAATAACGTCAAGGCCGACTGGTTGCTTTTTCTGGTCATGATTTTGGCCATCGGCGTGGCCGTAAGCATCGTGGTTGTCTGGATGGTCGTGTACCGGCCGAAGAACAAAAAAAGGCACAAGCACAAGCACCGCCGCCATAATCGCCAGCATAATCCGACGCTGGCCGAATCCGGCGGCCTGCCGCCGATGCGCGACCATAACCAGCCGCCGCCCGGCCCCTGACATGCAGCACAGCCGCGCGCTCACCAAAAAAAGCGCTTCCAACCTCGCGCTCGCCTTCATCCTGCTGCCACGCGAAAAACGTGATGCCATGTCCGCGCTCTATGCCTTCTGCCGCGCCGTGGACGATGTTGCCGACGAGGATTCCATCCCCACGGAAAAACGGCGCGAACAGCTTTCCGCGTGGCGCGACGACATCCAGCGCGCCTGCAATGACCAAAGTCCCAAATTCGCGCTCAACCAGGAATTCGCACCCGTCATCCGGCAGTTCAAGCTGCCGTTTGCGCTCTTTGATGAACTCGTCAAGGGCTGTGAAATGGACCTGGAGACGCTGCGCTATGAAAATTTCGAGGAACTGGAGCTATACTGTTATCGCGTAGCGTCCGTGGTCGGTTTGTTGAGCATAGAAATCTTCGGCTACCAAAATCCCGCGGTGCACAATTATGCCGTCCACCTGGGAAAAGCGCTCCAACTGACCAATATTTTGCGCGATGTGAAAAACGACGCCGCCCGCGGGCGCATTTACCTGCCGCGATCGGAAATCCAGAAATTCAAAGTCAGCGAACAGGACATTTTGGATGGAAGATTTTCCGAAAATTATTGCGCGCTGGCCGCCAGCGTCGCCGGGCGCGCCAAAAGTTATTATACCCTCGCGCAAGAAACCCTGCCGGCCGAAGACCGCCAGGCGATGGTTGCCGCCGAGCTCATGGGCAGCGTCTATTGGCGGCTGTTGCAAAAACTTGAACGCGGGAAATTCAACGTCTTCGGCCCGCAGCCATTGAAATTGTCCAAACCGCACAAGCTGGCGCTGATCTTCCAATCATGGCTGCGTTTTGTTTCCGGTTCGGCCGCGCCCGCCTATGGCCAGCCCTGAAAAGGCGGCTCCGGGCTTTACGTGCAACCACCGCTCGACGGATTCAAGCGTGAGTTCGTTGCGCTCGTCAGTCCACGGGCAGGGGTGGAAATAAAAAAGCTCGGCATCGGGCTGATTCGCCACCAAGATTTGTGACATGCTCAAGCTGCTAATCATCCTGCTGTCCGGCCTCGCGTGCGAATCCGTCGGCGTCGTCCTGCTTAAAAAAGGCATCACGCACATCCCTGATGTGGATGGCTACACCGTCTCCGAAGTCCTCCGCGTGGTGAAAGCCGGCCTCACCAGCCCGACCATCTGGCTGGGTATCTTTTTTGAGGCGCTCTTCTTCATCGGCCTGCTGGTCCTGCTGTCCAAAAGCGACATCAGTTTTCTCTGGCCGCTGACCGGCTTGAGTTTTGTGTTCTCCACCTTTGCCGCGATCTGGTTTCTCGGCGAATATGTTTCCGTCACGCGCTGGATCGGGGTCGCGCTCATCGTGCTCGGCGCGGGATTTATCAGCTACAGCGAACACGCCCGGGAAAAATCACCGCCGGTGAATCCACCGACCGTCACGCAGAAATAATTTTTTCGAGCACGACCGCCAGCCGTTCTGCCGCAAACCGCGTCTTCTTCTGCAAGGCCATCAACTGCGGAATCTTTCCCGGCGACCGGGCGATGGCGAGAAACAACTTTCCAAAATCCAGATTCTTGTCCGGTTTGGCGAGCAAGTTAAAATCCAGCGGCAAGTCCTCGTGCGCCGTGTCCGAGATCACGCGGAGGGTGGCGCAGGGGATGTTCTTCTCCATGCAGACGGCGTGAATCGCCGCCGATTCCATCTCCACCGCGTCCGCGCCGGTCTGGTCGCGCAAAAGCTTTTTCTCGGCGACGGTCGTGGCGATGCGGTCGGCGCAGAAAAACTTCGCCGGCTTTGCGTCGCGGGTAAGTTTTTGATTATCGGCTGCTGACCCTTTCGGCTCAAAAATTACATCGCCGATTTTCAACTCCGGATTCAGTCCGCCGGCAAAGCCGCAGGTGAGAACGAGTTCAGGAGAATTCTTGGATAGAAATTCGCGCACGGACTTCTCCGCGTTCTCGCGGCCGATGCCGGTGATCAGGATGAAAATGCCTGATTTGTTCGCGGCCGATTTTCGAAAGGGCGCGGCTTCTTCCTTTAGGGCGAAACAGATGAGCGTGAGCATGATTCAGCCGCGGAGCGGCGACAAGAAAATAGCCCACGGCGCCAGCCGTGGGAACGCAAATTCATTAACGATTAAGCTGCGGAGCAGCGAAAGAAAACAGCCCGCGAAACTTCTGCCGCTCCTGCCGGAGCTTGAGTGGGCGTAAACCAAAATCCCACTACGATCTAACGCTGCTCCGCAGCTATTTTTCCACCGCGATTTACCGAAACGGCGCGGCTGTTTCTTTCAGGGAAAGCAGATGAGTCAGAACCCGATAAAAATATTAATGAGTTTTACAATACGCCGGATTGTTTTCCCAAACTTCGTGCAATTCACTTTGGGAAGCAGTTCTTAGTTCGTTGAGGATAAATTCCCGAACCTCATCAAATTTAGGAGAATCATTTTTCGGGCGATTGAAATCTACAAAAATGGAACTCTCACGGATGCGTGCGCCCAGCCCAAAACCGTAGCCTTCACGTTCACCGATGGACCTAATTGTGTTCGGGACTCTGGAGGTATGGGTGTTATCAAACAAGGCAAACCTTGCGGCTGACGTTAATAGAATTTTTTCAACTGCGACCCTGTCTGCATCGAGATTTTTAATTTTTATTTCAACCTGACTTTTTCGGATTGGCTCAAGATCTTTCATTTTACCCCCGACAGCCTTTCCTTCCAGATTTTGTAAAGTTCCACTGTGGCTTTCACATCGCGCAGGCAGTATTCGGCAATTTCGCGGAATTTCCCCGCCGCCATCAGCGTGCTCACATCCATGCCGGTCACACCGGCGCTTTTGGGCGATTCGACGCCGAAGGCCTTGCAGTAAAAATCCAGGTTGAACCGCCGTGCCGCGCCGTCGCGTCCGCTGACGCTGTAAAAAGTGAACTGCTCCGCGAGGTCGCAGTGCGGTTCGGTGGCGTAACGGTAACCGAGCCAGTTTTTCCTGGTGATGGGCACGTTGAGCAGCGCCGAACGCAGGTAGATGAACGGCACGTCGAAGCCGCGGCCGTTGAAGGTTACGATACTGTCGTAGTGCTTGGCCACGTCCCAGAAGGCGGTGAGCAGCTCGGTCTCGTCGGCCACGGGAAGAAATTCCACCGGCCCGGCTTCACCGGCGTCGTCCTCAAAATCCTCGGCGAGATAAATGGTCTGCCCGCGCTGGGTCTCGGCGTTGAGCATGGCGATGCAAACGACCTGCGAGGTGAACGGCCACAATGACATGAACCGGGTGATTTCCTCGCGCTTGGCGTCCTTGGCGACGACATCCTCGATTTTCTCGGTTTCGCGGAAGAGATATTCCTGTTGCGCCTCGTCGAACATTTCGATCGGAAGCGCAGAGGTTTCGATGTCAAAGACGAGGGTCGCCATGCCGGAAGATTAACCGCCAAGACGCAGAGAACGCCAAGGAAAAAATGACAGGACATAGAGCGGTTCAAGAAAAACTATAGGCGTTTATTTCATGGCGTTGCGCTCTCCCTCACCCTAACCCTCTCCCGCCGGGAGAGGGAACAGCCATGTTTGCCTTTCTTTTATTGAGCACGGTATGCTCCAATCCAACCGGTGGTTTTTGTCTGAAACTGGGAGCGTTTCTCCCTCTCCCAGCGGGAGAGGGCCGGGGTGAGGGAGAAAATTATCAGGAATCAACGGCTACAACTTTTTTTAAACCGCTAAAAGGCGGTACAAAGCCGCCCTACCGGCCCGGTTCGGCAATCAAATCGTAATCGGTGTGGCCGATGACCTTGACCGTCGCAAACTGACCAACGGGCAGGGCACCTTTCGCGGCGTGAATATAGACGCGCCCGTCAATGTCCGGCGCATCGGCTTCGCCCCGCGCGACGAAGTAATGGCCTTTCATCCGGCCGGCTTGCTTGTCAGGCTTACGAATGAGGCCGTGTTCCCATGAACTGACATTGGCGGATTGAAGTTGTTTGGCGTTGGCCTCGCCCTCGACGAGCACCTTGATTTCACGTCCGACGAAATTTTCGGACACAGCGATGGCGACCTGGTGCTGGGCGTGCATGGCGAGCTCGCGGCGTTTTTGTTTCACGCGGTCGGAGATTTGTCCGGCCATCGCGCCCGCGCGTGTACCGTCTTCCTTCGAATAGGCGAAAACTCCGAGCCGCTCAAATTTGGTATCGCGGATAAAATCCAAAAGCGTTTCAAAGGACTTTTCCGTTTCGCCGGGAAAACCGACGATGAAGGTGGTGCGCAGTGCAATGCCGGGAACGCCCGCGCGGATGCGTTTGACCAGGTCCACGATGTATTGCTGCGAAGTTTCGCGGCGCATGCGTTCAAGCATGTTCTCGTGGATGTGCTGGAGCGGCATGTCCACATAGCGCGCGATCTTTTTGCTCGCGGCAATGGTCTGGATGAGTTCATCCGTCCAATGCGCCGGATGGGTGTAGAGCAGGCGGATCCAGAATTCACCCTTCAAGGCGTCCAATTCGCGCAGCAAGGTGCAAATCGTGGTGGCATCGGCGGCCAGGGATTTGGTGGCGGCGGAAAATTTTTCGGGCGAGGAAATCGCGCGCGAATGGTTCGGGCGCAGGTCGAGGCCGTAGTAGGTCGAGTCCTGCGAAATCAGGTTGATCTCCTTCACGCCGTCGGCGACGAGTGCCTTCACTTCCTTGGCGATGTCGCTTTGCTGCCGGCTGCGGTGCGAGCCGCGCATGCGCGGGATGATGCAGAAGCTGCACGGATGATTGCAGCCTTCGGCGATCTTCACGTAGGCGAAATGTTTCGGCGTCAGGCGAAAACGCGGGGTGTCGTAATCAGGGATGAAAACCGGGCGCGGGGTGACGTCCAAAAGTGCGGAGTGCGGGGTGCGGAGTGCGGAGCCGGAAGTGATGATGGTCCTGGTTTTTCCAAATTTGTCCGTGCTGCGGAGGGATTCTTCTTTTTCGTGTGCGTCGAGCGGGCGATTCTTTTCCAGTTCGTTCAGCCGCGCGGAAATTTTTGACTTCGGGCTTTGGGCTTTGGGCTTTGGGCCGGCGGCAATCTTTTCCGAACGTCTGGCGAGTGCGTCAGAGACGATCTCCCCGACTTTGGCGACCTGGTCGATGCCCATGAAGGCGTCCACTTCGGGCATCAGCTTGGGGAGTTCATCGCGAAAACGCTGCGGGAGGCAGCCGGAAACGATGACCGCCTGGCCGCGCCGGCCGGCATCACGCAATTCAACGGATTCGAGAATGGTATCCACGCTTTCTTCCTGCGCGGAATCGATGAAGGAGCAGGTGTTGACGATGACGGCATCGGCGCTGGCGGCGTCATTGGTGATCTCCACGCCGCTTTTCAAAAGCGAGCCGAGCATGATTTCGGCGTCCACGAGATTTTTGGCGCAGCCGAGCGAGATCAGGCCGACGCGCACGGGTCTGGAACTGGAGCTTTTCTTCGTCACAAAGCGGGGAGCCTAGCAGAAACGAACCTGCCGGTCGAAAATAATTTACGGCAGCACGGGCGCGGGCGCGTTGGTGGAGACGGAATTGGTGGAGACGACCGGAACGGCGTTGGTGGACGGCGGCGCGACGGTTTCCGGTAGCAGTCCAAGGCGGGTGCGCAGGATGGCGCGGGCTTCGGGTGCAACGCCGCGTTGGGGGTCGAGCAGCCGGGTGACGATATTCCGCTTCATTTCGTCCATGCTGGGCAAGGGGATGCGCGTGCCGCCTTTGGAGGGGATGGTCATCTTGTCGTAATGGGCGTGGACGCGTTCGGCGAGCGTCAACATGGTCTGGTAACGTGCGTCGTCGTCTTCGACGAGCGCGAGGAACGCATGATAAACCAGGCCTTCAATGGCCGAGGTCACGCGTTCTTGCGAGGTCTCTTGGATATCGATCTGCGTGACAGCAACCGCGTACTCGTCGAGCGTGAGATTTTTTGGGAGCGATTTCGGGTCGTTTTCCACGATGGGTTTGTCGGGGAATGTTTCACCGAGATATTTGAACCATTTCGCGGCCTCCGCGGTATGGGCGTTCTGATAGAGGAAATAAATCGCATCGCGAAGGAAGTTCCGCTGCGCACGGAGGATGCCGTCCCTCATGCTCGGCTGGGTTTCCTCGGCATACATGGTTTCATAGATTTCGTTGACGCGGCCGGCCAGGTCGAGGTTTGGTTCAAGGGCAAACTGGCGCGCGAACGGATTGTAGGTGATGCGTCCGTGTTTGAATGCCTGATAGGTGGACTGGTAGATGATGCGGCGGAGCGTGATGAGGTCATCGGGTTTCACGCGGTCGGGGTGCAACTGGGCCTGTTCGAGTCCCTTCGCGCCCCAATATACGGCGTGCGACTCGGGCAGGCGCCAGTCGAAGGGGCCGTATTTATCGTCCACGGTTTTGATGAACGCGGGGTCGAGCTTGTATTTTTGCTTCAGCGTCAGCGCATTGGTCCAGTCGGCGGTCCCCGGTTGCGGTGAAATGAGGTTTACAATGTTGGTTCCGTCTTCGCCGAAGAAATCGGACATCTCGTCGGCCCACTGCATTTTGTAGAACATGTTGGCGTCGTCGAGGTTTGCGCCGATCTTGTGCTGGAACTGCCACGCAATCTCGCGGTAAAGCAACACATCATCGGGATTGTATTTGAGTCCCTCGTCGCGCATCAGTGAGACGCCGCGCTGCACCCAGCGCCAGCGGTCGGTGTAGTCTGCGGGGCCGTTTTCATCGGCCGCTTTGTTTTCCTTGAATTTCACCGAGATGTTGTAAGACATGTTCCACCCCTGAAAAATCCAGACCTGGGTGAAATGCGGTTCGAGGTCCGTGATCCACGACGCGAGCTGCGCGGCCTCGAAATATTTTCCGTCCTGCTGCAGGTCGTTCGCGCGGGACCAGAGGTAATTTGAGATCAATCCGCGAAAGCCGCCGAGCGCCACGGTGGTGAACGCCAGCATCGGCGGTGCATTCTGCAACACGGCGGTGTAGGTCAGGCCGAGCCGGGTGCGGTCGGCATTCAGCGAATTTTGCACGCGGCCCGCACCGAACAGCATCACGCCGGCGAGGAACAGCATCAGGAATTTTTTGGCGCGCGGGTTCATTGCGTCTGGGCGGTCGCCAGTTCACGGCGGCTGAAAAAGTAGATTCCCATCACGGCGAAGATGCCACCGATGACCAGCACGATCTGGGTGAACGCCAGCCCGAGCTCCGTCCACGTGATGCAGCGGCCCGTGCTCAAGGCGTCCACGGGCGAGAAATTTTGCACCAGCCGGATGACTGACAACAATGCTTTGAAGGCCGGGATCAGCACCACGTCCATCACCGAGTGGCCGGCCACGCCGGTTTCCTCGTTGCCCGCCGCCACCGAACCGGAATCGATCGCATCCGCCAGCGTGCCGCTGGAAAACACCACCACCAGCATTGTCAGCGAAAAGAAGGCCGCGACTGGAAACGAGAGGAAACTTGCCGCCATCAAGCCCAGTGCCGCCATCAGCGCGAGCCAGCAGAAAATGATCCCCAGCCCGCGCGCGAAGTTCGGCGCGAAACCGCCGTCGGGATAAAGCACTTCCATGCCGTCCTCCAGCGGGAAACTAAGCGCCGTGTTGTTCGGATTATACGCGATAATGGTCAGGACTCCGGAGCTGTCGAACAGGTTCGCTGGAATCGGGATCTCATGGAAAACCTGCTCTGACTCCGTGGAGGGGGCGAGGCTCATCGGCTCGCTGCGCCAGACCTTGCCTGACTTCGGGTCGCCTGCCTGCAACATCAGTGTGAAAGTGCCGGAGAGGGTGCGCTCCGCGCCATTGAATTTTATCCGCAATTGCAAGGGCTTGTCCGCCAGGGAGTTTTTCGCGAAGCCGAGGTCGATCTGCCACGGGCGCGAGAAATAGCCCGGGGGAACCTGTTCAACGGCTGCCTTCACCTGCGCCCGGATGATTTTTTTTACTTCCGCCTCGTCCACCTTCTCCACCGATGACTGGGCCATGCGGGCGGTGAACTCGCGGGCTGTTTCCTCGTCAATCATCGCGGTCATGTCGGCTTCCTTGGCCGCGCCGCGCGCGACCAGAATGTCGGTGTGCAATTTCTGCTGCACGGCCGCGGGCAGTTTTGAAGCGCGATATTCCAGCAGGCCGAAGACGAACGCCCCGGAAATCAGCAACAAAACCGCGTTCAACGTGACAATGCCGAGCCATTTACCGATCCAGATCTGCCAGCGCGCGATCGGCTTGGTGACGACCACCTGGATCTGGCATTCCTCGATGTCCCGCGCCAGCGTGCCGCAGGAAAGCCAGATGGTCGAAAGTCCGAGCAACGCGGTGATGGCGCTCAGGGTATAGGTCAGGATGATCTGTGTGAAACCTTCCGCGGTGCCGTCATCCTTGATGACCAGCGGCAGGCCGATGACGGCGATCAGCAGCAAAGCCGTGATGACAAGGAACAGCTTGAACCGCAACGCGGCCTTCCAGGTCAATCCGGCGATGGCGAAAATTCTTTGCATTCTTTTTTAACCGCAGATTTCAGAGATGTACGTAGATTTTTTCCTACGAAAACCGGCGTCAATCTGCTTGGGAAATTCATTTTTTGCCCCCAAGCAGCGAAGACAGTTTTTCGTCCGCCTTGGACAAGTCCACCGGCTTGGCGGTTTCGGTTTTGGATGTAAGTTTATCCGGCTGTGGCGCCGGAGCCGCCGGTTGAGCGAGCGCGGACAGTTTGCCATCGTCCACCTTTGGCGCGGCGGGTTCCGTTGAAGCCTTGGGCGCGGGCGCCGCCTGTGGCAGCGACAGTTTTTCCAAAACTCTTTCCGTGGCCGGTTTTTCTTCACCACCGGCGCGGAGGTATTCGGCGACCCTGGCACCGGATTGCGCGCCGCTGGTCTCGCCGGCGGCACGCGCCTTGGCGACAACGTCGAGGAAATAGCTTTCGAGGTTTTGCGTCGGGTTGTCCACGCGCACTTCGCCGGTGGTGACATCGTGACGGATGAGCGCCAAAACTTTTTCCAGCGTTTCCCGCGGCAGCACCGGCGTGGAGATGCGCAGGGTGTCGGGCTTGGCGAGGAGTTCCTTCAACGTGCCGTTCGCCTGGATTTTACCGCCGTAATAGATCACCACGCGGTCGCAGACATCCTCGACATCGGAAAGCAGGTGGCTGCTCAAGATGACCGTCTTGCCGCGCTTGGCGAGCGCGATGATCAGATCCTTCACTTCGCGGCAGCCGATGGGGTCGAGACCGGCGGTCGGCTCGTCGAGGATGACGAGGTCGGGGTCATTGATGAGCGCCTGCGCGAGACCGATGCGGCGCTGCATGCCCTTGGAGAATTCGCCCACGGCGCGCGTCTGCGTCTTGCCGAGGCCGACCATGTCCAGCAACTGCTCCGCGCGGTTGTTGCGGTCCGCCTTGTCGAGATGGAACAGGTTGCCGAAGAAGTCGAGCGTCTCGCGGGAGTTCAAGTAGCGATACAAATACGATTCCTCGGGCAGATAACCGATGCGCGCCTTGGTCTGCACATGGCGCGGGGAATGGCCGAAGACCTCGATGTGACCCTTCGTCGGGTTTAGCAGACCGAGCAGCAACTTGATGGTGGTGGACTTGCCGGAGCCGTTCGGGCCGAGCAGGCCGAAGATTTCGCCCTTGCGGACCTCGAAATCCACGCCATCGACCGCGCGCGCCTTCGGGCGGTTCCAGAAATCCTTGAAAACTTTTGTCAGGCCGCGGACGGAAATGACCACCTCGTCGGATTTTGGATTTCCGACCGGCGATTGCGGGTTTAATTCGGCAACGGGCATAACGGGTTCAAACTGGTTTTAAACGGTTGATTTAAGACAACGGCAGTGCCGGTTTCATCCAATCTTTTTTCGACAATTATAATTACGGGCGGTACAGCGGGTGATTTTTGGGCAGCCGCAGGCAATTCATCCGGGCATGGCGGACATGGCAAATTTCATCATAAAAAATTAGCCAAAATTCGTCACGCCAGCAAGTTGTAACCATTGAAATTTGCCGTTTTTCAAAGCACTCGTGCGCCCGAAAACCCCCGCCAACTGTCAATAGTCATTTTTTCAGGCGACGGTCAGCTTGTGCTTTTGATTGAAGGTTTACAACATTGCTCCTGCCATTGTGAACATTATGAAAAGTATTTTGCCCTTTTTGTTGTGCGCCATCATCCTGCCTGAGCTTCACGGCCAAACGGTGATCACCGGCCGGGAGCCGGATCATGTACGTGTGCTGATCGCCGGCGACACCTGCTACGGCGAGAGCTATCAGGAAGAATACGCCCGCACCGGCGGCGTGAACATCCTTACAGAAAAGGGCTACAACTACCCGGTCGCCAAGCTCATCCCGCTGCTGCGCGCGGTGGATTTCCGCATTCTCAATCTGGAAACGCCGCTGACCACCAACCATTCGAACATGCTTGTTGGCAAGGACTACGTCCATTACAGCGACCCGGTAAAGCTGCCGCAGATTTTTGGCGCCTTCACCCCGCTGGCCTTCTCGCTCGCGAACAACCACTCGCTGGACCAGGGTGTCGTGGGATTGAACGATACGTTCGCGGCGCTCAAGGGTGCGGGCATCGAATGGTTTGGTGCCGGCACCAACCTGGCCGATGCCAGCCAGCCGCTCTTGAAAAAAATTCAGGTCGGCGACAAAACCTTCACGCTCGCCGTGTTCGGGGCGTTTGAATACCGGAAAAATTACGACACGGACTTCCATTTTTACGCGGGCGCGGACAAGCCCGGCACCGCGTCGATTGATCTGCCGGCAGCGCGGCAGGCCATCACCCAGTTGCGGAAGGACATACCCGATGCGTTCATCATCTACTTCACGCATTGGGGCGACAATTACCGCTGGAAAACCCCCGCCGAAACCAACATAGCGCACGCCCTGCGCGAAGACGGGGTGGACCTCGTCGTTGGCGCGCACGCACACACGATGCAGGAGGTGGAATATGACGGGCGCGGCTGGATTTTCTACGGGGTCGGCAATTTCATGTTCAATGCGCAAGGACGCTACGTTGCGAACCACATCTCGCCCTTCAGCCTGCCGCTGGTGATTGATTTTTCAGTGAAGGACGGGCAGCTCAAAACCGGCCTGCGCGTATATCCGACCGTCAGCGACAACCAGATCACCCGCTACCAGCCGCGTTTTGTCACCGAGACCGAACTCTCTGCCGTGGATGCCCTATTGGCCGAGAAAAGCGGCTGGGATGCCGCCAGCCGCGCCGCCGTCAAACGCGGTCACGATGACATCGGGTTTTATTTGAACTTCCTCGAACCGAAGCCGGCCAGGTGAGCGGGGTGAAAAATAGATTAGTGCAAATGAACTCTCGTAGTATTTTCGTAACTGTGGGTTTGTATCAGTAAGGAATAAATTTCTTTATTCGGTTGCACGCTGGCGGAAGATTTTCGCCAAGTCCGCTTTATTCTTTTTCTTTTCCGCCACATCAATCATGGCGTTATAAAGTTCCCACGGTGCTGGCGTGGCGTAAACGCCGTTTTTTGCCAAAAAAACCAGCGCAGAGACAACAGCCGTACGTTTGTTTCCATCTATGAACGCTTGGGATTCAGCCAGGTGAAAAGCATATCCCGCTGCGACATCATACCAATCTCCATCAGTGTAAAATAATATGTTTTTCGCCGAGGCCAGTGCAGATTCAACCAGACCCAAATCCCGGATTCCGTCCCGACCACCATGCTCGGCTAAACTGCGGGCATGGATACGAAGCACTTCATCAAGTTCCAGAAAAAGCGGCTCGTTCACTTGGCCAGAGCACTCAAGAGTTCGCGATTTTCGCGGAAGACGACATTGCAGGCGTCCTCGAACGAAAGCTTTTTGCCGAGCCACTGTTTCGCATCCGCAGCCTGTGCACCGACCACTTTTTTGGTCAACAACACAAAAAGTTCCTGCTGCTCCCTGGCCGGGAGTTCCTCGATTTGCTGCATGATTTCTGTGGCACTCATGGCATCAAATTAGCCGTATTTCTTCGAATCATCAAGGGGCTAACTCACGCCAGCTTGGGCGTGAGCTGGCCGGCGGGCTTGGCCGGGAAGGTTTCCATTTCGGGATGGAAATGTTCCAGTTCCTCGCCCTTGCGCACCAGCCGCGCGCTGTTGAAGATCACGATGAGCGAACCGACATTATGCAGCAACGCCCCGACAATCGGGCCGAAGATGCCGAAGGACGCCGCGCTCAAACCAACGATGATGAAAAACACGCCGAACATGAAATTCTGGTTGATGACGGCGCGCGTGCTGCGCGAGAGTTTCACAAGGAACGGCAACCGGCGCAGGTCGTTGTTCATGAGCGCGATGGTGGCGCTGTGGATGGCGACTTCGCTGCCCGCCGCGCCCATCGCGATGCTGATGTCGCCGGCCGCCAGTGCGGGCGCGTCGTTCACGCCGTCCCCGACGACCGCAACCTTGTAGCCTTTTGCCTTCACGGCATGGACGAAATCCACTTTATCCTGCGGCAGGCAATCGCCCCTGGCCTCTTCGCAGGCGATTTCCGCCGCGACCCGCGTAGCCACCGGCTGGCGGTCGCCAGATACCATCGCGATGCGGCGCACACCGGCTGCCTTCAGTTCAGCCAACGCCTCCTTCGCCTCGCTGCGGGTCTTGTCCTGCATGCCGACCCAACCGACGCATACGCCGTTGCGCGCGACGAAAATTAAGCTCCAGCCCTCGGCGTCGTTCACGTCCACGGATTTTTCAAATGCGCCATCAATGCCGTTGTCCTTGAGCCACTTCGCGCGACCAACCAAAACTTTTGCGCCGTTGATTTCGGCCTTCACTCCGCGGCCGGGGGTTTCGGCAAAATCCTTCGGTTCGGCGAGCGGCACGCCGGCTTCGGCGGCGAGATTGGCGAGCGCCTTGGCAGTCGGATGGTTGCTGTATTTTTCGGCGGACGCCGCGAGCAGCAGCAACTCGGCGGGTTTCACCTCGCCCAGCGGCGCGAGGCGGCTGACGGCGAGCAGGCCGGTCGTGAGCGTGCCGGTTTTGTCAAAGATGAAGGCATTGATCTTCGCGGCGGTTTCGATATCCGCGACGTTCTTGATGAGGATGCCCAAACGGGCGGCGGCGGACAACGCGGCGACCATCGCGGTTGGCGTCGCGAGAATGAACGCGCAAGGGCAGGAGACGACGAACACCGTGATGACGCGGTTCAGGTCGTGGGTGAACGCCCAGACGACCGCGCCGATCACCAGCACGAGCGGGGTGTAGAAACCCATGTATTGATCCACGATTTTCTGGATGGGCAGCTTCGTTTTTTCGGCGGCGATGATGAGTTCGCGTACGCGGCCGATCGTGGTGTCGGTGCCCGCGCGGGAAACCTTGATTTCCAGCACGCCGGTGAGATTTTGGGTGCCGGCAAACACTTCGTCGCCCAGGCTTTTTTCCGCCGGCAACGATTCGCCGGTGATGGTGGCCTGATTGAACGAGCCCTGGCCGCTGACGATAAGGCCGTCCGCCGCCACATTGTCGCCGGGGCGGATACGGATGACGTCGCCGACGCTCAATGCGCTCGCCGGAACCTCTTCTTCCGTGCCATCACCCTTAATCCGGCGCGCTTTCGTGGGCGTGATCCGGATAAGCGATTCGATGGAATTGCGCGCGCCCTCGGCGGTGCGGGATTCAATGAGTTCGCCGGTGAGCATAAAAAAGGCGACGACGCCGGCGGTCTCGTAATTGCCGGAGGCGAACGCCGCAAGCACGGCGATGGCGACGAGTTCATTGATGCTCAGGCGACCAACGCGCAAATCCTTCACGGCGGTGACGACAATGGGGTAGATCAGGATGAGTGCGCCGATCGCGGCGCTGACGCTGGCGAGCGTGGTGCCGGCCTCAAAAAACCAGTCCACGATGAAGGCGTTTAAAACGAGAACGACGCCGAGGACGGCCTGCCAGAGTTGAACGACGGAATGTTCGTGGTCGTGCCCGCAGCCGCAGTTCGGGCCGTGGTCATGATCGTCATGGCTTAAAAGAGATGTGACCTGCATACGAAATTTATGATTTACGATTTATGATTTACGATTTCAAAAATGGTTCAACCGGTTTTTCAGTTTAGCACAAATCCAGCCGGCCCGCTAAAAAATGGTTTAACTTCCATGTTCCACGTTCTCCGATTGAGCGTCGTGTCCATTTGTTATCACCGCTGATTCGGTTCTTGTGGTTCACGGTTCAACTGGAGGCGCAATTCGCGCGGCTGGCCGTCGGCGCGCTGCGGCAGATAGATTTTATCTTGCACGTTGGTCAGCACCACGGACATGGCCTTGGCCAGTTCCAATTCTTCGTAAAGCCGCGGATTGCCCTGAAATTGCGCCAAAATATTGGTGAAGGAGCCGGCCTCGGAGCGGACGGACTGGACGAAATTGTTGCGGGCGGTCTCGGCGGTATTGGTGACGGAGTAGGCCCGCGCGGTGGCGTTGTTGAGGATACGTTCCGCATCGGCGCGGGCGTCAGTGACGACTTTCTCGCGGTTCTGGCGGGCGGAAGTGACCTGCGCGAAAACATCCGCCAACTGGCGGGGTGCGACGCTACGGACTTCGACGAGATCAATGGCCACGCCGAGATGTTCGGCATCAGCCAGGTCGGTGATGCGGCGTTGGATGGCGGCGTGGTATTCGCCGCCGCTGTCGGTGAGGATGTCATCCACATTGAAACGGGCGGCCGTACCAACGACGGCTTCATTGGCGGCGTTAAGCAAAGCGTTGGAGACGCCCTCAAGGTTGAATTCGTGGTTTGTGCCGGCACCGAAATCGAAGATCGCTGCGCGCGGGTCATCAATATGATAGGTCACGGTGGCACGGGAATGGACGATGTTGCGATCAGCGGTGATGACGCTGCCATCGATCGCGGGATTCAATGTGCCGCTGCCAGGCGGTTCAGTGCCGGCGACTTCCTGTTCGGGGGTGACGTAATACCAGCCGACGGTCGAGCGCACCTGCAGATTGCCGGTGGGGGTCACGGGGATTTTGACGACTTCATCCACGGGCTGCGGCCAGGCCCAATGCAGGCCGGCACCGAGCAAAAGATTCGTGCCCTGGACGACGGGTTTGCCGAAGCGCAGCACAATGGCCTTTTCCTGGGGGCCGACGGTGAAAATGCCGGAAACGAGGATGACGACGACAAGCGCGGCCATCGCGAGCTTGACGATGAAAAAGCTGCTGCGCAATGCCTCGGACAAAGCCTGTGAACCGGCATCGTGCAAGTCCGGAGCGCCAGCCGTCGCTTCGCTATGGCCCGGCGAGCCAGCTTTCTCTTCGCTATGGCCGGGCTGGTGCGTGTGGTGGTGATGTTCGTGATCGCTCATGGCGCGGCAAATATCATTGAGTGGGGCTGCTGTTCGCGGCGGGCAGGTTGCGGAACAGGTCGAACGGCGGGGTGCGTTCGTCAAAGATCAAGGTCGCTTTCTGATTCAGCGAACTTTTCATCGCCTCAAGCTGCAACAGGAAGATGGCGAGGTCCGGGTTTTGCTGGAACACGGGGAGGGTCTTGGCGGCTTCGGCGTTGCCTTCGCCTTCGATGCGCTTGGCGGTGGCCTCGGCGTTGTTGAGCAGGTCGGCGGCCTGGCGTTCCGCGCTGGACTTGATCATGGCGGCTTGCCGGTCGCCATCAGATTGCGCCTTGGTGATGTACTGGTTGCGTTCGGCCTTCATGCGTTCAAAAACGGAATCAGTGACTTTCTCGGGAAGGGCGATTTTTTTGAAGCCAAGGAATTCAACTTTGATGCCGTAATCATGTTCGTCCAGCTGGCGCTGCACCCCGGCCTGGATGTTTTGTTCGATCTGCTCGAACCGGAATTGAGCGGGATCGGTGGTCACCAGGTTCGCGAGGCTGTTGCTGCCGAAGGCCTGCAATTTGGCAGTGCGCAGCATGCCTTCAAGCTGCCTTTGCGCGGCCTCGATGGAACCACCCTGAAATTTCGGATAAAACGCCTTCGCATCCGAGATGCGCCAGCCGATGTAAACGCTCGCGAGCACCAAGGAATGATCGGCGAGGTAGCATTCGCTGAACTTGTCCTCGAACGTCTGGACGCGTTGGTCAAAACGGTAAAGATTCTGCACGGGCCACGGCCATTTGAAATACAAGCCCGGTTCGTTCTTGGTATCGGTCGGCTTGCCGAAGGTCGCAACGACGACGACTTCGGACTGGCGCACCTGGAAGGTGAACAGCAACAGCGCAAAAATCACCAGCAGCAGGGCGGCGATGGCGATGGTAACGGCATTCTTTTTCATGGCGTAGTATTAGTCATAATCAGGTTACCGAGATCGGCGCGCACCTTGTCTTCGAGGTCGAAGATGACGACGTCCGACGTGTTCGTGACGAGTAAAACGTATTTGCGCGCGCCGGCCGTGGCTTCCGCGAACGCCTGCAAATACTGGCGCTGGCGGTAAACGGAAGGCGCGGCTTCAAAGGCGGGAATCTGGTTGGTGAACGCCGCCGCGCGGGCGAACGCCTGCGTCTGGGCGCGGATGCGCGCGGCGTCAGCGAGGTTGGTAAGCGAGTAGGCCGTGGCCTCGGCAGCATAGTTGGTCGCGATGGCGGCGGATTGGGCGTTCAAAATCGTAGTGTTGGTTTTCTCCTCCGCGCTGACGACCTGTTCGTAGGTCGCGGCCAGATCCTTTTCCGTGGGCGGATGGATGTCCTGCAGACCGACGAAGATGATTTTGACCCCGAGGTTGCGCGCATCGGCGGCACTTTGGATTTTTTCCCGCAACGTATCCGCAGCGGCAAGGCGGCCATACGAAAGCAGGTCGTTCATGTCGCTGCCGGCGAGGTAGTGCACCACTTCGCGGGTGGCGAGATTTTGGAGCAATTCATCCGGGGTGGCGTTCTGGTAAATCCAGTTGGTGACGTTGACGATCTGAAACTGCACCGGAATGCTGACGGAGATCAGCCCGACGGGCTGGGCGTTGGTATCGGTATCGGACGGCACCACCGTGCGATTGCCGACCAGAAAATTGTCTTCCTTGGAATGCGCCACCGTCCACAGGACAATGGGCGAATCGTTTTTTTCATCCGGCGTGTACCCGACAGCGAACGACTGGATCTGGTCGGTGCGGAAGCGGTAGGCCTTGTCGATCGGCCACGGCAATTTCATATGCGCGCCGGGGCCGAAGACCGCCGCCGGTTTGCCGCAATGTTCGAGCACCACCTGCTCGCCCGCATTTACGAAAACGAACATCGTCGAGACAATGAGCACGGTGATTTGAACCAGCAAAAAGGCGGGGAGGTTTTTTTGGAGCGCCTGAAAGATCCACGTCTCGGACACCTTGAACCCGAATTGGTAATCGAGCGTCTGCGCGGCGGTGGTGAACAGGCTTTCCGGCTGGGCGAGCAGCCCGGCCACGCGGCTGTCGTAGAGCGGGCGGGCAATTTTTCCCTTCACGCGCGGACGGTAGATCTCCAGCAGCAACGTCAATATGTTTTCAAACGCAAGCAGGCCGAGCAGCACGCACAAAACGCGCGCCATCCAGAAATCCGCGTGCACATGTTTGGCCTCGACGCCGGCGATGCCGAGCGCCGCGACGGCGCAGACATAGGCGGCGGCGAGCAGAAAGCCCGCGCCGGGCTGGAGCAGGCGGTTTTTTTCGAGCCGGGCGATGGTCACGGAAAAGCGCCCGAACAGGAACAGCACGAGGGCAAAAATGGCGAAAAGGGACAGTGACGCGGTGGCCTTGGAATCGATGACGGTGACCGGATATTTGGCGCTGAGACGCCACAGCACCCAGACCGCCATGCCCTCGATCAACAGCAGGAGGACGGCAAACGCGGGCACGATGAATTTTTCGAACTGCTCCCGGGCGTTGCGGGCGGGAAAGCTGCCGGAATCCTTCGCTTCAAACAGCGACGTGCCGCGGCTGCGGGCGAGTTCATCGAGTTCCAGCTTTTCGTTGCGCTCGTTTTCCTCGAGACGCATCTGGAACCAGCTCACGAATGTCACCAGCGCGCCGATCAGCAGGAAAGCCGAGGCGGCGAAACCGGCGAGCGATTGCACGAGGGTGGCAGCGGCGACGGCGGCGACGAGCATCAGCCCGGCGACGACGAGGTTCACCAATCCGTTTTTCTGCGTATTTCTTTCCATTGCAAATTCATGCTCATCCTCCTCCTCTGGCTCATCCTCAATTTTGAACCATGAGGATGACGATGAGGATGAGGATGATTTTTTAATCAGCTCAATTCACGTTCTTCAAACAGCGCCGCACCGAGCGCGAGCGCCGCGCCGGCGTAACAGACCGCATAGGCGAACGCCTTGCCGACGTAATCCCAATGAAACGTGCTTTTGCCCGAGTCAATGGCGTCGGCGAGCCAAAAAAGTTGCCAGTTTGGAACGACACTGTAAAGCGCCGACGCCCACCAACCGCCCCGGGCGGCATGCTGGCCGAAAAAATAATCGGACATCAGGCCGAGCAGGAAGATGGCGGTGCAGATCGAAAGCGTGGCGATCATGTCCAGCCGGGTCGAGCACGCAAGCGCGATGGCGGCCAGCACCCAGAGGGCGAAAAGGATCAGGATGCCGGCGGGCAACAGGTTCCAGTTCACCACCGCCTGCGTGCCCATGCTTTCCATTTGCCGCGTGAAATTGAAAATGAGGAACGCGGCGACGGTCGTGAAAATCGCCACGCCAAAAACAGCGTTGCTGACGAACGGCCGGCGCAAAAAGAAATTTCCAAAGCCCGCCAACGCGTAGGCCAGCGCAATGCCGCCGCCGAAAATGCTCACGGCGGCGATGTCCGTCTTGCCGTAGGCATCAAACGCCATGCGGCTGGCCACGAGCACCCCGACCATGTTCACATAGGTGAGCAGCGTGAGCGCGAGCGCCAGACCGGTAAATTTGGCGAGCAGAAATTGCGTCCGGCCCACGGGCTTGGACAAGACGGCCAGCGCGGTGCCGCTGCGGATCTCGCGGGCGAGGGAATTTGACGCGCTCAAGACCGCCCCGAAAAGGCCGGCGAGGAGCATCACCGCCAGCACGGAGTTTTCCACCAGCTTCGGCTCGTCGCCAAAGGCAAAGTAATAGGGCACGGCCAAAAAAATCTCGAACGCGACCGAAGCGGTCATAAGCAGCAAAAAAATCGGCTGCCGGACCAGCTCCATGAAGGCGTTGACCGTTATGTTCAGGAACTGACGCATCTACAGTTTTGTGATTTTACGCGTCCGCCGCAAAATTGCCAGTGGTTATTCGGTCGTGGAACGAAAAATCTTCAGGTTTACCAAGAATGGAGTGATTAACTCCCGTTTTCGTTCAAAAGTAAACGGCGGCAGGAGGTTCCGGCCGCCGTTGATGTTCAAATCCTCATTTCACGCCGGCGAGATAGCCGAAGCGGCTTTTGAACTGTTCCGGGGTCATCTGGATGACGGTGGCCAATTTTGCCAATTGTTTCGCGTCGTCAAAATCTTCGCGCTCGAGACGGATCATGTAGGCTTGTGCGCATTCGAACGCCTCGCCGTCCACGTTGACCTTGCGGTTTTGCATGCGACCAGTTTTCTGGTCGAGCATTTTATCAAATGGCAGTGGAATCATTTTGCCGTCCACAAAACTGATGATGGCGCCGTACTTCTCGGATTCAGGGGACAGCAGGAATTTTACCGCGCCGTAGCCGAGGTCGCGGGTATATTCGGCGTCGAACGGAATCGGATCGGCACAGCGCAGCTCGTATCCGAGGTCTTTATCGATAAACGTCATCTTAATCCCCAGTTTTTCCAAGCGAATTGACAAGAGTTCCTTCATTAAGCGCCCGAATTCGATTTCCCCTAAACGCAAATGGCCATGGTCATCGCGGATTACCTTGCCGAAACGCTCAAGCTGGCCGTCCGGCAGCGCGGCGACCAGACCGTGTTCACCAAGCGATTCAATCAAGCCTTCGGCGAGAACCACAAGACCGTAACTCGAACCGGCGGCTTTGCGCTTGATGATGGAGCCAATAATGAGGTCGCAGACTTCATCCACGGTGACCGGACGTCCCCGGAATTCCTCCGAGATGATGGAAAGGGTCGCCGCCGCCGCCTTGCCGATGCCGAGTGCGAGATGTCCGGCCGCCCGTCCCATGCTGATGATGATATACCAGCGGGAGGTGGTGCGCGCGTCTTCCATGAGGTTGCGGACGATTTGCACGCCGTAATGCCGTGCGGTTTCGTAGCCGAAGGTGGGGGTGGAGCCGGGCAGGGGCAGGTCGTTGTCAATGGTCTTGGGCACATGCGCGACCTTGATCTTTCCGCCGCTGCGCTTGGCGACATGGCTGGCCGAGAACGCGGTGTCATCGCCCCCGATGCTCACCAGCGCGGTGATGCCGAGTTTTTCGAACACGGTGAAAATATTCTGCATCATCGTCTCGGACTTCGTGGGGTTGGTGCGCGCGGTGCCGAGGATGGAGCCGCCCTTGCTGTGGATGTCCTTCACGTCGCGGATGGACAAGGGCTTGATCTGGGTCTCGTCGCCCGCCGCGATATGCTTGAAGCCATCGCGGAAGCCGATGACTTCATAGCCCTGGTTGATGCCTTCGATGGTGGCCGCCGCGATGACACCGTTCAGGCCGGGGGCGGGGCCGCCGCCGACCAGGATTCCCAGACGTCCTTTTGTGCTCATAATAAAATTGTTTGGAGACGGACCGTTCCGCCAGTCTGCGCAGAAAAAATGGCAGAATTCAATTCCATTCTTATCGCGCTGCGGACACAATTTGGAGCTCATGCAACGCGCCGTGTTTCTCGACCGCGATGGCACGCTCATCGTGGAAAAAAACTACCTGCACCGACCGGAAGATGTTCACATTTTCCCCGGCGCGAGCGGGGCGTTGAAGAAATTGGTTGATGCGGGTTATAAACTTTTTATCGTCACCAACCAGTCCGGCATCGGGCGCGGGTATTTCACGATGGCCGACGCGGAAGCCGTGAACCGCCATCTAGAGAGCGAATTTACGCGCGACGGCGTGCGTTTTGAAAAGATTTATATCGCGCCCGAGGCGCCCGACCAGCCGAGCCGCGGGCGCAAGCCCTCGCCACAATTTTTATTCGACGCGCGGGATGAATTTGGTTTGGACCTCGCCGGAAGCTTCATGGTGGGAGACAAGTTGATCGACCTCGAGTGCGGCTGGAACGCCGGAGTGAGGAAAAGCATCCTGGTCCGCACCGGTTACGGCGTGGAATTTGAACGCGACGAGCCGGAACAGATTTCGCGCGCCGCGGTGGTGGATGGACTGGCGGAAATGGCGGATTGGATCCTTACCCAATCAAAAATTCAAAATTAAAAATTTCAAATGTGCGGCATCATTGGTTACACCGGCAAAAAATCAGCTTCGCCCATCCTGCTCGAGGGCTTGCGTCGTTTGGAATATCGCGGTTACGACAGCGCGGGCGTGGCGGTCCTGGAAAGTGGGCGGCTCGCCGTCCGCAAAAAAATTGGCAAGATTGACAATGGTATCGCGCGACTGCTTAAAGCCGAGCCGGTGGACGGCCATCTCGGCATCGCGCATACGCGCTGGGCCACGCACGGCGCGCCGGCGGATAAAAATTCACATCCCCATCTCGACGCCTCGGGAAAAATCGCCGTGGTGCACAATGGCGTCATCGAAAACTACGAATCGCTGAAGCAAAAGCTCCTCGCGGCCGGGCATAAATTCAAATCGGACACCGACACGGAAGTTCTGGCGCACTTGATCGGGGAGCGTTATCAACGCCGTAGCAGCCGAGGTAACGGGGCTCAAACTAGAAAAAAGTTAGAGCCTCCTCACGTCGGCTGCTACGAGGCAGAGGTTTTGACGCAAGCTGTGTCCGAGGCGTTGCGTGAAGTCATCGGCACCTATGGCCTGGCCGTGATTTGCGCGGATTTTCCAGATTTGATCGTCGGCGCGCGGCGCGGGTCGCCGCTGATCATCGGCATCGGCAAGGGTGAACATTTTGTGGCGAGCGATGCCAACGCCATTGTCGCGCACACGAAAAAGGTTGTATATCTCAATGACTACGACGTGGCGGCCATCACGCCGGAACGTTTTGCGGTCACCAACCTCGGCGCGGACACGGCGAACGTGCAGATCAGCAACCTGGAGTTTTCGCATGAGGACGTCGGGCGTGGAAAGTTCGCGCATTTCATGCTCAAGGAAATTTATGAGCAGCCGCAGACCGTGTTGAACGCGTTGCGCGGACGCGTCGATTTTGAAGGGGCGACGGCGAAGTTCGGCGGTTTGAACATGACCGCGGCCGAGCTGCGGCAGATCGACCGCATTGTCATCGCCGCGAGCGGCACGAGCTGGCATGCGGCGCTGGTGGGCGAGTATTTGATCGAGGAACTGGCACAGCTTCCGGTCGAGGTGGAGTTTGCGCATGAGTTTTGTTACCGGAACTGTCCGCTGGAGAAAAACACCGTGCTGCTGGTGCTCTCGCAGTCCGGCGAGACGGCGGATACGCTGGCGGCGTTGCGCGAGGCGAAGCGGCGCGGGCATCGCGCGCTGGCCGTCGTGAACGTCGTCGGCAGCACCATAGCGCGCGAGGCGGACGGCGGCATCTATATGCACGCGGGGCCGGAGATCGGCGTGGCCTCGACGAAGGCGTTTGTTTCGACGATCACCGTTCTGACCCTGCTGGCGATCCATCTGGGCCGGTTGCGCCAGCTATCGGCGGGCCGCGCGACGGAAATTTTGCGGGCGCTGGAAAAATTGCCGGGACAGATTGAAAAAATTCTTTCGCAAAGCGAGGCCTTGAAAAAAATCGCGAGGAAATTTTCCCGGGCCGAGGATTTCTTTTTTCTCGGCCGGGGTTATTCATTTCCCATCGCGCTCGAGGGGGCGCTGAAATTGAAGGAGATCTCCTACATCCACGCGGAAGGTTATTCGGCGGCGGAAATGAAGCACGGGCCGATCGCATTGATCGATAAAAAGACGCCGACGATGTTCCTGGTGCCGGCCGATGCCATGCGCGAGAAAACCCTGGCGAATCTGGCGATGATCCGCGCGCGCAAAGGACCGGTCATCGCACTGGCGACGGAAGGCGACCGCGACATCAAAAGAATGGCGGACGAGGTGATTTTCATCCCGAAGACGTTGGATTTACTGAATCCCATTTTGGCAAGCGTGCCGTTGCAAATGTTTGCATATTGCATTGCCGTGGCGCGTGGTTGTGACGTGGACAAACCGCGTAATCTGGCTAAAAGTGTGACAGTCCAATGAGAATAAGCCGCAAAAACGGGTTGCGGACAGGCAAATTTGGTGTAGTGTGACTAGAATTGGGACGGATTCCTCATAACATTGATGGCACCCGTCCTGCTGGTCTTCCGACTTCTTGGAAGAACCTATATTTAATTTTGATTTGAGAAACGTATTTGATGAAAAGCATGCGTGTGTGTTATGGCGCGGGGATAATTTTGTGCCTGCTGGGTGCGGCTGTGACCGTGGCTGGCCAACCGGTCTTTACCAACCTGCATGCGTTCGTTTCCGGCAGCACGAGCGACGGGGCCGATCCCAACGCATTGGTTTCTGATGGCAATCTCCTTTGGGGCACGACCGCAGTGGGTGGCCAGCAAAACGACGGCATGATTTATTCCATCGCGACGAATGGCGCGAATTTCACGCCGGTTTATAACTTTTCCGGCGCCGCTGATGGCGTAGAGCCGAACGAACTATTGCTGGCTGGCGGAACCTTTTTTGGCACCACGTTTCATGCTGATAGCGGCAGCGAGCCGGGAGCGGTATACCGTTTTGACACGAATACGGCCACTTTGACGGTGTTGCACACTTTTACCAATTCGCCCGACGGGGCCTATTCTTACGCCGGACTCATCCTTTCAGGGGCCACGCTGTATGGGACGACGGGAAGCGGCGGCACGAACGGATTCGGCACGGTTTTCAAAATGGCGACCAACGGTGCGAATTATACTTTGCTGCACCAATTTTCCAACGGCGCGGATGGCGGAGTTCCCCGTGGAAGGCTGTTATTAACAGGCAACAGGCTTTACGGCACGGCCAGCACCGGCGGCACCAACAGCTTTGGCACCGTGTTCAGCATGGATACGAATGGCAACAATTTTTCGACGCTATACAGTTTTTCCAATTCCCCAAGCGCCACCACGCCCTATGTCGGGCTGACGTCCGATGGCGCGGGATTGTTATACGGGGCGAGCATCAGCGGCGGCAGCAGCAATCTGGGAACGATTTTTTCCATCGGGACGAATGGCGGTTTCACCATCCTCCACACTTTCACGAATAATGAAGCCCTCTCGCCGCAAGGCCAGTTGCTATTTAGTAACGGCGTGCTTTTTGGCAACGCCCTGGCCGGCGGCACGGGCGGCGGCGGGGTGACGTTTGAGCTCGCGACCAACGGCGCGAACTTTTTTACCCTATACAATTTTACAAACACCACCACCGGCGAAAATCCGATCGGGTCGATGGTTTTGCAAAACAACGATTTGTTTGGCGTGACCTACACCTCCGGGCCGAACGGCGCCGGCACGGTCTTTGGCCTGCAATTGACACCGTTCATCACCCAGCAACCGCAGCCTCAAAACGTATCGGTCGATGGTTCGGTGACAATGACCGGCGGCGGCGGGGGTTTGGGCACATTGGGCTATCAATGGTATACGAACGGAGCGCCGGTGCCGGGGGCGACCGGGGCCACTCTTTTCTACAGCAGCGTGACGACTAATCAGGCGGGTAATTACACGTTGGTGGTGACGAATTTTGCCGGGAGCGTCACGAGCAATCCCGCCTTATTGACGGTTTCAGTCAATCCTTTACCAAACATCACCGCGCAGCCCCAAAGTCAGACGGTGACCAATGGCGGCACGGCGAATTTCTCCGTCACGGCGGTCAACGGCTCGTTGACCTATCAATGGTATTACAATACCAACACGCTTCTGGGCGGTCAAACGGGCAGCACCTTGATCATCCCTTCAGTCGCGCCCGGTAATGCGGGCGCTTATACCGTGGTCGTCGCGAACAATAGCGGCACGACCACAAGCGCGCCGGCCATCCTGACGGTATCGGTTCCGCCTTTGCCTCAAATCACCGGGCAGCCCCAAAGCCAGACGGTGACCAATGGCGGCACGGCAAATTTCTCCGTTACGGCGGTCAATGGCTCGTTGACCTATCAATGGTACTACAATACGAACACGCTTTTGGGCGGCCAAACGGGCAGCACCCTGAGCATTCCTTCAGTCGCGCCCGGTAATGCGGGCGCTTATACCGTGGTCGTCGCGAACAATAGCGGCACGACCACGAGCGCGCCGGCCATTTTGACGGTATCTATTCCTTCTGTGCCTAATATTACCTCGCAGCCTCAAAGCGAGACGGTGTCGAACGGTGTAACTGCAAGTTTCTCCGTTACCGCGGTCAACGGCTCATTGACCTATCAGTGGTACTACAATACGAACACGCTTTTGGGCGGCCAGACGGGCAGCACCCTGGCCATCCCCGCCGTCACCTCGAGTAATGCCGGCGCTTACACCGTGGTGGTCGCGAACGATGTGGGCGCCGCCACGAGCAGTCCCGCAATCCTTACGGTGGTACAGGTTTCCCCATTCATCACCAATCAGCCGCAGAGTCAAATCATCTCGAACGGCAACAACGTGACTTTCTCGGTGGGTGCCATCGGCCAGGGGCCGCTGTATTATCAGTGGTATTCCAATTCCGTAAATACGGCCATTGGTCCGGCCCTGGCGAAGATGACGAACGCCACCTTGTCCTTTACGGGTGTGGTTGCCTCAAGGTATAACGGCAAGTTCTTTAGTGTGGTCGTGTCGAATTCTTTTGGGACCGCCACCAGCACTCCGGCCATGCTCTCCGTGGTGTTCGCGCCGGTGATCACGACCAATCCGATGCCAACAACCGTTATCGTCAGTAATCTGGCCAGTTTTTCAGTGGCTGTCCTGGGGGTCAATCCTACGTACAAGTGGTATTCCAATTCCGTCAATACCGCGATCGGCAAACAAATCACCGGTGCCACCAGTAGTACTTACTCGTTCACAGCCACCACGAATTTGAACAATCTTTACTATTCAGTGGTGGTCAACAATGGCAATGGCAGCGCCACGAGCAGCCCGCCCGCACAGCTCACGGTCATCACTGCGCCGGTCATTCTCACGAACCCGTTGCCGGCGACCGTGAGTTCCGGCGGCGCGACAAATTTCACCGTGTCCGCCATTGGCGCGATTACGTTAAAGTACCAATGGTATCTCAATACCAACACGTTGTTACTGGCCCAGACCAACAGCACGCTGCTCATCACCAATGCCAGCAACGTGCAGGCCGGCTATTATTCCGTCATCATCACGAATACCTACGGCCGCGCCACCAGCAGCCCGGCGTTGCTCACGATCAGCGGCGGTCTGCCGGTCATCACGTTACAGCCGCTGGGCGTTTCCATCCCCATCGGCAGTTCGGTGACATTTATCTCATCGGCGACCGGTCCCGGCACGCTCGGTTATGAGTGGCTTTACAACACGAACACGCTCATCGGCGGTGCGAATGCGACGAATCTCGCCATCGTGGGCGCCAACCAGCCCGGCTATTACGCGATGGTGGCGACGAATAATTTCGGCGCGGCCACGAGCAGCCCCGCATTGCTGACGTTGACCGGACAGGCCACGCTGTTGTCCTCGGCATTCGATCCTGCGAGCGGAAGTTATTTGTTCAACTATCTGAACCTCGCCGGCAGTACGAACCGCCTGTGGGCAACGACCAATCTTGGCGATCCGAATGCCTGGCAGGCCATCGCCACGAATATCATGGCAACGAATGGCACCTGGAATTTCATCGATCCGGACACCGCGAAGACCAATGCCGAACGGTTCTACCGTTTCTCAACACCCTGATGGCCGAAGAGAAGGCTGAATGAAGAAAAAATCAGCTTTGCGTCGGCTCCGGATTGGCGGGCGGTGTTTCTGAAGTCTGATTTTTGACTTCTTCATTCAACTGAAGTTGTTCCGGCGGGACGGTGGCCAGGCCGGCGTCCGCCGTGACGGGGGCGACCGGTTTTTCAACCGGAATCCGCCGCAATTCATCCGCCGCCGGCAAATCTTCGAGGCCGCGCAAACCGAAGTATTCCAGAAATAACGGCGTGGTGCTGTAAAGGGCCGGACGACCGACCACTTCCGCGCGGCCGCTCTGTTCCACGAGGCTGCGTTCGAGCAAGGTCTGCATCGTGCCGTCCACGTTCACACCGCGCACCTGTTCAACTTCCGCGCGGGTGATGGGCTGGCGATAGGCGATGATGGCGAGCGTTTCCAGCGCGGCCTGGGAGAGGCGCGACGGGCGGTTTTTCACGCCGACCAGCGCCCTGAGCCACGGTGAAAATTCCGGCTGGGTGACGAACTGCCACGCGCCGGCCACGCAGACGAGACGATAGCTGCGGGCGGCGGCTTCATGCTCCTTCGCGAGTTCTTCCAGGGCGGCGGAAAGGTCGTCTTCCTTGATCTTTTTGAACGGCTTCGCGGTTTCATCCGCGTCCTCGACGGTGGCGGCATTCACAAAGAGTTCGCGCAGCTCCTTCACGCTCATCGGGCGTTGCGCGGAGAACAAAAGCGATTCCAGAATATGTTTCGGTTCCATCTTTAAAAATTATTTTTGCTCGGCTTCGTCTTCTTCTTCGTCGTCGTCATCATCATCATCGTCCTCGTCCTCGTCCTCGTCCTCATCATCTTCTTCTTCAGACCCGGCCTCTGGCGATTCGGTTGTTTCTTCTGCGAGGACTGGTTCGGATGGTTCGGCGGTGGAATTTTTTGGCGATTCGATTTCTTCTGCGGGGGCCATGGTTTCTTCCGCCGGTGGCGGCGCGAGTGCGACGGGCTTGGAAATTTCAATTTCCGCGAACGGCTCGGGCTGCAGGCACGCGAGCTGTTTCATGCGGATGAGTTCCAGCAACGCGAGGAAGGTGCAGACAATTTCCGCACGATTGGCCGCCTGCTCGAACAGTTGTGAAAATTTTACCGAGCCGCGTTCGGTGATAAGGTTGCGGACGAACTCGATCTTTTCGCTGACCGTCCATTTGTCCTCGTAAATCTCGCGGGTGCCGGCTTCCCTGGCGGCGAAACGTTTGAGGATGCCGTTGACGGCGTTCAGCAGTTCAAAGATGCCGACCTCGGGTTTCGCGGGGGCGGCCTCGGATTCGAATTCAATCTTGCCCGGCACGCGCGGATAGATGTTTTCCTGCCGTTCCTCCAAGGTCTGCAACTGGGCGGCGGCATCCTTGAATTTTTTGTATTCGACGAGCTGGCGGATAAGCTCGAAGCGCGGGTCTTCCCCCTCGTCCTCCTCCTCGACGGCGACCTGCTGGTCCTTGGGCAGCAGTTCGCGGCTCTTGATGTACATGAGCGTGGAGGCCATCACGAGAAATTCGCCGGCGACTTCCAGGTCAAACTGCCGCATCAAATCCACATATTCGATGAACTGCGAGGCGAGCTTGGTGAGGTTGACCTCATAGATGTCCACCTCCTCCTTCTTGATGAGATAAAGGAGCAGGTCGAGCGGGCCTTCAAAGACCTCGAACTGGACTTTGTATTCGGACATGAACGAAAAATTTTAGAATGCGCGGGACGATTTAGCAATGCCACAACCGGCCATGACACCAGAATGTGACGAAAATTTCGTTGTCGGCGGCGGGTGAATTTAGTTAAATTTCGTGCCAGCTCTGCCGATTGATTTTAGAAGCGGATTCGTTTTAATAATATGTTCGTTTAAACGTATGCTCGAAACATTTTTGATGTGGCCGGCCGCAGGTTTTGCCGCCGGCATCGTGTTTGCCTCGTTTTTTGAATGGACGTTGCACAAGTATTTCATGCACCGGCCGTTTTTCGGCTTCAAATACCCGTTCATGGCGCACGCCGTGGTGCATCATCACGTCTTCAAGTCCGACCACACCTATCATCTCATCCACGAGCATGATAAAAAGACCATCCCCATGGCGTGGTGGAACGGCCCGGCGATTATCGCCGTGGGCATGATACCCGTGCTGGGGCTGGCGTGGGGTTCGCATCGCTGGGACGCCTCGATCGGCACATTGATGGCCTTCATCACCTATTTTTGCGCCTACGAATACATGCACTGGTGCATGCACCTGCCGAAGGCGCGCCGCGTGGAAAAATCCTGGGTCTTTTACCGCCTGAACGGCCATCACCTTTTGCACCACCGCTACATGCACAAAAATTTCAACGTCGTCCTGCCCTTCGCCGACCTCTGCCTCGGCACGTTGCTGCTCCGCTCGAACATCCGGTTCCCGCAGGCGCTTGGTCCGGCGGTTCCCAATGTGCAGCCGCACCACGGGATTTCTGCCGGAAAATATTAGCGAGGCGGGGGGCGGCCATCGGTTAATGGCTCGACTCGTCAATTTCTTTGGCGCAAACTACTGGTATGGACGCAGACGAACGCGATATTTACCACTATCTCCAGACCTTTGGGGAGCAGTTCGTCCATGCCAAGGAAATCGCCCGGCGCGCCGCGGGTAAAAAACGTTTCGGCACCGAGCCCGAGTGGGCGCGTGAGCCGCTGAGCCGCATGGCCGACCGCGGCCTGGTGGAAACGGACATGCAGAGCCGCTTCCGTCTCAGGCCGGACAAGGACCACAAGAAAGGCAAATGGATCGCGCCGGACATCAACAAGATCCTTGCGGATGGCGGCGTCCACGTGGAAGGCGCGATCAACATCGAAGAACCCACCGAGTAACGCTGATGCTCGCGGCGCTGCTCACCACTTTCCTTTTCGCCACCTCCGCCATCTGCGGTTACCGCACCGCGCGCCAGATCGGCGGCATCGAGGCCAATTTCTGGCGCATCGCGCTCGCCACCCTCTTTCTGACCATCTGGGCATTCACCTTCGGACATGCTTTCGAGGGCGCGCCCGGCTGGTTCGCCCTCAGCGGTTTCATCGGCATCGGCATCGGCGACTCCGCTTATTTCCAGGCGCTGCCCAAGCTTGGCACCCGGCGGACCATGCTCCTCTGCCAGTGCCTCACCGCGCCGTTCGCCGCACTGATCGAATTTTGCTGGCTGGGTACAAAATTAAATCTCGCGGAAATTTTCTGCATCGCCGTCATCCTCGGCGGCGTCGCCATCGCGCTCAAGCCGGATGACCACATGAAAATATCTACGCGCGACTGGCAGATCGGCATCCTCGGCAGCACCATCGCCGCGCTCTGCACCGCCTTCGGCTCCGTGCTCATCCGCAAGGGGTTTCAAGTCGCGGCGGATAACGGCTTTCATCCCGATGCCGGGACGACCGGTTATCAACGCGTGCTGGGCGGCATTTTGGTCCCCGCGATCGCCTTGCTCGTCTTCAAATGGCGTTCCGCGCACGCGCACGGCGGTTTGCTGGAGGGAAAAACCCTGGCCGTCACGCGCGAAAAATGGGCGCGCATCTGGCCGTGGGTGCTGGCGAACGCGCTCGCCGGCCAGACCCTCGGCGTGACCGCCATGCAATGGGCGCTCAAGACCACGTCAGCCGGCGTGGTGTCCGCCGTCATCGCGATGACCCCCGTGGTGCTGCTGCCCATGACGCGGATCGTGGAAAAGGAAAAAATCCATATCCATTCGTTTGTCGGCGCGGTCATCGCCGTGATGGGAGTCATCGGGCTGACGTTCTGCCGGGTGAAGTGAAATCGCGCCAGCCCCAAACGGTCAGCGGCCCGATTGGTTTTCGCGAACGTAGAAATGTCCAACTGCTATTCCTTCTCCCCAAGGGAGAAGGTTAGGATGAGGGGGAAGGCGACGCTCATTTCAAATCGTGCGGGCCTGGAAATTTGGATGACCATTTCCCCCTCACCCCGGCCCTCTCCCTTGGGGGAGAGGGAGAAACGCTCGCAGCGTTTTGACACTGGCATGCGCCGGGTGGTTCAGGGGTTCAATGCGCGAATTTTTCGGGGAATGCTCACCTCGGTCCAATTGCTGCAGTTTTTCTTAAAATAATGCAGGTCTTACTTTTTCCCGTAAGGAATTTGGTCGAAGGTGAATTCTTTGACCGGTGTGCCGCCGATCAAATGTTCCTGGATGATTCGCTCAAGGACGGTCGGGCTGCAACTGTGATACCACACGCCCTCGGGATAAACGACCGCCACCACGCCTTGTTGACAGGCACGGAGGCAGTTGGCCTTGGAGCGATAAACCGTGGGTTCCGGCCCGTCGAGCCCCAGCTCTTTCAGCCGTTTTTTAAGAAAATCCCACGCGGTCAGGGATTGCTCGCGCGGACAGCATTTGGAATTGTCGGCCACACAGAGAAAAATATGACGGCGCGGTTGCATCTCGATTCACAAGGTGCCTTGAATGTAAGCATCAGGCAAGTCAATCAGGGGAGTAACGGGGGGGATCATCCTCATCCTCATCGTCTGCCTCTTCCTCGGATATCAAAATTTGAGGATGACGATGAGGATGAGGAGGAGAATGATTCTCCGACGACCTAAGACTCCATCCCGGGGTGCAGGCCGAATTGATTTATTTTTTCGCGCAGGGTTATCCGTGAGATGCCCAGCCAGCGCGCGGCTTTGGACTGGTTGCCGTGCGCCTGTTCCAGGGCGCGGCTGATGAGGATGCGTTCGGCGGTTTCGCGCAGGCGCGCGTGGGCATCGGTCAATTCGCCGCGCTGCGCGGCGGCGATCAGCTCGTCCGCACAGGTCTGCAACGATTTTTCCGCTGCGGCCACCGGCAGGTTTATTTTTGCCAGCGCGGTGCGGACGTGCTCGATGCTGATGGTGTAACCCTGCGCGAGCAGCAGCATCTTGCGCGTGGCGTTTTCGAGTTCGCGCACGTTGCCGGGCCAGGGCTGGGACTGTAAAAAATCCACGGCGTCGGGATGGATGGACGGGTTTTCCACGCTGAACTCGGCGGCGTATTTTCGCAGAAAAAAGTTCACAAGGTCGGCGATGTCCTCCTTGCGTTCGCGCAAGGGCGGCAGGTTAATGACCACGACGCTGATGCGGTAAAACAGATCTTCACGGAATTGTTTTTGCTTGATGGCCGCCTCCAGGTCGCGGTGCGTGGCGGCGATGACGCGCACATCCACGGGGATCGTCTCCTTGCTGCCGAGGCGTTGCAGGTTTTTTTCCTGAAGCACGCGCATCAGCTTGACCTGGGTACCGGGCGTCATGTCGCCGATCTCATCGAGAAAAATGGTTCCCTGGTCGGCCTGTTCGAAGCGGCCGATGCGCCGGGATTCCGCGCCGGTGAACGCGCCGCGTTCGTGGCCGAACAGCTCGCTTTCCAGAAGCGTTTCGGGAATAGCCGCGCAATTGATGGCGACGAACGGCGTGCTGACGCGGTCGCTGTGCTGGTAGATGGCGCGGGCGATCAATTCCTTGCCGGTGCCGGTTTCGCCGCGGATGAGGACGCTCACCGGTTTGGCGGCGATGCGGCCGATTTCCTTGTAAACGGACTGCATCGCGCGGCTGTTGCCGATGATGGCATGGTGGCTGGAACCGTTGGCGCCGAGCTGCACCGGCTCGGACATGAGCCGGCTGGCGGCGACGGCCTGCTCGACCAGCTTCAAAAGCTCGGGTATCTCGAACGGTTTCAGCAGATAATCATAGGCGCCGGACTGGGTGGCTTCGATGGCGGTCTCGGTGGTGCCGTGCGCGGTCATCATCAAGATGGGCAGGCGCGGGCGGGCGGCGTGCAGTTCGCGGACGAGTTCGAGCCCGTTGAGGCCCGGCAGCTTCAAGTCGGTGATGACGGCGTCGAAGGGATTTTCTTTGGCGCGATCCAGCCCGGCGTTGCCGGTCTTTTCAACGGAGACTTCATAGCCTTCATCCGCCAGGACCCGGCGCAAGGTGGTGACGATGGCGGAATCGTCCTCGACCAGCAGGATTTTCGCGGGCGGATTCATGATTTGAACTCGGGCAGGACGATGCCGAAGGCGGCTCCGCCCTGGGCAAGGTTTCGATATTGGAGCGCGCCGCCGTGTTTTTCGACGATGCGTGCGGCGATGGGCAGGCCCAGCCCGGTGCCGTAATCCTTGGTCGTGAAAAAAGGATCGAACAAACGCTTCTCCGCCTCGGGAGAAATTCCCCTGCCGGTGTCGCTGATTTCCAGGATCACGGCGCGGATGCTCCGGTCATGGATGAATTTTTCATCGCGTTGCGCCCGCAGGGTCACGGTGCCGTCGCGCCCGACGCTGTCAGCGGCGTTTTGCACGAGGTTGATCAACACTTGTTTGAGCTGTTGCGGGTCGGCGCGGATTTGCGCGGGAACAGTCTCCCCCAGCACGAGCTTGATGCCGGACTTTTCCAATTCCGGTTGCAACAGCGTCAGCACCTCGCGCAACGGTTGTTCGGCCGACATCACGGCGAATTCGGGCTCCGAAGGACGGGCGAAATGCAAAAAGTCCTTCACGATGCGTTCCAGCCGGTTGATTTCGCCGCCGATGACCTCGGCATCGGCGAATTCGGGTGTGCCGCGCTTCAGATGTTTCTGTTGCAGGTAAAGCCAGGCCTTGATGGAGGTGAGCGGGTTGCGGATTTCGTGGGCGATGCCGGCGGCGAGCATGCCGAGGGAGGCCAGCTTTTCCTGCCGTTCGACGAGCTGCCGGCTTTCGACCAGTTGCACCTGCAACGGCGCGATGGTTTCACGATAAACCATGACCGCCACATAAAAAATCACGATCACCAGGGCCAGCAGGCCGGCCAGCATCTCGCCACGCAACAGGTTGAGCGATTTATGATTTTGGCTTTGGATCTGGTCAATAGACTGCTGGTGCGCCTCGGATAATTTAAAGCCGAGATCGAGGATGCGTTTGGATTGTTTTTCCAGGTCGGCCAGATCGACGATCCGCAGCACGGGCTGGCTGGTGCCATGAAGCTTGGTGTTAATCGCGTCCGCAGCGGCGAGATAATTTGGGTAGGTGGCGGTGATGCTGTCGAGAAACGGCTGTTCCTTTTGCGAGGAGAGGATCGGGCGTTGCTGGTTCAGCCAGCGGTCAAGGTCCTGGCTGTCCTTGGAAAAATTCGTCCAGTCCACATCGTCGCGATAGGCCGCATAACGCAGGATCTGGTTGTTCAGCCCGAGAATGGCCTGTTGCAGGTGGTCGGCAATTTGGAAGCTTTCCCATTTTTTGGCCGAAAGCTGTCCTTGCAGGTCGCCTGACCGCCGCCAGGAAATGAGCACGATCCACCCAATCAACGCCGCGAGAAACGCGATCGTTGCGAAAAAGACCACCAATCTGAAAATAGTTCCGGAATTCATGGCGACACCGCACCGCAGCGCGCCCCAAGTGGAGATACATTACACCCTGCACGAAATCGTGCAAATTACAATTCCCCCCGGTGATAGGTTTATTACCAAAAACGGAAAGAAACTTGCCGGTTTTACCCCGCTGCCGAAGCCGATGTTCGATTTTTGCGCGAAAATCGCCATTTCTGATGATGGCACGGTAGGCGCTAAAGGTAGAGGCGTGAGGGAACAACTTGATGGAGACATATAAAATATGAATGCCCAGCTTGATATGACCGCTCCGGCGGCAAAAACCAAGGAGGTGGGGTCGCCGAAAAAGAAAATCATGCTGGTGGATGACGATCCGGCCATCCGCCAGATATTGGTGCGGCTATTGGAAGAAGAGGAATATCTCGTGGTGACAGCCGCCAACGGTGTGGAGGCGCTGACAATGAATGAGGCGACGAATGTTGACCTGGTGCTGTTGGATTTGAACATGCCGGTCAAGGGCGGTTGGGAAACCTTTGAGGAACTCACGCGGACCAATCCGTTGCTGCCGGTCATCTTGGTCACCGCGCGGCCCAACCAGCTTTTTCCCGCGCTGGGTTCCGGCGTGGGGGCGTTGTTGGAGAAGCCGCTCGATTTCGTGAAGCTCTTTGACACCATCCGCACCCTTCTGGAGGAAAACCCGGAAGAGCGGATGGCGCGGATGGCGGGCCAATCCTCCATGTTCCGATATGTGCCGCCGATCCCCGAAAGTTCGCAACTAAACGGGCGGAGCAAATGAAAACATTTGAAGATCATGGCGGCATATCGCCGCAAACGATAAATGAATGCAGGCGGGAAAGACCTGAACCACCTCCCGGGCATTCAAAAGGCGGACCGGACGCGAAACCATTGAAGAACCGCATAAGCGTCCGGTTCGCCACCCCTTTGCCGGAACAAATTGAAATCAAACTGCGGCCGATACCGGAAAGAACCTGGCTGGATCAGCTCTGGTCGCCCATCGCGGCCTGGATGGAAAAAGTCAATCAACCCATTTTATGAAAACCAAAAACATAATCCTCACCGTCACTGCAGTGGCATTCGCGGCCCTGGCGGGCTGCGGACAACAGTCCGGGGTAAATACGCCCCCGGATTCAACCAACTCCACCAGCGGGCAAACGATGCCTTCAACGGTGAGCGACACGAATATGCCCTCCACGAATTCAATGGGCACGAATGCGACTTCGAACCCGTAAGGGCTCGAGGGCTTTCAACCCATGAGGGCATTGAACCAAGTAACGAGAAAGGATTGTTATGAGAATGTTCAAAGCAACCACATGGCTGGCGGTCGGTGCGTCAGTCCTGACGGCGACGGCGGCGTTTCGCGCGTCGGGGGATGAATCGACGACGGCGGCCCGGGACCGGGCGGCCGCAGCCGCCCAAAACGATAAAAATTACACGGGCATGATTGTTTCAATCGACCCGAAGGAGCACGTACTGAACGTGAAGAACTGGGCGATGTTCACCCGGAAATTCAACCTGGGAGCAAATTGCATCTGCGCGCAGGTGGAAAATAACAATGCCCCGGCCGGTGACCTGCGGCCCGGCGAAAAGGTGACCGTCAGTTACCAGTCTGCGCATGGTGTGCTGATCGCCGACCGGGTGCAGCAGGAGCCGATGCGGTTCGCGGGCACGGTCACCGCGATCAACAACGACCAGCAAATGTTGACGTTGCACCGCACGGGACTCGACAAGGAATTGGTGTTTCCCAACAATTCCAAAATCGTGTTGCGTGACGGCAAGTCCGGCAATTTGGGCGACGTGAAGATTGGTAGTTACGTGACCGTGACCTACGAGATGCCGGCCAACGAGCCGACCGTCCGGCAGGTCGCGCAAACGACCATCGCCTTCACCGGCACGCTGACGGCGTTGAACCTGAACGATAACACCTTGCAGGCCAAATCCGCCCTCGCGTCCAAGAAATTCGAGCTCGCCGACAACTGCGCCATCGTGGTCAACGGCAAGACGGGCGGGCAACTGTCCGACTTGAGGTTGAACGACAAGCTGTTGTTAAACTATGACGAGATCAACGGCGTGGACATCGTCACCCGCATCGGCCCGGCGGAACCGCCGGCGAACAGCGTGGCGTCCACGCCGCGGCCGGCCCCGGGTTACTATGGTTATGGCGGCTATTGAATAAATGATTAGTGCGACCGGAATTGCTTCGCCGGTTGCCTCAGGCGCGTCCTGGATTTATCTGGTTTCCGGGACGCGCTCTCTCTCTGGGAAAGTAAGAATTAAGAATGCAGAATGCAGAAATTGATCCATCGGATTGACACACGGATTCCACTGATTTTCACTTCCGCAAGTTCCAACCTCCAAGGACCAAGCTCCATAGAATATCCAAACTCCAATCCCCAAAACCCGCGCGCGCATCGTTTGGAGTTTTAGGCTTGGTGCTGGAATATTTACCCACAGCTCAGGACGAGGATGATTAAACGAGAACGGTCAACCCTTCCGGCCGCGAAAGCCGCCCATCAGATAAACCACGACGCAGATGATCAGGACCAGGCCTAATCCGCCGCCGCCATAAGCCGGTCCGCCGTAGTAAAAACCGCCGCCGCCGCCCAACAGGAGCAGGATGAGCAAGATGACAATTAGGTTCATAACTTGCAGCTTAAACTAAGGCGGCAGCTTGTCCATGAGTATTCACCCCAGTCCGAGCCGGACGGGCGCACCAAGGGGGACAAATGTAGAAGTGAGAATGCAGAAGGCAGAAGGCAGAAGGCCACGAGGCGGCCAAAAGGGGCTAAACGCAGAGGCGCAGAGAACGCAAAGGGTCGCAAAGGTGCGAGCCGCACGGGGTCAGAGCCTGACGGGCTACCAAGCCGGATTTTAACCGCCAAGGTCCTTGCGGACGGCCACCACCGGGCGCGGAGAGTTTTAACAGAAGGCAACGGAGGGAACGAAGCACCAACCTGGTGCCGGGCATCAGGGGACTTTGTCCGCAGATGGCGCGGAGTCCGAACCGGAGGGGCGAGTTACACGAGTCCCCAAATTTTATCCTTTCCGATCAGGTTTGGGACTCGCAGCGCTCGTCCCTCCGAAGTGACACCAACCTGGTGCTGGGCGATGGGGGGCGGACAAATTAAAAATAAAACCAGAAGGCAGGGCCGGCTAAACGCAGAGGTGCAGAGAACGCAAAGTGTCGCAAAGAGCACCAACCTGGTGCCGGGCAACTGGGGACTTTTTCCGCAGATGGCGCGGAGTCCGAGCCGGACGGGCGATTCAATTAAAAATTTAAAAGGTAAAATGAAAAAAGCGCCAACCCGGAGGGGCGAGTTACACGAGTCCCCAAATTTTATCCTTTCCGATCAAGTTTGGGACGCGCAGCACTCGTCCCTCAGAAGTGACACCAACCTGGTGCTGGGCGGTGCGCCGTTCGCAGGGCTGACCCGGGAAGAAAAAATCGGGCCGGATAATTTTTAGCTGTTTACCGCGAGGCCTACGGGGTGATCTCTTTCCAACTCTCCAATCGGTAAATGCTACAATACTAGGAACCTCTTTTGAGGGCATGTGTGTTGTGGGTGAGTTTAGAAACGAGTTTCTTTATAGTACTGGAAAAGGTCTTCTATTTGAGGCTTTAGATTCAATTGCAAGCTCATTTCTTCGCGGAAGTCTTTGCGCGGATCCCCCTCGAAGGACAGCCAGTTGAAACTGCCGGCTACAGCGTATTTATCGTCAACAAGGAGGATTTTGGCGTGGGTGTCGCCGAGGTTCTTGAAGTGGAGGTTTGGTTTCTTCTTCGCCAGTTCGGAAAGGTATTTTATGGCTTGCTCGCCTTGGTTCTTGCCGGGCCGCTTATGGTTGGGATTATCGCCAATACCATAACCGATATAAACATCCACGCCGGCGTCGACTAAAGCGCGAATTTTTTGGAGGCGGATGTTGTTGAGGACATGATCATTGATCCACGGGGAGATAATGAGAAGTCGTTGTTTGGCAATTTCCAGACTTCGCATGAACAAGGGGCGGTGCTCGTGAACCTCAAGGTGGCGCACATCGATTGAATTCAGTTCGAGTTCGGCTTTGACTTTTTCCGCCTGTAACTGCTCAACCTGTTTGCGGAGTTGTTGGACTTCGGCATGTGAGTCAGCCTCTTCAATGTCAATTTGCTTTTGCTCGATCTTGGATTCGATGAAGCCGACCTTGGCGACAAAAGGTTGAAGGGCCGTGCGCGTGGCGTCGACTTCTTGGGATTTCTTCTCGGTAACAAATTCCGGCACTATGGACTCAAGCTGGTTCAGCGTCTCGCGAAGAGAGCGCTCGACTTGTTCCTGAATGTGCAGCGTTTTTACTCCGTCATATCGGGCGAAAGCATCAGTGACCTGTTTATGGGGGCGGCCGTCGACGAAGAATTCCACATGGATTTCTGAGCCACGCTCTGCGCGAAAAACCAGCATGGTAGCCTCCTGGCACTTTCTACGGCGCGTGCCAACGTGGACCAAGGACATTACTTTCTCGATGCTTTTGTCTTTGCGAAGGTTCTTCTGGACTGCACTAGTTAAATCCATTGAGGCCAAGTCCTCAAATTCTGGTGCCTTGTCCTGAGGAAAAGCCCGAATTTCGGTGTACCCGTAAGCGCGAGCGTCCACGGCTGAGATCAGGTTGCTACGTTTTGTCGCGAGCGGTTGGCGGGTGATGCCGTCGATGGCAAGAACGAAGCTCTCTCGCGAGGGCGCGACTAACATGGCTTTTTTTAGAGCATCTTGACCTTTGGAGGTCATTCTGGCGAGAGCGGGGCTGCCAGCCGTCGGGCCATATGCGATAAGATCGTCAGCGATAAGCTGGGCAAGCCGCTTTTGAACGAATAGATTATCGAGGCCGAGGAAACCGCTAAGGTCCGCAAGGGAATTGATGCCTTCGGAGATGGAGCGGAGGATGAACTCGTCTACGAGGGCGAGGGGCTTCGAGGATATAACTATCGCCTCAACGGGAATAACGAAAACAGGAAGGGCGACCTGTAGGAAGTCGATGAGTTTGAACCCAGGCTTGACGTAATGACGTCGGGCGATGTCATTGGGCTCAAGTTGCGGGGCCGGTTCCGGGTTCGTTTTCACGACGTTACCTCCTCGGAGTGGCATTCGTCAGAATGGACACGGATATAATCGACGACCTCCGAAAGCGGGCTAGCAGGAAGTTGTTCTACGAAATCAGCATCACCAACAATGCAAAGGCTATTACGGCCACGGGAGAGGGCGACATTTATGCGTTCCCGGACCGTTAGGAACCCGGCACGGTGATCGACGTTAGAGCGGGTAACTGAAAAGATGGCGACGTCGGCTTCGCGGCCTTGGAAGGCGTCCACAGTGTTACAGCGGACGTCAATATGGTTCCATTCATGGCGTTTTTGCTCGAGTAATTTGTCGATATGCTCGGCTTGGGCCGCGTAACCAGAAAGAATGGCGACCGAGATTTTATTAGGCAACTTGTCTGAGTTTGAGGACTTCTTCAGAGCGGTGGCGTAGAAATCAATGCGGCCCAGAATTTTAAGGATTTCCTGCGCTTCGACAGGGTTAAGGAAGCTAGCACCCGCACGACGCTCGTGCCGGTCTCTGAGTTTACTAGTTGAGAACCAAGCTACGGGCTTCTGGAAGACGCGCGACAGCACGGGACAGGTGTGGGTGCGGATGCTCATGAGGCTGTTGTCATAAAAGACCGCGCTGATGAGATTGCCGATGGGCGCAAGCATTCGGTGCTGGGTCGTGAGTTGAGCTTGGTGATCGGCGAGCAACGTTCCCTGAAGTCTGGTGAGCAAGGTTTCCCTGAGTTGAGCAGGGTCCAAGTCAAATTTATCACAGATGTCTCGATGTTGGAGTGTGGCGTCGACGTAGGGTGGAAGTTGTTTCTGGTCGCCTACTAGAATCCATTTTCTGCTTCTCACGAGTGGGACCAGAGCCTCGCTTGGTGTGGCTTTTGAGGCTTCGTCCAGAATGCAGAGGTCAAATTCACCGAGGTTGGCTTCTGAGATGCCACCGATACCAATGCAAGTCCCAGCGATGACGTGTTGGGAGGCGAGAATAGCCTCGTAGCAATCTTCACCACTGCCAAAGCGCTGACGCCACTCATTGTTGAGTTCCAAGAGGCGTCTGAATTTTTGACTGACATCTGATTGGCCAAGAAGGGCCTCTTGGTAAGAGACCAAATCGGGGAGTTTTTCTGAAGCTATAGCCTTGCCATCGTCGCCAAGGCGTCTTAGTTCTTCTCGCATCCTGCGTTCTTCAGCTCGGCTCTTGGCTAAGCGCTCTTGGAGGAGTTCGATTTGATTTTCAATCTCTTCGGTTCTTGCGCGAACCTCTTCTGCTGCTGCTGCGTCGATCGACGGCGCTGCTGCAGCTTTACCTCTTGGAGCTTGATCTGACGGAGACGCTGAATCCTGTTCCTTTTTAGTAGCGGGTAAAGTGTTCGGTGCAGATTTCAGCTCCTGCATCTTTGCTAAACTAGCTCGGAATTCTGGGGTGCTCAGCTGCTTTCTGTGAGCATTTTTACAGAACTGGCGAAACGCGCTTATGGCTTCAGAGGAACCAGCAGCGCGACCTGAGGCGCCATTAGGCCACTTGAAGGGAAATACTGTAGCTCCAAGATTCTTGGCGCGTTCAAACGTGGAAGGCAGAACGTCCTCGTCATCCATTACGACGGCAAGATCGCGGCGACCACTGATGACGTCTTCGATCTTAGCCATAGCATCAGAGACGACGCCTTTTGATTCGTCCTCGGGATCAGTTGACTCATCTGTTGTCTCCTCGCTGAAAGTGGCATTGGGATTAGACCGAATGTCTTTTAAACCCACGAGGTCGAATTCGTCACGTTCCTTTTGCCGGACAATCGCGATCAATTGACCAACTCGGAGGCCGAGTCGGAGTTCTCGAATATTTACACTCTGAGTGGAGGCCCAATCTTCAATGAATTTTTCGGCCTTTTGTTGCACCTCGACCGCCCAGATACGGATTTTGTTTTGGAGCAGATAGGGGTGGACGGACTCTGCGACCTTTCCTGTCTGGTACCCAACGCGAATGATATCGAGCTGTTGAGGAATCTGGCCAAGGCGCTCGATCGCGTTATCAACACCTATGTGGGTCTGGGAGGTAAGGAGTATTCTCTTCTCCGGGTTGCGGGCCAAAAATTGCAGGACGAGCTCGGTGATGAATGTGGTCTTGCCCGTGCCGGGAGGTCCATGCACAACGAAAAAATCCTTGGAAGCAAGAGCGCGTTTTACGGCTTCCTTTTTGTCCTGGTCGATTTCTTGAAGGAACCATTTGTCCGGCGGAGGCGTTTCGGTGGATTGGCAATGCTCGGGGTGGAGCAGGAGCTGCTTCAGTTCGGGCCGGGCAGCTTTATCGAATTTGACCGTATCGAGGGCATCCTTCTGTTTTTTGATGGCGGCTTTGGTGGAACGTGCGTCGAGGCGGAGTGTGCCGGAATCTGGGACGGTCTTGGGGAGGCCACCCTCGACGTACAACGTTGCCAGTTCGCCTTCAACGGAATCAATCATACCGCGAATAGACCGGTCCTCACCTAACGGGACTTCCCAGATCTGCTCGATGGCGGACGCGTCAAGGGGCTCCTTGGTGCGAAAAACAATGCGGTTTCCTTCGATGGTGCGGTCGGTATATGCAACCGCTTGGTTACTCTCAGCCTGGTCTACCCTAGCTTGGAGAAGGGCCCCCCATGCCCGGAAGAGATCCTCTTCGGCCTTTACGGCGTCGGCATTCTTCCTCTCCAGATCGAACTGGTCGCAGCCGAGCTTGAGGTCCGCCATCACTTTTTGTCCTTCGCTGGGAACGGGGTGCCTGCCTAGCTTAAACTCGAACGGGTGCACCCACGCTTCGTCTCGGCTGCGGTCAAAATCAGCCGATGAAGTGGGGCGCCATGCCGAAAGAAGTACGAGGTGGGATTGGGAGTCCCGGTCGATGGCAACATGGAAGATCATATTGTTGCCGAAAAGTGAATACTCGCCTTGCGGTGTCTCGCGGATGCCTGTTTCTCTATTGAGCCGGACGAATTTGCGGAGGGTACTCCCAGCATTTACTTCACGGAGAACGAGGGCTTGGGCGTCGCGATCACTTGAGAGATACTCGTTGCGCTTGAGGCCAATAAGCGCGTTGGGGAGAACAGAGATAAAGCACGGGCGCCGGTTGACGGCCTGCCTGTGGCGGCGGGACTGAATTCGCTCAATTTCGGCGAGGAGAATTTGCGCGTCCGCGGGCCGAACGGAAGGGTCTGGCGAGATCGAGCTTTCAAGTTTTTCAATTATTTCGCGAGGCGCCTGCACTTGAGAAAGGGCAAGGCGGAGGTCACTCCACTTTTTCAAGGCGACGTTGGAAAGAAAATCGAGAACTATTGCGCCAAAACCGAATACGTCAGCAGCGGCGGAGTAATTTGGGTCATGTCCTCCTTCAGGAGTGAATGGCTCGGTGACGAATTGTGCCAGGTCAAGATTGTGATCGAGAAAAGACCGATACTTGGCGATGCCGAAATCGGCAAGGCGGATGCGGCCATCTTCCGAGCGGAGGAGGTCAGTTGGTTTGAGGTCGCGATGAACCACACCGCGGGAATGGGCGAAGGCGAGGGCTTCAAGAATGCCTTTACCAAAGAGGTCATAAAAGGTGTCCCAGTCGCGGATATTGCTTTTGTCGATACTCGCCTTCAAATCTGTGCCGCCCCAATCGAGAACCAAAAACGGCCGTTTGGTCTGCGGCTCCACGGCGAAATCAAGAAGGGGAATGATGGACGGGTGCTGCAGGTCAGTGAGAATTTGGCCCTCACGTTCGAACGCCTCTTGAATTACCGCGTCCTCATAGAGGCCAAATTTAAAGACTTTGACGGCGACAATCCGACCTGGGTTCTTGGCATCACTGGCTTTGAAAACTTCTGAAATACGGCCCTCCTTGAGATGCGGTGAAAGGAGATAGCGGTCGGCGATGAGTGTGGGCAGTTTCATGAGGCCCATCCCGCCGTTGGAAGTTTCGGTACAACACAAACCCGATATGTGTCCGCTTCGTTTGCCATGGCCGTTGGTCGAAGGGAATCGTACGCCGGAACGGAGTTTTGGCAATAACAAATCAGGGTCCGTGCCGGATGGGCAATTTGATTGGGGACGGCGACACGCCATCCCTCCCGTTACGGATTTCGGAATTGCGATTGCGGAGTGCACCAGCCCGGAGCGGCGAGTTACACGAGTCCCCAATTTTCTTTGTTCCTTTCCGATCAAGTTTGGGACTCGCAGCGCTCGTCCCTCCGAGGTGACGAGCCGGCCGTCCCGCCGGGACTTGATCTTTTTTTGCATGAAACCCCGCAGTTGACCCGCAGTTGAAACTGGCGGGCTATTGTCGGTCGTCGCTTTGCGACTTAGAGCATCCTGACACTGTCTCCCAATTCCCGTTTTCCCCGGAGCGCGGCTGTGTCGCAGACCAGCCGCAGCAAGGTGTGCATACAGCGCGGCCATCGGATTTACTAGCGGTTTGGGCTTTCCACGTTGCTGCGACTGATCCTCCCGCATGCGGGACGGGACACAGTCGCGCTCCGGGGGCAGTGTCAGGATGCGCCCTTTGCGACTTAGGCAGACAAAGTCAGCTTGACAAAGTTCACTGTGTTTGCTATGGTCATTCCGTCCCCCACGTGGGACGCGGCAAGTCCGCCTACGTTAAAAACCAGGGCGTGACATGCACGGCTGTTCTTTGACATAGGCACCAACCTGGTGCTGGGCGATGGAATTTCGGATCTCGGATCTCGGATCTGGGATTTCGAGGTTAACACATGTGGCTATTTGCGGCTATTTGCGCTTATTTGCGGATAATTGCGGATAATTGCGGATAACGGGGAAAATCCTTCCGGAGGACCCTTGGCAAACTTGTCGCGCGAAGGAGCGAAGGTCCTTCCGGACGGGCGGTCATTGGGGTGGCCCGCGGAGACACTCGAAGGAGTTGAAGGCCGGGGGATGGGGGTGCAAATTACGAAACGAACCCAATTTTTCCGCAAAAAAGCCAATGAAAGTGCATAAGTGTCCAAAAAAACGAACCCAATTTTAGGGAGCTTTTCTTACCTCTCCAGGGGTAAATCAGGGTAAATCCGACCAAAAGAGTGACGAAGGTGGTGGGTTAATTTGGTTGGTAGGGAAAGCGCGCTGCGCTGTCCCCGGCGGTAAAGCCGCCGGAAGGGATGACAAAGCGCGGATTTTACCACGTTCGTGGCGCCCGCTATACGGGCGCGGACGGCGCAGCGCGCCGTCCCTACCAAAATCGTCCCATTACCGTGACGAGCCGGATAGAGCACGGCTGCGGAAGTGCCTTATTTTTTGCAACTTTCAGCGGTTGGCGGGTTTGAACACATGTAAATATGCCGCAGTTTTCCTATAAGGCGCGCAGACGCTCCGGCGAACTCGTCGAGGGCGTGCTGGAAACGCCCGACCGTTCCGCCGCGCTGGTGCAGATCCAGCGCAGCGGGCTTTTCCCCATTTCGGTGGCCGATGCCTCGGGCGCGGCCAAACCGGCCGGGAAGGCGGCGAAGGCCGTAAGCCTGTCATCGTTTCTCCCGCCGAGCATGCAGGCGCAGATGACGCGTCAGCGCAAGCCGAAGTTGCAGGAGCTGGCGACGTTCACAACGCAACTGGCGAACCTGCTGAATTCCGGCATGCCTTTGACGGTGGCGTTGAACAGCATGACGCATCTGGAGACGAGGGGCATACCGGCGTCGGCGAGCAAGGACCTGCGGCAGGAGGTCACGGAGGGGCGTTCGCTGTCGGATGCGATGGCGCGGCAGCCGGTGATCTTTTCGGATCTCTACATCAACATGGTGCGCGCGGGCGAGACGAGCGGGAAGCTGGTGGATGTGCTGCGGCGCATGGCGGCGCATTTCCAGCAATTCGCGGATGTGCAGGCGAAGTTCAAATCGGCGATGGTTTATCCGATCATGGTGGTGTGCTTCGGCATTTTGCTGGTGATCATGTTCATGATGTTCGTGATGCCGAAGTTCACGGAAATTTTCGAGGGCTTCAACATCCCGCTGCCGCTGCCCACGCAGATGCTGATCGGCATCAGCGCGTTTTTCACAAATTTCTGGTGCCTGGTGATTTCCGGGATGGTGCTGCTGGCGATGTTCATCCTGTTCAAACGTTTTTCGACGAGCGCGGCCGGCAAGCGCAAGCTGGACCAGTGGCGGATGAAGCTGCCGATCTTTGGCAAGGTGATCCAGATCAACCTGTTCGGGCAGTTCGCGCGCACGCTCGGCACGTTGCTGCAAAACGGCGTGCCGGTCCTGACGGCGTTGAAGATCACGGAGCAGATCATCCCGAACGTGGAGATGAAGCAGGCCATCTCCAAGACGCGCGACGCGGTGACGGACGGCAAGACGCTGGCGCAACCGCTGGCGGCAAGCAAATTGTTCCCGCAACTCATGGTGGACCTGGTGCGCATCGGCGAGGAGACGGGCGATGTGCCGGGCGCGTTGAACAACCTCGCGGACACGTACGAAAACGAACTGCAAATCGCGCTGCGCGTGATGAGCGACCTGATCGGGCCGCTGCTCATCGTGGTGATGGCCATCGGCGTGGGCTTTTTGCTGCTGAGCATTTTCCTGCCGCTGTTCAAGCTGATTTCCTCCATTCATTGAGATGAAATTTTCAATCGCCAATTGCCAATTGCCAGTTTGTCGCGGCGGCCGCTGCGGGGAAAGTTGGAAGTTGGAAGTTGGAAATTTCAAACTTCGCCGGGCTTTCACGCTCATCGAGATCATGATCGTGGTCGCGATCATCGGCATGGTGGCGGCGATGGGGCTGCCTTCCATCATCAAGGCGGTGCAAAAGGAAGGCATGCGCAAAGCGGTCAGCGACATCACCGATGTCTGCGCCTCGGCGCGCGCGAAGGCGATCTGGACGCAACAGCCGGTCGCGGTGGTCTTTCATCCGCTGCCGGAAGACCGGAGCTTTGAGGTCCAGGGCGGCGGCGAAGGCCACAGTTCGACATACGTCCACGCGGGAAAACTGCCGCCCGGCGTGGATATCGCGATGCTGGACATTGAGCAACTCGATTATGGCGCGTCGAAAGACTCGTATGTGTGGTTTTTCCCGAACGGCACGGCGAACGAGATGACCATGGTGCTGCACGACAAGTCGGACTGGCGTAAAATCACCACGGAATTCGCGACCGGCATGACGCATGTCAGCGACGTTGACCGATGAATATTTCCAGCCAAGAGACGAGGGTCGAGAGACGAGGGCCGAAACCAACCGGCTCCCGGCGGGCATTTTCGCTGTTGGAGGTGATGATCGCGATCGCGATCTTGTGCATGGGGACGTTTGCGGTCCTGGATCTGATTTCAAGTTCGCTCGCCAATGCGCGGCGTTTGCAGCGTCCGCTTGTGGACGGCAGCGCGGTGATCGCCGAAGACGTGGCGACGAACAAGCTGATCGAGGGCATTTACCAGGGCAACATGGGCGATCTGCTGGGGAAAAATTACAATAATTTCAAATGGACGAAGGAAATCCGCGAAGTGCAGTCCAACAAGCTGTTTCAGGTGGACGTCATCATCCAGAACACCTCCGGAAGCCGCGACGCGGTCGCGCGCACGACGACGTTGCTTTATAAGCCGGATTCACCGCCGGGATCGTTGGACGGCGGCGGAGGATTGATCCATTGAAATCTTTTCATTCCAAAAAGAATTCGCGGCGGCGGGCGTTTACGTTGATTGAAATCATGGTCGCCCTGGCGATTTTCCTGATGGTGATCGGGGTGATTTACGCGACGTGGGCGCTGGTGATGAAGGCGACGCAGGTCGGGCAGTCGGCGGCGGCACAGGCGCAACGGCAGCGGGTGGCGCTCAACACCATCGAGGATGCGCTGATGTGCTGCCAGTCGTTCCAGGCCTCGCAACAATATTACAGTTTCATCTGCGCGGGCGGCGATGCGCCGGTGTTGAGTTTTGCCTCGCGGCTGCCGGCGGGCTTTCCGCGCAACACCAAATTCGAAGGACATGATCTGCGGCGCATAACGTTTTCGCTTGAAGCTGATAATGAAAACTTCGGCGGGAAAGATCTCGTGCTGCGGCAAAATCCCGTCCTGATGGACATGGATGAGGGCGAGCAAAAAACCCCGCTCGTGCTGTTGCGCAACGTGAAGCTCTTCGATGTCGAGTGCTACGATACCAACCAAAACGAGTGGGTGACGGATTGGGACAATACCAACGCCATCCCGCCGGTCATACGCATTGGCATTGCCTTCGGCGCGAACGAGAACGCCGGCAATTCGGGGGACACGGTCTCCGTCGTGCGATCGTACACGATGCCGGCGGCGATGATGCCTGCCGCCGTCCAAATGGGCGGGCAGGGCGGTTTCGGCAACAATCCCAACGGGGGGCAACTCCGGGTGCCCGGACACTGATGAAAATTACCCCGCGCAAAAAAACTTCCGGCATGGCGGTGATTGTCGCGCTCGTCGCGGTGACGGTGCTGACGATTCTGGCCGCGGCGTTCGCGTATTCGATGAAGGTCGAGACGCATCTGGCGGCGAATTCCAACAACGACGAGGAAATGTTGTGGGTCGGGCGTGCGGGCGTGCAGATGGCGGCCTATGTCATCGCGCTCGACAGCAACCAGCCCTACGACGCGCTGAACCAGATCTGGGCCGGCGGTCCGGGCGCGGGCTCGGAGACAAACAGCGCGTTGATGGGGCTGGACTTGAACAATTATCCGGTCGGTTATCCCGACACCGTCGGCACGGTCTCGATAAAAATCAAGGACCTCGAACGTTATGTGAACATCAACATCGCGTCGCCACAGCTGATTCAGCAGGTCTTGACCGCGCAGGGCGTGGATCCCGACCGCATTTCCGTGGTTTCCGATTCGGTGCTCGACTGGATCGACACCGATGACGCCACGCGTCCCGCCGGCGCGGAGAGCGATTATTATCAGGGGCTGACCCCGCCGTATTACGCCAAGAATGCGCCGATAGATGATATCAACGAACTGCTGTACATCAAAGGGGTGACGCCAAAGATGTATTGGAACACCAACAACGATCCGGGTGCGCGCCACAATAAACTTGGCCTTGGCCACACGCTCAGCGAGGAAGCGGATTATCAATTCGCGCTGAAGGACGTGCTTACCCCCTTCGGCATCGGCAAGATTAACATCAACACCGCCGACGAAACATCGCTGATGCTCATCCCGGGCATGACGACGGATGCGGCGGAAAGCATCATCAAATATCGCGCCGGACCGGACGGCCAGGAGGGCACGGACGACGACACGCCGTTCCAAAATCCCGGCATGCTCAACGCGGCCGGCATTGACCCGCGCGCCGCCCAGCAGATCTCCCAATACGTCACCACGAAAAGCTCCACTTTTGAGGTCGAGGTCACCGCGCACATCGGGGAAGTGACCCGGGAATTTCACGCCGTCATCTGGCGCAACGGCCCGCAGCCGCAGGTCGTGGAATTCTACTGGAAATGAAATGGACTGCCGGCGCCGTCCGCGTTATCGTTGCGTCATGCGCCGGATCTTATGTTTGATTTTTCTCTGCGTTGCGCCCGCGTTGTTCGCCGCGGATGAAGACCGGATCATCAAGGTGCTGCCATTCCTCGTGGACACGAACGGCAACATCGCCAGATCGCCGAGCCTCTTTGACCGGGACGCGTACCAGGCTTACCTGCACATCCACACCAACGACGTCTCCGGCATGCGCTACGATGTGCAATGCCGCGCGGCCGAACCCCTCAAACTGCGCCTGGAAATCCGCGTCACCGGGACGAACAACACGCCCCAGACCAAAACGCTCGAAACCGACATACCCGCCGGACATTTTGAGAACTGGACGCAACTCAAACTGGCCGGCGACGATTACAAAAACTCCGGCAACATCATCGCCTGGCACGCCACGCTGTGGAAAGACAGCACGCAATTGAGCGAACAAAAATCCTTCCTCTGGTGAACCCCTCGCCGATCCCCATCAAGATCTATTGCGCGTGCGGCCAGAAGTACGCGTTCGAAGTCTGGCCGGTGAACGGCGCGATGCCCGCGCGCATCGAATGCCCCGTCTGCCGGCGCGACGGCACGGAGGATGCCAACCGCGTCATCGCCAAAGTTTTGAACAGCAAGACGCAGCCGCTGCCCCCGCCGAGCGTAAACTCGTTGCTCCATGCCGTCCAGGCCAGCCTCGCCCCGCATCTCGTGGACGCGCTCAAGGACGCCGTGGTGCAGGAACTCGCCGCGCAACGCCGCGAACTTCTGGCCGCGCAACAAACTGCATCCGCCGAGTTGACCACGCTCGTGCAACGGCTTGAATCCGTCCAGACACCGCTGATGGAACGCCTCCGCGCCTACGAAACGCGCATCGTCGAACTGGAAAAGGATCTGGCCAACCAGTCGAAGGAAAACCGCGAACTGCTGAAGTTGAAGATCGAGATGCTCAAGGAACAGGTGGAGAGCGAGCGGGCGGCGAACCGGCTGAATTTTAATTGAGAAAATCAGCGCGCGTCTTCGTCCTTGCCGGGTTTTCGGCGCCTCATCAACGGACTAAAAGGTGAATCGGGTGAAGCGACCAACTCACGAACACCGCCTTCATTTGGCCCGACAAACTGAACGCGTACCAGCGAAACATCATCGCGTTTGTGATCGATGAAAAAGTCCACGGCTTCTGTTTTCGATTCCGCCGGCAACTCGTTGTAATACATCTTGCCGTCATGCTTCCAATGCATTCCGAAGATGTAGCTTTGCCACATGAAATTGAGAGTTTAACGGACGTTCATTTAAAACCGATCCGCTTTTGACCATAACTCCGGCCTTCGGGTTTGTCCACCCGGAGTGATTGCGGCTTTTACTTCGCCTTTTTCTCCTGCGCCATCAAGGCATGTTCGTAACAGTTCAGCGCCTCATCATAGCGGCGCATCCGGTTCAACAGGCCGCCCTTGTGCAGGTGCGCGACGACGAGTGACTCGTCCACCGCGATGGCGCGGTTGTAGCAGTCCAGCGCCTCGCCCTCGCGCCCGAGTTTCTCCAGCGCCGCTGCGCGCTTGACCATCGCCTCGGCGCGTCCGGGATGCACGGTCAAAAACTTGTCAAAACATTCCAGGGCCTTTTGCCCGTCGCCCTCGTCGAGATGCCGCTGGCCCTCGGAAAGCAGATCGACGGGCTGGTGGCTGTTGCCGCTGAAACTGGCGACGGTACCGGCGACCGGACCGGCTTTGGCGATCTCCGGCAGGAATTTCTGGCCGCTTTCCAGCTCGTTGATGCGCCGCTCAAGCCGGCCGACGACGTCGAGCAATTGCGCATTGGCGTTTTCCACCGCCACGCGGCCCGGCGCGGCGAGTTGATGCACGGCACCGGTCTGGGCGAGGGTGTTGTTTTGCTGTGAGGAGATCTGCGCCAGTTGCGTGAACGCGCGCCATTGGAAATAGACCATGAGCAGCATGATGCCCAGTCCCGCGAGCCCGAACGCGCCCGCGAGAAACAACGTCGTCTGCTGCGTCTTGTGCGCGGCATCATTATCGGCGGTGCGCTGGTCGGCGATGGCCTTTTCCAGCGCCTGGACCCGCGCGGCGAGCACATCGGAATTGCTTTTGGCCGCGTCGAGCGCGGCCTGCTGGTTTTGCTCGATGGCCAGTTGCGACGAATGGATGTCTTCCTGGATATGCAGGTAATTATTCGCGACCTCCTCGCGCGTCACGCCCTCGGAACCGTTGGTATCCTGCGCGAAAACATTCGCGGCAAAAACGATTCCGGCGATGGCTGCAAAAAATTTTCGGGTCAAAAACAAGTTCATACCAAGTCCGAAAGCGTGAAACGGGGCGGAAACGAAGTCAAGCGCGCGGCGGCGAAAGTTATCCGCACCGGCGGCAGGCGGCTGCGCCGCCCCGCCGGGACCGGATTGTTTTGGCGAGTGGTGCCGATCATCGGACTTTATCCGGTTCACGGCGAAATCACAGACCGGAGTCAAAACGCGGCGATCCGGTAAAACCGCTGGCCGTTGGTTGCACCGGGGTCGAGCATGTAGCCTTGAGCGCCGAGAATGTGGGAAGCGTTGGTCAGGGTTTGCCATTGCGGGTTGGCCAGATTGGTCGTGAATTGCACCTGATAATTTGAATTCGTCCCGAGGGTCCAGGAAAGGGTTGCGGCGCTGCCCGCGGAAACGAAACCGTCCAATGAAGTCAGGCCGAACGAGGAGATGGCGAAGGAATTTCCCGCCCCGCTGGAATTCGTTGCGAACGATTGCAACGCGAAAATATTTCCGTACTGGTTGAAATCCTGTGGCGCGAGATTGTTGGCCCAGCTTTGCCAGAAGAGGGTTTGCCCGTCGGCACTGAAAACCGGATTCAGCGAAAGTCCGTTGGCTGCGGCATTGCCGAACGGACTGGCGGTGACCAGCGTGGTGGTGCCCATTTGCGAGTCATACAAAAAGATGTCGGCCCAGCCATTGGTATCATTGGGCGTGAGATTGCTGGCGTAGCTCCGATAAGCCACAAAGCGGCCGGTGGCATCGATGGCCGGCGAATCGCAGATTCCATTCGCGCCGGGAGTGATGAGCGTGTTGCTCGTGGTGACAAAATTGTAGAGATAAATCTGGTTGGTGCCCAAGGTGAACGCGATCGACGAACTGTCGGTGCTGAACTCGCAACCCGGCCGGGCAACGGTATTTGTGAATGACAACTGGGTTAAGGTCGTGAGGTTGATGAGCACAATCTGGTTGGTCCGGTAATAGGCGACCAGGTTGCCGTTTGGACTGATGGCGATGTTGGTGATACTGCTGCCGGAGAGGGTCGTATAGGCATTATTGCCCGTCGCCGCGCTCCAGACGTAAAGCGTGGCGGCTGCCAGATTGTTCGTCTGCACACCATAGGCCACGCGCTGGCCATCCGGCGTCATGGCGGCGGTGATGGCATTGACGGTGGCGGAAGACGTGAAAGTGGTCACGGCGCGGTTGGTGCCGGATTGCATGTCGCGCCAAAAGAGGTTGCCGCCCGCATTGTCAACCGGGCCTGGAACAAGACTGCCGGCTTTGCTGTCATACAGCACATAACGTCCGTCGGCGCTGATCGCGGGGGAATAGGATCCGCCATTGCCGGGAGTGTGTCCGTCGGTGCCGACACTCACAAGGGTCGTGGTGCCACCTTGCAGATCGCGGAGAAAAACGTTGGTGCTGCTGCCGGTGCTGTTCGTCACCAAGTCGCTGGCATAGCTGGTGAAGGCGACATAACGGCCGTTGCCGCTGATGGCGGGGGCCAGGGAAAACCCGTTGCCGGCAATGCCATTTGTGTTCACGCTCACGAGAAAATTTGTTCCCGTGGCCAGGTTGTGGACGTAGATATCCTGAAGCCCGTTCGTATCACCGGCTGTCACGTTGCCGGCCAGCGTCCAAAAGGCCACCGACTGTCCGTTGCTGCTGACGCCGGCACTGGAAAAAGAGCATGATGCATCTGCTGCCAGCGACGGCAGGCCCGCGAGCCCTATGGAAACGAGTTCCGCAGCAGCCGCATTGGAAGAGCGGACGAACACGTCGTAGGCGCGGTTATTGTCGTTCGCGACCAGGCTGCTGTCCAGCGAGACAAAACTCACGGTGCTGCCATCGTCGCTCAGGCACGTCGCTGCGACCAGGTTTTTCGCGACCCCAAGGCCGTTCGTATCCGCATCCATCAACACGGTGGTCCCCCCGACAACGTCCCGGACGTAAACATGAAAATCAGTTGTCAACGGGTTCGCGGTGAGATTCGTGGCATTGCTGGTGAATGAGATATATCGTCCGTCCGGTGTGACTGAAAGCCAGTCACAGATCGCATTGGTCACCGGGATTTGCGTCATGTCCACGCAGGCATAAGTCGTGGTATTGCTTTGGCCGTCCCATTCGGCCACGGAGTTATTGACGCCGTTAACATTTGCCAGGAATGTCACATATCGTCCGTCCGGCGTGATGGTGAAATTTTGCGTGTTCAATTCAGTGCCGGCGGTGACGCTCGCAGTATTGGTGTTCACGGTATCGGTCAGACCGGTCGCGATGTTATAACGCATTACCACGCCATTGCCACCGCCTGTCAGGCCGGCTTCATAAACGACATATTGCCCGTTGCTGCTGACCAGCGGGTCGCAGGAGAACAGGGCGTTGGTTCCCAGGGATTGCAAGATGGCGCGGGTGTTGGTGCTGGCCCACGTCATCTTTCCTAGCTGCAGATCGGCGAGATATACCTCGCCGGAATTGGTGACGCCGGGGATGAGGTTGGTGGCAGTGCTGTAAAAGGCCACATACCGTCCGTCCGGCGTGATTTGAGGCAGTTCCGATCCGCTCAATGTGGTCTGGGCCAATGCCCCGGTGCTGACCAGCGACGTGATTCCATTTTGGGTATCGCGGATAAAGACATCAGGAATGCCGTTCGTGTCGCCGGCAACTAAATTAGTGGCCGCGCTGACAAAGGCGACATACCGCCCGTCCGGCGTCATCACCGATGATCGGGACACGCCATTGGCCGGACCACCATTGGTGCTGATACTGACGAGGGTGGTCACGTTGGCCGACAGGTCGCGGATGAAGATATCGTTCACGGCGTTCGTATCGCCGGAAACCAAATTACTGGCCGCGCTTTCAAAAAGCGCATAACGGCCATTGGTGGAAATTCCAGATGGAAACGAGTCGCCGTTACCCGCGCCATTGCCGTCCGCGCTGATGCTCACCAGCGTGGTGGTTTGGTTGAGCCGGTCGCGCAAATAGACGTTCATCACCGCCGGCATCGGCAACGCTGACGGGTTGACGGAATTGATCAGGGCCAGGTTATTGGCCGAACTGGCAAACAAAACGTAACGCCCATCGCGGCTGATGATGGGTGCGAGCGAATCGCCACCGCCGCCGTCCGGCGGCAGGGAAGGGGTGTTGACGATGGTAAACGGCAAGACGCCTCCACCGGCGGATGGCAGGGCGGTGGCGATCATAAAAATCAACAGCAGCACATAGCCGTGACACATTTTCCAGTTTCGTGAAGCATATGGGGTGGTATTCATAGATATCCTTTGAATTTGTGTTGATTCGCCAGCTATTGATGAGCCGCACAATGCGACGTGAACCATTGCCAGTCTGCTGCGTTGGGGCCGGTTGGGCTGCCAACTTGAAGTCCAGTTCCTGAAGAATAGTTCCCCGGCAACCCCATATGAGCGGTCACCGGAATCCTAAGAATGGAGCCCAACCATTTATGAATTTCCGCGTGACCATCGGCATATGAAATGCCACTGCCCCATCTATGGTAGGCACCGGGCACGTCGGGAAAAGTTGCGATCCCCGAATAAGTTCCGGGTACGGAGCCATAGTCATTATTAATCTGCATCCACCCGTCCATCCCGGATGGACTGCTCAAATCCAACCCGCTTTCCTCGGCAAAAACAATCAAACCCGCGGGTGTCATCTTGGCATTAAGCTGGCCAAGCTTTGAATAAGTCGCGGCGTAGGACTGATATTGCAACATGACTCCAGCCGAATTAGGCTGGCCTATCTGGCCTTGCATGGAGTAAGTGCGGATGCGCTGGCCGTTGTCCGAGGGGATGCTGTCGGCCGGGCATTTGAACGCACTCACCTGACCATTTAAGTAGCGGCACATCAAATTGGTCTGATAATTCATGGCATTCGTATTGCCATTGGCAGAACTCCAATTTTGAACCGCAAGGCCGCCAGCCCAACTTGGAGTGGTTGTGCCGGTTGGGGAATTCGGCATAAAACCATCATTATTTTCCGTTAGATACATCTCCCAACCGGTCATCAGGTGCCGCAGATTGGCGATACAGCCGGCGGCGGAACTTTGCATTCGATTCCCGGCCAGCGCCGGGAGCAGCATGGAAAACAAAACCACCACGCAGGCAATCGCCACGCACAATTCAGGCGATGTAAACGCGGTTTCTACTTTCTGTGATGCATGGCTGGTTTTCATGGTCAATTTAAGGTTGTGAAATTACCGGTCCCGATTGGGATTCCACCAGATATCATTGATATTCATATTTTCCTGACGCGCACTGCAAGCCGTGCCTGCCCCATTGGTGACGTAATAAGTTCTATAGAATGCCGCGTGACCGTCTAAGAATTGAATCACACTTCCTTTTCCGTGCCGGCTGCTAAAATAATTCCAACGCTCTGCCGGGTAGGTGCCGCTGTCACGCCCGCCTTCATATGTCGGGCTGTAAGTGGCGTCGAAAAAGACGACCTGTGCCGAGGGGTGGCGGATACTGGCCATTTTTACACCACTGGGCCAATAGGGAGTATTGCCGACAACGCCATTGCAGATGCTCGTCACTTGTTTCAGATCCAAGTCCATGGCATAGGTGAACAAGCCATAGACTCCGCCAGCCAGCCATGCGGATCCGGGCGGTGGGTCACTGGGGGAGTACTGTGCGGCCGGACATACCCACATCTTGCCTATGCCATTTCCCGGTGCTGGATATTTTTTGATCGGATTACCTCCCGGAATCGCAAAATAATATGACAACGGATGATCTCCCGCCAACTGGGGCAGAACATTGAACCAGGCGACTGGATCTTGTGGACTAGCGGGACCTGTCGAATTTCCGGTATCAGCCGCATATTCGCCATAGCCGGAACCGGTGGGGGTCATGGTGCCGTCCGGGGGGATGGTGTCCTTGTTATCCGCGGTGTAAAGCAACTGGGCCAGCCCCCATTTGCGCAGGTTGGAAAGGCAGTTGGCGGTCTGGTCCTTCGGTTTATTCGCCGCCAGCGCCGGCAGCAGCAGCGCAAAAAGTACCGCGATGCACAGAATCACCACGCACAATTCCGGCAGGGTGAATCCGGATTCGTCATTTATCATTCCCGTCCGCTTTTTCATAAATCTTGGCTGGTTTCCGCGCCTTCATTGATAGCTCGTTGCGAGCGGGACAAATCTTTCAAATTTTTTCGGCAGGGGCAACCTTCATATCCGGTCTCGCACGGGTACGCCCCAACGGTCATTTCCCATGTTGCAGGAGCCAGGCGATCCGGGCGAGAAAGCCGATGATTATGATGGCGGCAACGATCAGCCCGAAAATTCCGGCCCGATGGGCCAATAACCGCCGGCGCTCGACCCGGTGAAATTTTTCACGGTCGAACTGGAACAACAGCAACGCCGACAGCATTTCCTCGGCGGTTTGATAACGGTACCAGGGCCGGGCACGGCAGGCTTTGAGGATGATTTTGTTGAGCAGGATGAGATCCCGCGCTTCGGGGCCGTCCGCCATTTCCTCCGGCAACGCCGGATAATCATTGCGGTCGCGCCCGGTGCTCATTTCGTAAAGCACTTTTCCCAGCGAAAAGATGTCGGCCCGGACGCTGCCCGATCCTTCCCCGGGCGTGAACCCATCCGTCCCGAACATCGAGGCGGCGGTGGTCATGTCCGTCACCAGGCCGATGTCCGCCAGTTTGGGAACGTCGTTCACAAAGATGATGTTCGATGGTTTTATGTCGCGATGGATCAACCCCTGCCGGTGTAAAAAACCAAGCGCGGACGCGATGGCCGCCCCGTGCCGCACACATTCGGCGACCGGAAACCGGCGGATTAGGTCGCCCCGGCCCGCGAGGGTTTTGGGCGAATAGCTTTCGGAAAAAATATTTTGTCCGGTCGCCGCGTCATCGGCCAGTTCCATGACGTAATAAAAATAACCTTCCGCCTCGTTGCGGCCCACGTGCAAAATGTCCACCAGGCCGTCATGTTGCCGTGAAATCGGCTCGAATTTCAGGATGCCGTGGAGTTCGCTTTCGAACAGGCTTTGATTTTTGAACGGCTGTTGCCGTACGGTTTTCACCGCGCGATAGGTGCCCAGCGTGTTTTTGGCCAGCCAAACCTGCCCGCCGCCGCCGCGGCCGATGAGCCGCACGACCTCATGATCCGGAATGACCGGAAAAAACGTTTCGGCGGATTCCTCCATGCTCAATTTTCTTTTTCCATCCGGCGGATTTCTTTCTTGATCAAACCGACCACCCGGAACTTCACGAGATAAACCCGGCTGACACCGATGCCCAGCGTTTCTGCCACCCGGCTGGCCGGCCACTGCCGGATCACATGCAGGTCGAAAATCTGAAAATGTTCCTCCTGGATTTTTTGTTTGATGCGTTCGACGGCGGAATCAAACAGGTTCGATTGCCATTCTACGTCCCAAATATCATCCAGTGCGCCGCCGGCCGGGTCCGGGATCTCCGCCAGCTCAACGGCATGGCCCGGCGCGCCGGACAAATCCGTCTCTGACGGGTGTCGTGTTCGCCGTCGTAATTGGTCGGCAATCCGCCAGCGTGTCAGGTTTCGCAGCCAGCCTTTGAACGTGCCCAGCGTGCGGTCGCGTTTAAATTTATGGATGTCCTTGGCCACCGCGATGATGGTTTCCTGGACCACATCCTGCGCTTCCGTCTCCGTCAGCCCGGATTTGAGCGCGAAGGAATAGATCAGCCGCCAGTACGTGTCAAAAAAAACCTTCCAGCTCGCCTGGTCATCCCAGTTTTGCAGCCGGCTCAACAGGCTGTACCGCGTGGGAATAAGGCTGGGTTCCGTTTCGCTCACGAACTTAGTCATATCCCAAAGACTCGGGGGAAATGAAGCCTTTCTTTCAAAAAAATTCCAAAATTCCTTTTTACTCCCGAAAAGAGTCCCAACTACCGACACTTTTTCATTTATGCTCATGTTTTACCCTGCGTTCCCTCGGTTGCCTTCATTACAGTTCAGCCTCCGCGTCTCGACGTCTTTACGGTTAAAGTTTTTTACAAAGCGACCTGCCCGTCTTGCTAAGACCTTTGCATGATTTTCACAGAATTCCCTCTTCTCTTTTCCGGATGCGAAATTACAATGCCATGTCCTGATTATATTAAAATTTTATGGGAGCTGATAATACCGTCGTCCAGGCCGTGCAGGCGCCGCCGCTCGCGCCGCTCAATCTCAAATCCAAACTCGCGTCCACCCCCCTGGCCGCGCCAAAGTTTTCCGCGTGCGTGAAAAACGCCACGGGTGCGGACGTGGTTCTCGGCGACCCGCGCGCCACCCGCGCGCTCGTGGCGCTCATGGACGTCTATGCCGTGGTCGGCGGCGCCGCGTGCCATTGGGGCGGCCCTGCGGCCTTCGCGGAAATCATGGCGTCCATCCACGGCATCATGTTCGCGACGCAAGGGCGTCAATGGCACGAGGCCTACAATTTCGTCAACGACGCCGGGCATTGCGAGAACGGCATCTACGCATTGCGCGCCAACTACGGGTTCGACGGCATGACTTTCGATACGTTGAAAGGTTTCCGCAGCATCACCAGCAAGCTCACCGGCCACGGCGAGTCGCATTTGAACCCCGAAGGCGTGCTGTTGAGCAACGGCCCGCTTGGCTCGTCGCTGCCGCAGGCGCAGGGGCTGGCCATCGGCGACAAGGTGGCCAAACGCGACCGCCTCACCATTTGCACCATCTCCGACGGCGCAAGCATGGAAGGCGAAGCGAAGGAAGCGTACGCGGCTATTCCCGGTCTCGCGGGGAAGGGACGCTTGAATCCGTTCGTGCTCGTGATTTCCGACAACGACACCAAGCTCTCCGGCCGCATCACCAAAGACGCATTCTCCATGTCGCCGTCTTTCATCGCCATGACCGCGCTTGGCTGGAATGTCATCCATGTGCCGCACGGAAACGATTTGCAGGAAGTCTATCTCGCCATGGAAAAGGCCATCGCGACCGCGAAAGCAAACCCGAACCAGCCCGTGTGCCTGGAATGTAAAACGGTCAAGGGTTACGGCATCAAGGCGACCGAGGAAAGTTCCACCGGCGGCCACGGCTTCCCGCTCGCCAACGGCGAAAAGATCGTGGGCTGGATGACGGAGTTGTTCAAAGGCGACACCGTGCCTGTGGAATTGATGACGTGGGCGCAATCGCTCCGCGCCGATTGGGAAAAATCCGAGGCCGCGAAAAAAGCGAAGGCCGAGGCCGCCGCCAAAGCCGGCACGCCCGCGCCCGTCAAGCCGAAGACGGACAAGGTGCAGGCCGGCCTTGCCCGTGCCGCCGTGCGCGCCGCCACGGAAGGCTTGCCGGTTTATTCCGTATCCGCCGACGTACAAGGTTCGACCGGCATCAGCCTGTTCCAGAAAAGTTTCCCCGACCGCTTCATCGAGGTCGGCATCGCCGAAGCGAACATGATCAGCACCGGCGCGGGCTTGTCCAAGTCCGGTTTCATTCCCATCGTGGACACGTTCGGCCAGTTCGGCGTGACGAAGGGTAATCTGCCGCTCACGATGGCGGCGCTTTCGCAGGTGCCCGTCATCGCGATGTTCTCGCACGTCGGTTTTCAGGATGCCGCCGATGGCGCGAGCCATGAGGCGACGACCTATTTTGCCGCCGTATCCGCGATTCCGCACACCATCGTCATCGCTCCGAGCTGCGCGGATGAGGCGGAATCGTTGATGTACCAGGCGATCAAGCAATTTGCCGCCGACCGCGCTGCGGGTAAGGACGGCCACACCTACATCTTCTTTGTCGGCCGCGAGAATTATCCACTGACGTGGATCGAGGGCGCGAAATATCCGTGGGGCAAGGCGCAGGTGCTGGCCACCGGCAACGATGTGGTGCTCATCGGCTGCGGCGTGCTCGTGAACAAGGCGATCGAAGCCGGAAAACTGCTCGCTGCGAAAGGCGTGAAAGCAACCGTCATCAGCAATCCGTTCGTGAACCAGGTGGATCTGGAAACCATCGGCGCCGCGGTGAAAAATTGTGGCAGCCGGGTCGTGACCATTGAGGACCATCAGGTGGTGGGCGGCATGGGCGCCCAAGTATCGCACGCGCTCTCCAACGCCGGCATACCGCACACGATGAAATCGCTCGGCATCCACAATGAATTCGGCCAGAGCGCTTATCTCGCGGAACAACTCTACGAGAAACATGGCCTCACTGCACCAAAGATGGCCGAAGCCGCGTTGCAACTGCTCGGGAAATAAGTCCTACAACCAGCCCGCGACGCCATGTTTTGGTGGCGCTCTAAATGACCGAGCGCGGCATTTATGCCGCTTCAATGCGGCCTTGCATGTATACGTTAAAGCGGGCTGAAGCCCGCGCTCCGGAGCAAGAGTTAGAGCATCGTCAAATTTTCCTCTCACCGGATAAATTCCGCGTGACAGGAAGTGTTTTCGTGCTATTATTCACGCCCTTTTGCGACCCTATGGTCTAGCGGTTAGGACACCTCCCTTTCACGGAGGTAGCCCGGGTTCGATTCCCGGTAGGGTCGCCAAATTTTCACAATTCAAACGGTACCAATAGTTCCCCAAGTTTTAAGGGCTGATCATCAAGCCGAAACCAGGAGCAGCCGCTTGAATCTTCAATTGGACACCGGCGGTGGATTGCGCTAAAATAGCTAGTGACTGGTTAATTTAACAAAGGCAAAATTTATGGAAAGTGTCACTGCATTGGAAGCCAAGACCCGCTTTGGTCAACTCCTTGAACGGGTGGCCCAAGGCGAGGAAGTCATCATTACCCGCCATGAAAAGCCGGTGGCACGACTGGTGCCGGAAGGCCGTCGCAATCTGGAATCCGTCCGGGCGGCGGTGGCCGGACTGATTGAACTGCGCGGGAAAATTTCCAACCGCAACCATGGGAAACCCAAACTTACCGCTGCGGAAGTCAAATCGTGGATCGGGGAGGGACGACGTTGAGCACCGGCTTTATCGTGGATGCATCCGTGGGTTTCGCGTGGGTTTATCAGGGTCAGGCCACCCCGGAAACAGATCAATTGTTGAATGAAGTTGCCGCCGGTGCCAGGGTGATCGTGCCCTCCTTGTGGTATTTGGAAATGGCGAATGTCCTTTTGATTGCGCAACGCCGCCACCGGCTGACAGCGGTCCAGCGCAAGGCGGCTTTGGAAAGATTGTCCGCGATGCAATTCACGGTGGACGAGGAAGGTACGCGCCACGCCTTTGACAAAACCAGTGAGCTTGCCGAAAAATACGGTCTCACCATTTACGATGCAATTTACCTTGAACTGGCCTTGCGCCGGTCACTACCGTTGGCAACACGGGATGAAGCCTTAAAAACTGCCTCCAAACAATGTGGCGTAAAAGCACTGTAAATACCGCCGACCGCGACTATGAGAAGTTCCCCGGCTTGCGCTGGCGGCATCCGCTCACCGGGAACGCCGCCAAATAAATTCAGCAGATTTTGCGGAATGGCGAAATTTTAACCCACCCGCAAAAAGTAATTTACAGCCTTTATTTACGGGGTTTAAATGCGTTTTTACGAACCATTGCGAATAGTTAAAGCCGGGTTCGATTCCCGGTAGGGTCGCCATTCACCAGCCTCACTTCCCCGTAACTTTCAGCGCACCGAGCTGCCAGTTGAGCATTTTATAAGGCGCCGAATTTGCGGGCACGTTGGTCAGGCAGCGCTCCAGCCACACAACGGCGTCATTGGTGTCATGTCGCAACAGGGCGATTTTTGCCAGTCCATAAGACGTCACCAGATGGTTGGTGAGGGTTTGGTCCAATTCCTGATAATCTTTTTCGGCGGCGGCGAGCTGTCCGGCGTTCACACGCGCGTCCGCGCGCAACAACCGCAGTTCCGGCGCATTGGTGATGGCCAGTGCGGAGTCCAGAACCGCCACGGTGTTGCTGGCCGCACCCATGCGGAAATAAATCGCCGCCTTGTACACCAGCGTGCCGATATTTTTTGGGTCGGCCTGAAGCCGCGTATTGACGAGGTCAAGAGCGTTGGAATAATCGCCGAATGCCACATAGGCGCGCATCGCCATGGCCTGCACCCGGGCGTCGTCGGAATGCTGCTGCAAAAGCGGTTGCAACACGGTGTTCGCGCTGGCGACGTTGGTTTGTGAGAGCCACGATTCCGCCTCCAGCACATCCAGCCCGGTTTCCAGGGAATTTTTTTCCGCCAGCGACGGCAATACGTTCCTCGCCTGGGCGATGAGTTCGCGGGACTGCTCCTCAAACCCAAAACGGGTGTAAAGTTCCGCGAGCGCGAGCTTGGGCGCGACGACATCCGGCGCGAGCCGGCACGCGCGCTCAAATTGCTGCATGGCCTGGCGTGACAGGCCATGTTGATTGAAGGCTGTTCCCAGCAGGTAACAAAACGAAGGTTCGTCCACCGGGCCGAAGCCTTGCATGAAACGGTCCAGCGCCCCGGGGTCGCCCAATTGCCAGTTGAGCAGTTTTACGCCCGCAAGGTCGAGCTTGTGGCCGGCGGCGAGATTGGTGTTGCAATACAGGTTGAGCCGGGCGGCGGCGTTGTTGGTGTTCAGTTCCAACGCTTGAACGAACCGTTTTTGTGCCGCCGACAGTTCGCCGGAACGTTGCAGGCGCACGCCCCAATCATCCAGCGCGACGGAATACCAGTCCGCGACCGTCCGGGTTTGCGGCGAAGATACGGGCTGGATTTGCAAACGCGCGAGCGCGCGGAGCAACGTCCGTTCGAAGGGCGGTTCATGCGGCGAAAGGGTTTCGCGCAGGCGGTCCATCCGTGGTTCGGCCGCGTCCCAAAATTTTTCCGTCGCGGCCATGGTTGCGCTGGACAGCGGCGGCGGGTCAATGTCCCTGCCGGTGTATGGCTTGAGGGTATAAATCGAGCCCGCCGGCTCCAGCCGGAACGTTTCAAACAATAATCCGCAGCTGTTGTTCAAAAAACAGACCTGCCCGGTTTGCACCAACGGCTCGATGAACACTTCGACACCCTTCGCGGTCAGTTCGCCTTGATCGGGCTTCGTCAGCCACCCGCCGGGAAATTTTTTGGCAAGCTGCGCGCGATACGCCGGCTGCGCGAGCAGCCGGATGTCCGCCAGCGGCCAGTCGCGGTCCTTGTGCCCGGCCGCGGCGGCGGCCTGAAAAACCAGCATTTGCGGCGCGTCGTCCCCGAGCATCAGGCCGCGCCCCGGCGGCAGGGCCGACATCGCCAGTTGCGCGAACTCCGTCAACGGCTCGCGGTTGGCCAGCGTGATGGCCGGCGTATTGCGGATCAACAAGGCGAGCGAGGCGACGACCAACAGCCCGGCGAAAACCGGCGTCGCCGCGCGGCGGGAAAATTTTTCCAGAGCGCGCCCGCGTCGCAACCTTTTGGCCGGGTCGCCGTGCAGGGCCAGCAGGAGATTGCCGGCGAGGTACCCGGCGGCCAGCGCCGTCAGATAATCGAAACTCAACAGCGGCATCGCCATGCCGGTCTGCTTCAATAAAATCTGGCGCGGCCCCGTGACCGGGTCAAACGCCAGCCACACGCAGGCCAGTAAAAACAGCGCGCGCCCGACGCGGTTGAGCCACAAGATGCCGGCATCAAGCCGGCTTTTCTGGCGCAGATTTTCATCGTGCGGGCGGATGAAAATGGACACGACTGGAATCAGAAAAAACAAAATCACTTCGATTGATTCCATGCGATGTGCCTGCCAGAACAAAAAACGGATTTCGCCCAACTCGTGGTAGTAACGTTTCAATGCCAGACCGCAGGATTCGACGGGATCCAGCGATGCGTGGCCAAGGAAGCTGTTCGCCACCGGCTGGATGAAAATGATGGAAAAACCTCCCAGCCCCGCCAGCACGAGCTGCACATTGGGTTTGAGCGATAACAACCGCCGCCAGCGGAGCCGGAAAACCGATACCACGAACACCGGCAGTGTCAGCACCATCATCCAGCTTTCCGCCAGTCCCGATCCCCACACGGCCGCGGCCGCCAGCAGCCAGTGAAATCTTTTTTTCACGCGGTATTGGAGCAGGCAGCCGATGGCCGATGCGAGCAGAAGCAATTGCAGCATCTCGCCGGTGGCCGCCGTCGCCTCGCGCCAGAAATTATATTCCAGCCCGCACAACGCCACCGCCAGCAACAACGGCAGCCGGCCGCGCCCGCCCAGCGTCGCCAGCGGACGGGTCCACGCGGACAGTTCCAGCGAGTGCACCAGGATGCCCAGGACCAGCGCCGCCAGCATGGCGGAGAAAAGATTCACCGCCGGTGGAATCCAGCCGGCCGGCAGCACGCGCAGCGGCAGAGTGAGCAGCCACAGCAGCGGATGGCCCGTCATCGGTTCCGAATCCCAGCCCGCGAGCTTGGCCGTCAGCGGCAGGCTGGCAACGGTGGTGCCATGGCTCAAGGTAAGCGCGTAAAACGCCAGCGCGCACATCGCGACCTGCACGGGCATTTTTTTTACGAGTCGGACCATGCGTAAGTCTTGTTACCAGTTATTAACGGCGGGCGCAATTTGCTTATGACGGAACGGCAACCAAAAACATTTGGCCCCAATATGGCCGTGCGCGTGAAGGAGCATCCGTGAATGTTCTGCATCGCGCTGGCGAACATCCCGCGCGAATTTCATCACAAGCGCGACGGTATGGCATTCATCTCGTCCTGCGCCGCGATCATCACCCTCATGGCGCTCTTCGCGCTGAACATCTTCCCGAACCTGGTTTACAGCCAGCCGGAACCGGAAAATTCACTCACGATCTACAACGCCGCGTCCTCGCACAAAACCCTCGGCATCATGCTCGTCATCGCGTGCATCGGCATCCCGGTCGTGCTGGCCTACACGGTGAGCACTTATTGGATCTTCCGCGGCAAGGTGAAGGTCGACCGGATGAGCTATTGAGGTTGCGCCGGCGCGACCGGCTTTCTTTAAAGTGATTCCACCGTGCGCTGGAGTTCGGCGCCGGTATTGTAAAAGTGCGGCGAGAGGCGGATGTATTTCTGCCCTTTGCGATCGGCGCACAGCGTGACTACAACGCCGTTTTCGGAAAGTTTTTGGCGGTACTGAAAAGTTACCGCCTTCCGAATTTCTTGAATTGTTACCTTTGTCCCGGCTTCGGCAAAGGCCACACTTTGATTTCATGTTCGCCTTTCCCCATGTTTTCAAACGGGCCGGGAAACGGATTATTTTTGTTCCGCTTTTTACCAAGGAAATCGGTGTCAATCGTGAGCGGCGAGGCATCCGTGTTTTCATAAGCGCAACCGGAGACTTTCGCCGTGCCAAGCAGTTTCGTGGTGACCAATTTGCATCCAGCCTCTTCACGCCAGGCCGGGTCCGCGGCAAGGGTGAGATACCAGCCATCGGATTTTTGCGTCAGCGCCGCGCCGGCGGCAAAATCAGTCGCCCTCACGGAAGCAGCATCGAACTTGGAAGATTGCGTGCCTTGGGTAAAAACATTGCCGGCGGCAAAACAGGGGAGCATCGAGTCATCCATTGAATTGATTCCGCCCGGCACGG